>ERZ808040.2296-NODE-2296-length-10982-cov-2.898579_pt1 | contig 10982 bp, 11 predicted proteins | sample MGYA00380191_ERZ808040 | MGnify/ENA primary metagenome ERZ808040 (study PRJEB31490, sample SAMN06133395) | mouse gut metagenome | isolation source: J6 | host: mice | place: China: Chengdu | collected 2015-05 ... | reverse complement strand
ATTGCAGCCTATGAAGGTACGGCAGGGGCTTCTAACACAGGGTTCCGTGTAAGGAGCATTAAGAGGGCAAGAAGATAATTCTGATATAATATTAAGGAGGATTCCATTCATGAAAAATTATACAATTACCGTAAATGGTACGGCATATGATGTAACTGTAGAAGAAGGTGGTGCAGGGAGTGTACCTGTAGCACCAGCACCACAAGCGGCTCCAAAGGCAGCACCAAAAGCAGCTCCAAAGGCAGCGGCACCTGCTTCGGGGGCACAAGGCTCCACAAAGGTAAATGCTCCTATGCCAGGGAAAATTTTAAATATTAAGGCAAATGCAGGGCAGGCTGTAAAGAAGGGTGAAGTAATCCTTATTTTGGAAGCAATGAAAATGGAAAATGAAATTGTAGCACCTTCCGATGGAACTGTTGCAAGTGTAAATGTAACTGTAGGACAATCTGTTGAAGCTGGTGATGTATTAGCTACGTTAAACTAGATTCCCGATGTTTCATAAGTAAATACATGGGAGGTTAAGACATGACTTATGTAATTGATACAATGAGTAACTTGATACACCAGTCAGCATTTTTTAATCTGACATGGGGCAACTACCTAATGGTCGCTGTAGCATGTTTCTTCTTGTACCTGGCAATAAAGAAAGAATACGAACCTCTTCTTCTTGTTCCGATCGCTTTTGGCATGCTTCTGGTAAATTTATATCCAGATATTATGAAAGTAGCATCTGACGGGGAAGTAGGCGGGTTATTACACTATTTTTACTTATTAGATGAATGGAGTATTTTGCCTTCGTTAATCTTCCTTGGTGTAGGTGCAATGACAGACTTTGGGCCATTAATTGCTAACCCAATGAGCTTTCTTTTAGGTGCAGCAGCACAGCTTGGTATTTTTGCAGCATACTTAATGGCAATGGCAATGGGATTTAATGACAAGGCAGCAGCAGCAATTTCTATTATTGGAGGGGCTGACGGCCCTACTTCTATTTTCCTTGCAGGGAAATTAGGGCAGACCGAGTATATGGGCCCAATTGCTGTAGCGGCATATTCTTATATGTCCCTAGTTCCAATTATCCAGCCGCCAATTATGAAGGCTCTCACTACAGAAGAAGAACGTAAAATTAAGATGGCACAGTTAAGGCCAGTGTCTAAATTAGAAAAGATTTTATTCCCTATTATTATTACGATTGTAGTAGTATTAATTTTGCCTTCTACAGCTCCTTTGGTGGGCATGTTAATGCTTGGTAATTTATTCCGTGAGTGTGGCGTAGTAAAACAGCTTACAGAAACAGCTTCAAATGCGTTAATGTACATTGTTGTAATTATCCTTGGTACTTCTGTAGGTGCTACTACAAGTGCAGAAGCATTTTTAAAACTGGATACTTTAAAAATTGTGGCACTTGGTTTAATTGCATTTGCATTTGGGACAGCAGGCGGAGTGCTATTTGGAAAATTAATGTGTAAGTTCAGTGGCGGGAAGATTAACCCATTAATTGGTTCTGCGGGTGTATCAGCGGTTCCTATGGCAGCCCGCGTATCCCAGAAGGTTGGTGCACAGGCGGACCCAACAAACTTCTTATTAATGCATGCAATGGGGCCTAATGTGGCAGGTGTTATTGGTACAGCTGTAGCAGCAGGTACGTTTATGGCTATGTTTGGGGTAAAATAAAAAGCCGTAATACGGCAGAATGGAGGAAACAATGGCAGAACAGGTGAAGAAAAAACCGTTAAAAATAACAGAGACTGTGTTACGTGATGCACATCAATCCTTGATTGCCACACGTATGACAACAGAGCAGATGTTGCCGATTATTGATAAAATGGATAAGGTAGGCTATCATTCTGTGGAGTGCTGGGGTGGGGCAACTTTTGATGCCAGCCTTAGGTTTTTAAAGGAAGATCCATGGATGAGGCTCCGTAAATTAAGGGACGGCTTTAAAAATACAAAATTACAGATGCTTTTTAGAGGGCAGAATATTCTTGGTTACAACCATTATTCTGATGATGTAGTGGAATATTTTGTACAGAAGTCAATTGCAAATGGAATTGACATTATCCGTATTTTTGATTGTTTTAATGATTTGCGTAACTTACAGACTGCTGTAAAGGCAGCAAATAAGGAAAAAGGACATGCACAGATTGCCCTTTCTTATACACTTGGTGATGCCTATACATTGGATTATTGGAAGGATACAGCAAGAAGAATTGAAGAAATGGGGGCAGACTCTATCTGTATTAAAGATATGGCAGGGTTATTAGTACCATACGAGGCAACTAGGTTAGTAGAGGCATTAAAGGCAGGCACAAAATTGCCTATTCAGATGCACACCCATTATACTTCTGGTGTTGCTTCTATGACATACTTAAAGTCTGTAGAAGCAGGCGCAGATGTAATTGATACAGCAATGAGCCCATTCTCTATGGGTACCAGCCAGCCAGCGACAGAAGTTATGGTAGAAACTTTTAAGGGGACTCCATATGATACAGGGCTAGATCAGAACCTTTTGGCAGAAATTGCAGATTATTTCCGCCCAATGCAGGAAGAAGCCTTAAAGAGTGGGCTTTTAAATCCGAAGGTTATGGGTGTTAATATTAAGACATTGCTTTACCAAGTACCAGGTGGCATGTTATCAAACTTAGTATCCCAGTTAAAGGATGCAAAGGCAGAAGATAAGTATTATCAAGTATTAGAGGAAATCCCAAAGGTTCGTACAGACTTTGGCGAGCCTCCTCTTGTTACCCCATCTTCCCAGATTGTAGGCACACAGGCTGTATTAAATGTATTACAGGGTGAGAGATATAAGATGGTAACAAAAGAATCAAAGAAAGTTCTTGCTGGTGAATTTGGGCAAACGATTAAGCCGTTTAATAAAGAAGTACAGAAAAAGGCAATTGGCGATGTAAAGCCTATTACTTGCCGTCCAGCGGATTTAATTGAGCCACAGCTTGATAAATTTAGGAAGGAATGTGCAGAGTGGATTGAGCAGGAAGAAGATGTATTGTCTTATGCTTTATTCCCACAGGTTGCAACAGATTTCTTTAAATATAGGGCAGCACAGAAGACAAAAGTAGATTCTTCTATGGCAGATCAAGAAAATAAGGCATATCCTGTATAGGGATAACTAATAAAGAAAAAGATACACTGAGGGAAGTTGCCAGTGTATCTTTTTTGATGAAATATACCGCTAGTGCGGCGCACAGGTCGCGCGGAGAGTAGGGGAAGATGACTCCCTACTCGATTGCACATGATTCAGGAAGGAAATTGAGAAGAAAAAGTTATCGTTCTGATTGCAATAGGGCATAATAACAAGCATCGCAAATTCCTTGGTTATTCCAATCAGAGCTGCGTAAAGTCCCTTCATATTCCATTCCACATTTTTTCATTACCTTGCCCGAGTTAGGATTTCTTGAGTCATGCCTTGCTTCAATCCGATTTACATCTACTATATCAAAAAGAAAATCCATAACAGCTTTTAGTGCTTCTGATGTAATCCCTTGATGCCACCAAGCTCTTCCAATACAATAACCAATATGTGCGGTTGAAGTGTTTTCTTTTATATTTAGTACAGCAATATCACCAATTGGTTCCTCTCCATTGTTTTTTAATATAATAGCCCAATGGTAATAATCGTCATTGGAATATCGGCTTACCCAATTATTAATTATACTTTGGCTTATTTCTGGGCTTGAATGGGCCGGCCATGTTAAAAATTTTGTGACCTCTTTATCAGATGCCCAATTTTTATACATTGCTATGGCATCCTCGGTTATGTATTTTCTTAAAATTAACCTATTTGTTTCTAATTTTTGAGTCCCACAATGTTTCATAGGTTTATCCCTCCTCTTTTCCGTAGTTTCCTTTTTAGATAAATGAGGAACATTTATGTATTTTGTTTGATTGATTTAGCACTTATTATAGCATAAATTTTAGTATATAGGAATAAAAGGTTTTTTTAAGTAGAAAAATTTATTGGGATAAATTATAATAAAAAAGATTAGGGATTTTATGCAGCTTTGGTATGTATATGGGAAAGGAGATATGGTTAAATGTTGTTGGTTCAAGATATTGTATTGGAGTGGGGAAAAAGGGAACGTGGGGTAGAAGGGGAAAGGATACGGCGGAGATTTCCGTTAGCATATTTATTAGAAGAAAAACAAGAAGTAGGGGAGGTATTGGTTAATAGGGTTAGTTTTTGCCAAAAAGGGAAGGAGTTTATAGATTCTCAAAAAGGAACATGCCAGTCTTTGGAAGAATATTTGCTGCAGCTTGGTTTTACAAAAAAGCAAATTCAGGAAGAAATTCGGAAGAGAACTTTTTGGATTAGAAAACATCGGTTACAGGAATATAGCTCCATAAAAGAAATAAATTTGACCAATTTGTCTGTAAGTGGCAAAGAAGAAGGGATAGAAATAGGGTTTTTTTACGATGAACAGAGGAGTGGGCGCCCTGTCCGAAAAGGGCATAACAGGGATTTTTGGGATCCTTGCTCTCCATTGTATGGAAAAGACATATTGAATGAAAAGGCTTTTGTATTAAAACAAAACCAATATGGGCGCATTATTTGGAATGAGCGTAGGACAGATTATGATACAGGGGAATGGTATTATCAGTTACATATATATAATTTTATTTATTTATTGGATCATACTTTTTCAAAAGATATTTTTATGAAAAAGAAGCTAGATTTTGCGTACAAACAGTTAGCTAGGTTATGGTAAGGGGCTTAATCTAATTCTGCACGGCTAAATAAATCTAAAATAAAAGCTTTATCTTCACATGCTTTTTTAAAATGGCGGATAAATTCTTGTAAGGCTGGTATATCTTTAGAATATACACAAAACATGTCTGCTTCTGAGTCAAAGTGGATAGTTTCTATGAAATTAGGTGCTTGTTCTTCTAAAAAAACTTTAGCTAAGCTTTCCCAATCATAACCATTGCCTTCAAATCCTTCATCAGCGCGGGTATCAAAAATTTCTTGTAAATAGGTGCCAACATTTAAACAAACAGAAGCACTTTCCTTATGCTCTACAAAAATAAATGGTGCAATTTCTTTAGTAAAAATTTCTGTAATTTCCATAAAATAACTCCTTTTCTAAAAGATTGTCTTATTTCTATTAATAATTCAAAATGCCTTGGTGCCCAGAAAACTTAGTATTATTTTATCATATATCTATATAGAATACCAGATATATTTTTTATGTAATTTTTTTACAATATAATCCGTTTTAGTCAAAAATATTGACAAGTCCGATTCTTTATATTATGCTGAAATAAGCAAATACTTATATTAGGATAGAAGTATGTAAAATAGGACAATCTATAAATAAAATGGAAAAGTTGTAGTGATAAAAAATACAACAGAATGTGAGGGGCTATGAAACTGGATATGCACTGTCATACAAAAGAAGGGTCATTAGATGGAAAAATTCCAATAGAGGATTATATTGAAGAATTAAAACGCCAAGGGTTTCAAGGGATGCTGGTAACAGACCATAATTCTTATAATGGCTACCGTGCATGGAAAAAGTATATAAAAGGGAGAAGGCATGAGGATTTTTTAGTATTAAAAGGAATTGAATATGATACAATTGATGCAGGCCATGTATTGGTAATTATGCCAGAAACGATAAAGCTGCGTATTCTGGAACTTCGTGGGCTCCCAGTGCAATTATTAATTGATATTGTCCATAAAAATGGAGGGATTCTTGGGCCTGCCCATCCATGTGGGGAAAAGTACCTAAGTATTACTAATACAAAAAAATATCGGATAAACCCAGAAATATTGGCACGTTTTGATTTCTTAGAAGGATTTAATTCATGTGAACGGCCAGAAGATAATGAAAAAGCAATGAAACTTGCAGAAAAATATAATTTAGCTGTATTTGGGGGGAGTGATTCCCATAAGCCAGAGTGTATTGGGACAGCATATACAGAATTTGAAGAGCCTGTTACTTGTGAATCAGATGTAATTGCACAAGTAATTAAAGGAGCCCCTATTCAGGTAGGGGGACATTATTATCATGGGACTACTAGGGAAAAAATGGGAAAAAGCCATTCTATTTTAGTAGAAGCATTTTGGGTGTACAATAAGCTGACAGGATATAGGACACATTTTAAACGAAAAAAGGAAATGAAGTAAAAAGTCTGAAAATTACAAAAAAATAGAAAAATAATACAATATAAAAGTTAATATAGAAAAAGAAGAGAATTAATTATAGAAAAAGAAATAAAATTTTTGAAAAAACTGTTGACAGATCCAAAAAGTTGTGATAATATATAGACAAGATAAAACAAAGCAATACATTATCTAATAAATAAGAAAGAGAGGTATGGACCACCAAAAACATAACGTTATACCTAAAAAATTAAAATATAGAAAATGAGGTATAGTCCAATGGATATAACAGTTATTTAGAGGGCATTGATTGTAAATAGAACAGTCAGTGCCCTCTAAAAATTTGTTGTAAATTTATATAGGCTGGCCTATTTAGGATAAATGGAAAAGAGAAGTTGGAATGTGGCCTGCTTTGAAGCTTGCGAAAAGTTCTCTTTTGTTGTATGATAGACGGAGCAAAAGAAAAGGAAAAAGAGAAGATGATAACGGATAAAGAAGATATTCGGATTAACAGGGCTATTTTGCATATTTTGGATTCTACTATGGGCATGCCAATTTTATCGGATGCAATACTAGATACAGGATCTGATTTTTGTGATTTTTTAAAAAGCCACATTTATAGATTATTAAGCGGGGACGATTTAAGGAAATGTGAGTTTAATAAAGAAGAATCCGAAGTGTTTCGGGCATTACAAGATTATTCGGAAGAAAATTTTGTCCCAATTACACAAATGTTTGCTTCTATGTTATTTGAAATTATGAACAGCAACCCTGCTATTGTTCCAGGTGATTTTATTTTAGTAGAATATCAGGCAGAACAGCAGTTGTATTTGGCAATGCTGAAAATGAATTATAAAATGTCGTATACTCATATAACAGAACAAGAAGGAATTGGAAATAAAAATAGTATTACTAGGCATCATGCCATTTTACCTTCTGAGGGGCAACGGCTTTCAGAGGCATGTTTTATTCATTTAGGGAATTTTTCTATTTGGCTGGTTGAAAAGAAATATGAGGTAAATGGAGAAAAAGTTGCTTATTTTTCTAAACTATTTTTAAAGTGTATAGGGGCACTTTCTGCAAAGAGTAAAATTGCTTTGGTATCAAAAGCAGTTGATCAAGTGCAAAAAAAGTATTTTGGCGAAGAGGAACAGTTAGAGGCTTCTATGGAAGCAAAAAATATGATTTACCAGGAACTTGCAGAGGAAGGAACCCTAAATATTCCACGTGTTATTGATAAAATTTTTAAAGAAAAAGAAGAATTTAAGCAAGAAGTAAAGGAAAAACTAGATAAATACCATATTTCAGAAGATGAAGTGACTCCAAGGAGCGAGTCTACCGTAAAAAAATTTGAAAAACAGTGCCTAACAACAGATACAGGGATTGAACTTAGGATTCCAATGGAACAATATCAAAATCCTGATAATGTCCAGTTTATTACAAATGAAGATGGGACAATTTCTGTACTTCTTAAAAATATTGGGCATATTGTAACAAAATAAGGGGCAGGAATAGGAAATATGGAATCACAGAATGACTTAATCCATAGAATCCGTGGTCAAAAGAAAATGAGTAAAGGGCAGAAACGGATTGCAGAATATTTAGAATTACATTATGATAAGGCAGCATTTTTAACGGCGGCAAGGCTTGGGACAGCGGCAGGGGTTAGTGAGTCTACAGTAGTCCGGTTTGCCATTGGCTTGGGCTATGAAGGCTATCCACAGTTCCAGCAGGCATTAGAAGAATATGTCCGCCATAAGTTAAATTCAATCCAAAGAATAGAAGTTACTTCTGGATTGCTTCAAGAGAGAGGCGTATTAGAATCCGTACTTCTTTCAGATGCAGAAAAAATTAGGATTACTATGGAAACCATAGATAAAAAGGCGTTTGAACAAGCTGTAGATACTATGTTAAAGGCAAAGACAATATACGTAATAGGAATAAGGAGCTGTGCGCCTCTTGCAAGTTTTCTAAGTTTTTATTTGAATTTGATTTTTCAAGATGTAAGGGCCTTATTAACAAGTAATTCAAGTGAATTATTTGAGCAGATGATCCATATTGGGGAAGAAGATGTGATTATTGGCATTAGTTTCCCAAGATATTCTATGCGCACATTAAAGGCGTTAGAGTTTGCAAATAACCGGAATGCAAAGGTAATTACGATTACAGACAGTAAAAATTCTCCAATGAATTTATATTCTTCCTGTAGCTTGCTTGCTAAAAGTGATATGGCTTCTATTGTGGATTCATTGGTAGCACCATTAAGCGTGATTAATGCGTTAATTGTATCGTTATGTATGAAAAAACAAAAGAATGTAATAGAGACATTAGAGAACCTAGAAGAAATATGGGATGAATACCAGGTGTACAATAACGATGAGATTGATATGCCAAAGAATCAAATGAAGATTAAGTTAGAGGCAGGAGAATCAAATGAGTAAAGTAGCTATAGTAGGCGGCGGCGCAGCAGGCATGATGGCAGCGATTGTTTGTGCAGAAAATGGGAATACGGTTAGTTTATACGAGAAAAATGAAAAGCTTGGAAAAAAGTTGTTTATTACAGGAAAAGGCAGATGTAATGTAACGAACCATTGTGAGGTAGAGGAATTATTCCAAAATGTAGTAGGGAACCCACGGTTTTTGTACAGTGCATTTTATAGTTTTAGCAATTTGGATGTAATTGAATTTTTAGAAAAAAGGGGGCTTCCTTTAAAAACAGAAAGAGGGCAAAGGGTGTTTCCACAGTCAGATAAATCTTCTGATGTAATCCAAATATTCCAAAAGGAAATAAAACGGTTAGGAGTAAATGTTTATTTAAAAACTTCTGTAAAGGAAGTTTTAAAAGAGGATGGGAGCATAACAGGGCTCTGTTTGTCTAATGGGAAACAAATAGAGGCAGATGCCGTGTTAATTGCAACAGGGGGGCTTTCCTATCCTTCTACTGGCTCTACAGGGGATGGATATAGATTTGCAAAAAAAATGGGGCATACAATAACCGATTTATCCCCAGGGTTAGTCCCCTTTGAAATAAAAGAGTTATATGTAAAAGAGCTGATGGGGCTTTCTTTAAAAAATATTGGGGTACGGATTGAAAATTCAAAAAAGAAAACATTATATAGTGGGTTTGGGGAAATGCTTTTTACTCATTTTGGGGTAAGCGGGCCTTTAATTATTAGCGCTAGCAGCCATGTAACAAAAGAGCTTTTAAAGGGAGAATTATTGCTGTCAATTGATTTAAAGCCTGCTCTTACAAAAGAACAATTAAATGTAAGGCTATTGCGTGAATTTGAGGAAAATAAAAATAAGCAGCTCCATAATATAATGGGTGCCCTCCTTCCCGCAAAGATGGTTCCAGTAATGATAAAATTTATGGGGCTGCCAGAGAAAAAAGCAAATGAAATTTCTAAGGAGGAAAGGCAGCATATTGTGGATTGCTTAAAAGAGTTCCAGTTGACAATTACAGGATTCCGGGATTATAATGAGGCGATTATTACAAGGGGCGGCGTATCTGTAAAAGAAGTAAATCCCTCCACTATGGAGTCAAAATTGGTAAAAGGGCTTTATTTTGCAGGGGAAGTATTAGATTTAGATGCCCATACAGGCGGGTTTAATTTACAAATTGCATGGTCTACTGCTTTTTTAGCAGGGAAAAATTTAGGAAAGAAGGAAAGAGGAAATGGCATACCAAATAGCTATTGATGGCCCTGCAGGGGCAGGAAAAAGTACAATCGCAAAGAAGTTAGCAAAAAAGTTAGAATATATTTATGTAGATACGGGGGCTATGTACCGGGCAATGGCTTTATATTTTATTCGAAACCATATTGCAGCTTCGGATAAAAAGGAAATTGAAGCTGCCTGCCAAAAGGTAGAGGTAGAGATTGCATATAAAAATGGGGAACAGCAAGTACTTTTAAATGGCGAGAATGTAACAGGGTTTATTCGGACAGAAGAAGTAGGGAAAATGACTTCTGCCATTAGTGTTTATCCAGCAGTTAGGCAGAAATTAGTAGAATTACAACGTATCTTGGCAGCAAAAAATAATGTTATTATGGATGGCAGGGATATTGGGACTTGCGTATTGCCACAGGCACAATTAAAAATATATTTAACAGCAAGTGTAGAAGCAAGGGCAGAAAGACGGCATAAAGAGTTAGTAGAAAAAGGTGGAACCCCTATTTTAGAGGAAATAAAAAAAGATATTGAGGAACGGGATTTCCGGGATATGAACCGGGAAATTTCCCCGCTTAAGCAGGCAGAAGATGCTATTTTTTTAGATACTTCCCATATGGGGATTGAGGAAGTAGTGGAAGCGATTATAAAGTTGAAAAGGTGATAATGCTATGGAAGTAATAGTGGCAAAAACGGCTGGTTTCTGTTTTGGGGTTAGACGGGCAGTAGAACAAGTATACCAACAGATAGAACAACAAAAAAAGCAAAAGGATCCGCTGCCAATTTATACGTATGGGCCAATTATCCACAATGAAGAAGTGGTCCGTGATTTAGAAGAAAAAGGGGTATACGTAATTGATTCTAAAGAAGAATTAGAAAAATTAGAAAAGGGAGTTATTATTCTCCGTGCCCATGGGGTAACAAGGGATATATATGATTTGCTAGAAAAAAAAGAATTGGTGGTGGTTGATGCAACCTGCCCTTTTGTACAAAAAATCCATAAATTGGTACAAAAACATGAAACAATGGGACGTAGGATTATCATTACAGGAAATGGGAATCATAAAGAAGTAGAGGGGATAAAAAGCTGTTGTAAACAAGATGTTATTATTTTAGAAACAGAAGAAGAGGCAGAAAAAATTACTCTGGACAGTAGTATCCCATTAACTATTGTGTCACAAACGAGATTTAATTA
>ERZ808040.2289-NODE-2289-length-11017-cov-4.730896_pt1 | contig 11017 bp, 7 predicted proteins | sample MGYA00380191_ERZ808040 | MGnify/ENA primary metagenome ERZ808040 (study PRJEB31490, sample SAMN06133395) | mouse gut metagenome | isolation source: J6 | host: mice | place: China: Chengdu | collected 2015-05 ... | reverse complement strand
GATTCCCATACGGTCCGCCAAAGCGCCGTTTTCCGGTGTCAAATTAAAGGAATTCACATGCATGGCAGGCCAGATATAGTTTGCCTTCAGGCGCAGCAAAAGCTCGAAAACTTTCTCATAGGTCTTCACCCCGATGGTGGGTTCGCCCATATAATTCTGCACCCAGGCTTCCAGTTCTTCCTCGTCATTGATAAAAATACCCCTGTACTCCACCGATGGCCAGTCCGCCAGGCAATACCCCTCTTCCAGGGCAAGCTCCTCCTTTTCCCTCACGGGCACATCCGCAAAGAAATGCCAGGGCGACACCCCCATCCACTGACAGAAGGTATAAATGCCGTAGACGGTACCCCTGCGGTCCGTTCCCGCTATGTACAGCGTACCATTCCGGACCTGCAGCTGATACGCTTCTTTCCGTAATCTGCCCTTCCCGTCCCTAAGCAGGCTTCCGTCAACGGCATGTCCCACAGCTTCCCGGAATCCCTCCGGCCCTCCGGCACTTCCCCGTCCAAGCGTCTGGACCACAATGGCCGCAGCTTCCGGCTCTGCCGGGCCGAAAGGCTCCCCCGGGTTCTCCTCCCGGATGACCGCCTCCGCTCCGGGCAGAACCTTTCCCAGATCCAGCACAAGATTATGTATGGCAATCTTCACAGCCTCCGGTTCCCCACTGCTGAAGCGCAGCTCCACTCGTTGTCCCTCTCTGATCGAAAATCCCATATGCCCTCCTTTTACCTCTGTTGCACGGTTTAACTCATTTTACAATTCTCCCGTTCCCTGCCCGTCCCATCTTTCCATACTGCAGCCTGCCGCAGTGGCCATATGATTGTAATTTCTCCCTCCGCCGCCAGCCACCCTTTATCCGAGACTTTTTTATGGCTAAAACCAGCCGAAAATACAGTGTTTTTATAGTCCGGCTATTTAAAGAGCATTATACTAAGGCTCTGTGAGACAGATTATACCATACTGGCCACAAGACACGGACAGATTTTTTTTAAATCATGTCCAAATATTATACCAATCCTTCTTTTGTCAGGCGGTATACCTTATCACACACCTCATCTATATATTTTCTGTCGTGGGAAATGCTGATGATGGCTCCCGGGAATTCCGCCAGCATCCTGCGGATCACCGGGCCGGACAAGGGTGAAAAATTCCGCGTAGGCTCATCCAGCAGCAACACATTTGCCCCTGACAGGCTCATTTTCAGCAGCAGTACCTTTGCCTTCTGCCCTCCCGACAGCTGGGCTATGGGATGATCCATCTCATCGGCGGTATATTTCAGGGAACCAAGATATGTCCTGATCCTGGTCCGTTCCTCCTTCTCCCCGGAAGTGTCCAGGTAGTCCACAGGCGTCATTTCAAGCTCCAGCAAGTCCTCGTAATTCTGGGGCATATACTCTGCATGGATATCCTCCCTTCCCAAAAGTTCCTCCGCTATCCTCTTTAACAAAGTCGTTTTTCCGGCTCCGTTGCCGCCCACAATGCAGACCTTTTCCGGCCCCCGGACCAGAAGCCGGATATCCTCTGCAAGAACCCGATCCCCGCCCGGAGTGCAAAGCCTGGCCAGGGTATAATCGATAACCCCTTTTCCTGACGGGATCGCAGCGCTTTTGTCTCCCAGCTTGAAATAGATGGCGCTCTCCTCCTCGGGCATTTCCGTCATCTCCCCATCCTCCCGCTGAAACCGCTTTTCCATGGCTTTCACAGCATGCATCTTCTTTTTCAACAGCCTGGCTTTACTGGGGCACTGCCTCGAAATGCTGCCCAAAGCGTAATCTACGCTTTGGTAAACCCTGCTGAACTTTTCATCCCGTATCTGCTTCTCCCGCCTCTCGTTCAAAGCCTGCTGCTCCTGTTTGTCAAATCGGTTACGCCGCTCCTCCAGATACCTTTGATAAGGCATATGCGCAACGGTGAACCTGGTCATGGTCTTCCTGCGGATCTGTTCTAAATGGATAACCATATTTGCCGTATTTTCAATCAGCATCTCGTCATGGGAAATAAAGAGGACAATATGTTCCCAGGCGTTGAGCATCTCTTCCATCCACTCCAGGGTTTCTACATCAATATCGTTGGAGGGTTCGTCCAGCAGAAGCACCGTGGGTTCTCCCAACAACAGCCGCATCATCTGCACTTTCACTTTCTCCCCGCCGGACAGGGTCCCCATTGGCTGTTCCCCGTAAAAGAAATCCTGGGGAACATGGAAATCCCTTGCAAGCTTTCCCAGCTCTTTCGGGGACTTTTCATAAAATGCTGGTTCCTCCGCAAAATATTCGTAGACGGTTTTTCCCTTCTGCTCTTTCGGCAATTCCTGCGGCAAATAAGCAAGCCTTTCCCCAGCCACGGTTCTTTCGCCTGCCGCTTCGGCATATTCTTCTATGAACCCGGGATCATACAGCCACTTTAGCAATGTGGATTTCCCGTTCCCTTCCTCCCCCACGATTACGGCTTTGTCCCCCGGGTTCAGCACGCAGGAAAAATCCTGTATCATTACACGCAAATCTTTTTTATGGGTAATGCTTAAATTTTTAATCTGTATCATAAATCTCCTCATTTCTGCGCTGCTTTCCGCGCCCTTCCATCCATATCCGAAAACCCAAACGGATAATGCGCAAAAAAAGCCTGTTTCCGTTGCCGAAAACAGACTCATACACAAATAAAACCTCTATATTTCCGGAAAAAATCTTCCGGTAAAAACAATGGTTTTGAGATGAATGAGATAATCTGATTCGGCATACACAAACAAGACAACCCATTAAGGTTTCGTCTCTGTCAACGTTTGTTTTCTCCTACTCAAACTATCTACTGCTCATCCTCTCACCACACACATTTTCTGTGCCTTTCCTTTTAATGCGTTCATTCTATCACAACGCTCCGGCATTTGCAAGACTTATTTATAAACGCAATTTACAAACACAATCCGGCCTTATTTTGCCCGAGAATTCTGCCCTTATCTCGCAATGGCCTGTTTTCTTGCCCTCCGAAGGATCCAATCCACTGCCGCCTCGGCATGAATGGGCAGATTTGAGGTACCCTGGGAAGGCGTCCCGGATTCCTGGCTTTCCACGCCCTCATAAAAAGCCTGCAGGGCATACCTGGCTAACAGGCCCGAAACCCGGCCCCTTTCCACGGAATCCTCCGTGCCCAATACAATGACCACCAGGTCATGTTCCATGGCTCCGTCGTCCGCAGTCAGGGATGTCACCAGACAGGCCCCGGCTTTGTTGGTGGTCCCGGTTTTCAGGCCGGTGACCTGGGGCATATTGCGCAATAAAGGATTGGAATTTTTCACTTCCAGTTCCAGAGATTCCAGTGTGGCACTTTCCAGGGATGTGAAATCCGTGACCTGAGGATAGACCTTCAGGAAATAAGTCACCAACCGAAACATGTCCTCGGCGCTCATACGGTTCTGGCATTTCGCAGGAACGGGATCCTCCGTATAAGCAGGCAGGCCATGGCTGTTATAAAAGACAGCCTGGGTAAGTCCCAGCTCCTGAGCTTTCTGATTCATCATCTGGACAAAAGCTTCCTCTGACCCCCCCACGGCTTCGGCCAGACACAGCGCACATTCGTTGCTGGAAGGCAGGAGTGCGCCCAACAGCAGCTCCTGCACAGTGACCTGCCCTCCGGCCTCCAGCGGGATCACCCCGTCGTCCGAGTCGGCCAACGCCTGTGCCGAAGGGGAAATCTCTATCATATCCCCGACGGAAAGCCGCCCCGCCGAAATGGCATCCATAGCCAGAAGACAAGTCATAAGCTTGGAGGTACTGGCAATGGGAAACGGGACATCGGACTGATATCGGTAATAAATCTCCCCGGTTGTGGCATCCCCCACCAGTACACCGTTGACACCGTAAAAATAACCGGCCTGTTCCAGCTCCTGGGGGGAAACCCGGAAAGGGGCCTGGGTATGGAATTGGATTGAGCCTGCTTCGGGCACGGTGATATCCACATCCAGGATCATAGCCAGGTCAGCGGCCATCATAAAACAGTCGTAATAGCCCGATGGCAGCTTCGTAATCAGGGTATAATAATACACCTCCTGCCCGTTTACCTTACATTCGTTCCGCCGCAGGGAAATATTGGGGTTTTCGCTGTCCTCCCATGGAACATTTTCCGCACCCACAGGCGTATAGGCATTTCCCAGGTTCATGGAGACGGTACTTTTCGTAATCTCCAATGAGAAGGCTTTTTCCGTATCCATAAGAGCCACGGCAACGTCCCGCAGGGATAGATACGTGTTATGCCCGTAGCCGTAATCCAAGGTTTTTACGGTGTATGCGGCACCGGTATCCGTCTGTACCCGGCAGGTCCCGGGGATCTCAAAGCTTGCATCCGCCCTGGCAGGCAGAAGGGCGCATACCAGTATCACAGACAAGAAAATGGAATTCATTTTACGTACGCTTATTTTCATGGCATCTCACCTCCCTCTCATTGCATCTCCGTCAAAGTAAATATCACAGGATAATCCTCCGAAAAAACGCCGGGAAGGGCAGGTTCGGCTTCTTCGGCCAGAATCAGGCTGGAATCCTTTCTGATATAGCGTTCCATCCTCGTTGCATTAGTCCCCTGGCCATCATAATATCTGGTCAGAATGCCTTCCCCTGTCTCATACACACCGCTGCCCTCGTATTGTGCCTGCAGCTCTTCCAGGGCAGGGAGCAGCGCCGGGCCATAGGACATCAGATAAGAGACCGTCGGCATACCGAAGGATTCCACCACAAGGGCCTCCACCGCATCCTGGTCCGTGCTGCCCGCATAACCCGCCATATGGAGCCTTTCGGCCAAAAGCTCCCGAAACACTACGGCAAACGCCTCGTAGGCCGCCCGGCTGCATGCATCATAGCTTTCCTGGGAAACATTACAGCGGAAAGTCCCCTGGGAACCGCCCGTTTGCTCCATTGTAAGATTGACCCGAATAGTCATTCCCTGCATATGGGCCTCCACATCTTCCAGTGAGACGGATACAGCCTCTATGTCCTGCAGCCAGCCGGTCGCCGTGACCGCGGCCCGGTCCCCCATATCCAGCTCTGCGGTCCATTCCCCGGAAAGGTTCCTGTCGTTTGATGCAAAAAAATGTAAATATACCAAAAACACGGTAGAAATGCTTAAGGTCAAAAGCAATAGAGTAACCGTGGTGTTCCGCATTGTTTTTCTCATAAAAGTCCCCCTTGGCCATTATTTTCAGCAGAAGACGCATCAAGCCACAGTCCTGCAAAGGCGCTTTCCCACTCTTTATAAAGTATATCTTTTTTCCGTCTTTTAATCAACATACAGTCATTACTTTCTTTATCAATATTTTCCGCCGATATTTCCCCCATGGGTTGATTTCAGATTCGGCTTGAGGGAAATTGACGTTAAGGTTGACTTCAAGCTTAGCAATAAGGTTGTCATTAAAAAGGGAACTTTTGCGGCTCTTGCAAAAATCATATGGAAATGCAGCTTAAAACATGATAATATTATCAACAGATATTCCTGCCGGCCGGAAAATATTTTTCGGGGGGAACCTTTTTTGATGAAAACAGGCCTTTGCAAATCAAAGACCCCGCTGCAGGCAACGGGGTATCAAACTTGCAGCGCTGCAGAGCAGCGGGGGATTTGACCCTCGCGGCAGTCGCCAAATGTCTGCAAGCAGCCACTTGGCTCATTGCTGGCGGGAATAAAGGGGCAACTGCAGAATACACTTTGGGAATATGGGAAGAGCAAATTTGTGCCGGAGCCGCAAATTTCAATCCCAGAGCCGAATCCGGCATTCGGCTGGCATGCCTACGCAAAAATGCTCCGATATGGAGGATCAAATGAAAAAAAGAAGATTTTTATTGTCGGCTCTGACCATCGGAATGGTGCTCACAGCCTGTAGCACTTTGGAAGAGTTATCCGGCATAACTCCCGGCAGCGCTGCAGGAGATTCCGCTCAGGCGTCGTCACCGGAAACAGAAAAGCTGCCGCCCTCCCAGGAATATGTTTCCTCAGACGGCACTTATAAAGTGGTCCTGCTGGAGGGACTTTCACAGACCGACACACAACTCCAGGCGGGATCCACTATGATGGTATTTGACGGTACCGGCTTTTCCGGTATTTCCCTGAAAAGCCCCAAGTCAAGTGTTCCCGGAAATCCTGGTAACCTGGAAACGCTGGAGGATTATGCGGATCATATAATAGGCATGATCTTGGACGGTTCCGGTGTGACGGTTAGCTGGGAGGACACGGATGCCCCCTCCGCCGAAGGAGCCGTACAGTGCCTGGCCAGGGAAGGCGTGGCCAAAGAAGGGGCGTCCAAAGGAACGGCTTTCAGCTATTATGCGGAGTCTGCAGATTGCTATTTTTCCGTGTTCATTGTGGGAAACGATGACGATATAGAGGATGCCAGAAAGGTCTTTTCCCTGGAGATCCTGGACGTGGCGCCGACCCAAAGAGGAACCAGGGATTTTATCAACGGTATGACTGTAGCGCTGGACTCCCTTAACGGATTCAGCCTCCGGGAAACCTATAAATCGCTGGAAGATATGGGTTCCGACCAGAGCCAGCTTGAGTCCCTGGCATCCCAGGCCCGGCAGAACCTGTCAGCCAGCTGGGACATAGAAAATACCGCTGACTTAATGGAAACTGCGGATTGGCTGATATATGAAGGCCACAATCAGGATGCCCTGGATTTCCTGGGGGAATATGGCGGAACCGATGAAACCCACCGGGATGTTTTTGACGCTGAATTAAAAGAGCAGAATCTTGATGACGGAACATATATAAGCCTGCTTGCGGCGTATGACGCATGGTCCGCTTATGGGGATGGGGCAATAGCCGCCTGGGACTTAAGCCGGGTAGGAACCGTCATGGGTTTTGGCTATGCATCCGGTTACTGTACCTACGAAGAAGCCATGGACAAAATCCTGGAAGCCGCGGAAAGGTCCCAGGAACTTTATGGCTCCTGGGAAGACTTTAACCAAAGCTATCTCTATGGCTATTCCTATTGGTCGGAGGAATCTTTGGAGGATCCGGAAAGCAGCGCCGCAAAACGCGCAGAGCTTATAAGCAGCATGGAATCCCTGGCCAACGGGCCCTTTTATATGGATTGGGATATGGAACTTAAGAAAGAATGGTAACGCGCAAAAAAGGAACGCATACAGGCTGCTGGTGCGTTCCTTTTTTATCATGTCCCGCGGTGGGTGGCACGGTCTGCCAAACCGGCATATATTCTTTTTTGTACTGCCTTTGCAACAGGCCCGGAAAGCGCCCCGGCAACACTCCCTGTCATCCATACAGATTTCCAACCCACAAGAAAACCGGCAAGGACCATGACGGTGACAGCAATCAGCCAGTACAGAAACCGGAACTTCGCATTCGCCTTGTTCAGCTCGCCTATGACATCCATACCGTCTGAAGAATGGGGGGCATTCTCTATGAATTCCGCTGCCCCCACAGCGCCGGGACAGGCACGAAAATCCGCACTGCCTTGGGCGGCGGCATTTCCGTATGACTGATTGTCCAAGATCTCCTGTACGGATGCCCTGATGCCTTCCGGAGAATCCTCCTCCAGTAAAATACCCGCACCAATCTCTGCCACCCTCCTGGCTACGGCATTCTGCTCGCCTGTTTGGGGATAAAGGACCATGGGCGTGGCCATATAAAGGCTTTCGGAGACGCTGTTCATTCCGCAATGTGTAATAAAGACGTCAGCTTTGGCAAGCACCCCTGGCTGGTCCACATAAGGGTACACCCGGATATGGTCAGGCACTGCCCCCAACCCTTCCCGGTTGACGGCATTTCCGCAGGATATAATGACATCCGCATTCAGGCTTTTCAGGGCATCTATGCATTTGCCGTAGAAATCCGGGCGGTCGTTAATGACCGTTCCCATAGAGATGTATATAAGCGGCCTGTCCTTCTCTTTATGGGGCAGGATTTTAGAAAATACCGAGGGGCCGACGAACGCATAATGGCCGGAAAAACTCTCTGCAAAGGGTTGGAACCTTCGCGAAGTATACACCACAGAGTCCGTGTGGTTGTCGCTCTGTACCAGGGAAAAAACGCCTTTTACATGGTATCCGCAGAGTTCCAGTTTTTTCAGTTCCCTGGAAATTCTCGGCAGTCCCAAAATCAGGCCTGCCACTTCTCCCGGACTGTTCTTCATGTAACCGGAAGACATTTGGTTAAAGGCGAAGGTGCTTGTAGACACCACCATAGGCACCTGATGCTTCCATGCATTCAGCTTCCCCCAAAAACAGACCGAGTCCGTATAGACCACATCCGGCCGGAAGGATTGGAATTCCTTCTCCAGAAAAGCATCCATGCTAAGGGTAACGCGAATATCCTGCACCGTCATTTCCGTAGCAGAGACCCTTTTTAAGCTGTCCTCTTCCTGCTTTGTCAGTTCCGGCAGAAACGAGTCACAAGAGATAAACTCCGCTCCGGAAGCGTTGATTTTCTCCTCAAATTCGTCAAAAGAATAGAACCGGACTATGTTCCCGCGTCTGACAAGCTCCGCGGCAACCGGCAGCATAGGATTTGTGTGGCCGTGGGCAGGAATGCAAAAGAACGCAATTCTTTTCAATCCCCCTCACCATCCTTTTCCTGAAACGCCACGGCAAACAGTTCCGCAAACGCTCCGTTGGGAGGGATTGCAATGCCCCGCTCCTCATCCCCAAGGAGGAGCAGCGTATCTCCCGGCTTAATTCCAAATATCTCCCGCGCCTGTTTTGGAATCACGATCTGGCCTTTTTCCCCAACAGTAGCCGTCCATGCATATTTGCCTTTTGGTGTATTCATTTTCATCCTCGTTTCTGTCCGGTCCGTCCGGCATGCTAGTATGATTTGTATAACAAATTATACCGTTTTCTTCCCGGGATGTCAATGGATTCCCTTTTTTATGCATCGTTTCCCATCACGGCCCAGGCCTTTTCCTTTCCCTGAAAATGGCATACAGCCGGTTTGCAGGGATCCATACCTTCTGCGGTGCGTATTCAGGATGATAAATTTTGTGTTTTCTTCTGAAATACTTTCATACCCAGAAGAGCCATGATCAGAAGCAGCGGAAATATGCATCCTGCAAGCATCCCCTTTTGGAGATTGTCATCCGCATGCTGCGTAATGTTTCCCACCAGGCTTGGGCCGAAGGCCCCGCCCAGATCTCCCGCCATAGCCAACAATGCAAACATGGCTGTTCCGCCTGCAGGAAGCTGCCGGGAAGAAATGCTTATGGTTCCGGGCCACATAATGCCAACCGAAAAGCCGCATACAATACAGCCGGCCAAGCCGATGTAAGGGTTGGAAGACACGGAGGCCATTAAATAGCAGATCAGGCACAAAATCCCCGAGCCAAACATAAACTTCATCAAATCCATCCTGTCACCATATTTTCCGTAAATCACCCTGCTGATTCCCATGGTCACGGCAAACATGCAAGGGCCTGCCAGGTCGCCTGCCGTTTTTGACAATCCGATAGCTGCTTCCGCATAAGCGGATGCCCACTGCGCCATGGACAGCTCGGACGCCCCGGCGCAGACCATCAAAAGGATGGATATCCAGAAAAGCGGAAACCGCAGCAGGCTGCCAATCTTCATTCCCTTTCCCTCTTCCACCAGATGCTCGATGGGGCATACCGCAAAATTGTATATATTATACAACGGTATCAGCGCCCATATGCAGGCCAGCCATTTCCAACCGTCCATCCCGAAAACGGCAAAGAACAGGGTGGATAACAGCACGACGCCCACTGATCCCCAGCAATAAAACGAGTGCAAAAGACTCATCACCGCCTCTTTATGCTCAAACGGGCAGGCTTCCACGATAGGACTGCCCAGCACCTCGATCAGGCCGCTTCCTACCGCATATACAATGACACTGATGAGGATCCCCACAAAAGGATCCCGGAAAACGTCCGGCAAAAACGCAAGCCCTGCCAGTCCTGCGGCAGAACATAACTCCGATGCCACGGCGCATTTACGGTATCCTATGCGATCCACGTATTTTGCGCATAAAACATCCACAGTAAGCTGTGTCAGAAAAAACATTGTGGGGATCAGCGCAATCTTTCCCAGGGATATGGCGTAGTCGCTATGAAATTTCAAAAAAAGCAAAGGGGCAAAATTTGCAGCTATCGCCTGTGTGATAAATCCCAGATAACAGGCAGTCAGTGTTTTCTTATAATTTTTCGCCATGTTGATTTTATGACCTCCTCTTACGCCATATCAAATAAAAGTTATCCTGTTTCTACCTGCATCTATCTTAGAATGGCTGCCCGCAAATGTCAATTTGTTTGGAAAAACCATGCTATTTTCTCCCGCATCCAGCGCTTACAGCCTGACACGATTCTGCGATAGTGAAAACCCACAAAAAGGACTGCCTCAATGGCAGTCCTTTTCTGATCCGGCATTATTTAATTGATGCTTAAGCCGGCGCTTGCATATCCTGCTACGGTATTGACCAAAGACAGTCCGCTGGCCGTGGCTGAAAATACCAGCATCAGCCGAGTTTGTGCAGTTACCGGGATATTAAGCCCTGTAAGCGCGCCATTTAACAGGGTTCCGACGGATATCACTCCGGAAAGTGACGGTGTCAGGCTGATCAACGTTCCGGCAACCGGAGAAAAGACATTGTTCGGCGTTGCCGACTGGTAAATCTGCGCATTGACCGTAACTGTGGAGCCTACCAGGGAAAGCGCCGCCGTTGTGCTAAAATACGCACTAAATGAAGTGATGATACCGGCACGCGGAACCTGAAGTGCAAAGTTAGAAAGCGTTCCGCTGGCATTTGTAATATCTATGGTAGCTCCCAACAGCGTAAGGCCCTGAGCACTGCTTCCAAATCCCACAAAAGCAGGAAGTCCTGCAAGTCCCCCGGCGATTGTCGTCAGGGAAACAGGAGTACCTGACGCAAAAGGAATGATTGCTCCTGTTCCTGCGGCTCCTGTGGGGCCGGTAGGGCCGGTGGCTCCAGTAGGGCCTGTCGCTCCCGTGGCTCCGTCTGCCCCGGTAGGGCCGGTGGCTCCCGTGGCTCCGTCTGCCCCAGTGGGGCCAGTGGCTCC
>ERZ808040.2288-NODE-2288-length-11020-cov-5.225350_pt1 | contig 11020 bp, 13 predicted proteins | sample MGYA00380191_ERZ808040 | MGnify/ENA primary metagenome ERZ808040 (study PRJEB31490, sample SAMN06133395) | mouse gut metagenome | isolation source: J6 | host: mice | place: China: Chengdu | collected 2015-05 ... | reverse complement strand
TTGAAACCGCCGTGTACCGAACGGTACGCACGGTGGTGTGAGAGGACGGCGGTTAATCACCGCCTCCTACTCGATTTTCCGTTTTTTCTGCTATAATTTGGTGGAATACTGTAACGAATGGCCCGTGAAACGGATATATAGGCAGAAAGGAGGAGAGGGATGGAGGAAATATATCAGGAAAATGCGAAACTGGTATATCGATTTCTCTTAAAATACTGCCATGACCCGCAGCTTGCGGAAGAATTGACACAGGAGACTTTCCTGCGTGCCATGGATTCCATCGGCCGTTACGATTACAGCTGTAAAATCAGTGTCTGGCTCTGCCAGATAGCCAAGCATATCTATCTGCAGTATCTGGCCAAGCGGGGAAGGGAAATCCCTTCCGAAGAGATGGTGCTGGATGGGATGGCCGGGACAGATGCCGGGGGAAACGGAACAGAGGAACGGGTAGTTCGGCGTTACGAGCTTCTTGACGTATTAAAAGACATGCAGAACCTGCCGGACCAGATGCGGGAAGTCATTTATCTAAGATCCATGGCGGAGCTTTCTTTTAGGGAGATCGGGGAAATACTGGGGAAAAGCGAAAACTGGGCGAGGGTCACCTTCTACCGGGGGAAGGAACGGCTTTTGAAGGAAAGGAAACCGGAAACAGAATAGCGTAAAGGAGGAGAAGCGTATGAAGATGAGTTGCAGCGTGATACAGGATTTACTGCCGTCTTATGCGGACAATATCTGTTCGAAGGATACAAGGGAACTGGTAGAGGAGCATGTGGCAGAGTGCGGCCAGTGCAGGGATAAGTTGGAGAAGATGAAAAATACGGAAATCATTGGGGGAAAGGCTGCCGGAAAACAGATAGATTACCTGAAGAAAGTGCGCAGTACGATCCTGCATAAAGAATGGCTGGGAAAATTTATCCTGGTGATCTTGACGGGCATTGCGTATGTGGGACTGTTTGCAGGGAGCGGGGGACTGCTGAATTATGAGGGGATACCATCTTTTATTTTCAGCGCCCTGATCTTCAGTGCCGCGATACTTGCAGGGAACTACCGCAGCTCTGAAAGGAAGAAGACGGCGGCGGTGATGGAAACGGTCTTATCCGCCGCAGTGTTCCTGTTTGTGCTGGTATATAACGGATACCTGGTACGGAGCCTTGCAAATGAGGGAATGCCTTTTCCGTTCGGCGATATGGAAGCAAGGCTGCTGGGCCCGATTTATGCAACGGTCCTCAAGGCGGCTGCATCGGCTGCCGTCCTTATATTCATAAAAAATACCTTTGGAAAGGGGAAAAACGCATACGCCACCACGATAAATATTACGTCAATAGGGTATATTGTGTATGCCAATGACTGGCTGTACCACATGGATTCGAAGGAAACGACCCTGCGTTTTCTGTCGGAGCTGGAACTCTCCCAGGCCGTGTTGGCGGCAGCAGGCATTATCGCCTGCTTTATATTGCGGAAGTATGATAAAAAGATATAAATATAAATTATAATATGTATAAAAACTATTGATTTTACTTATAAATAAAAGTATAGTATACTTATTCCGTAATAAGAGCGTAACAAAGAGAGTGCGGCCTAAGGCCGCACTGCCCGATACAGGCGAAATGCTTTTGCAGGCCTGCAGAAGAGAATTGTAAGCTTACGGATAGTTTTCCGAAATCCTGCCGCAAATGCTGGGCATGTAAGATTCCGGGAAGCTATATAAGCGGAATGGAGGAAAATCATGGTTAAGGCGATCGTAGGAGCTAACTGGGGGGACGAGGGTAAAGGGAAAATTACGGATATGATGGCCCAGGAGGCGGATATTGTGGTCCGCTTCCAGGGCGGGGCAAACGCCGGGCACACTATTGTGAACAACTACGGAAAATTTGCCTTGCACACGCTGCCTTCCGGCGTATTTTATGGACATATCACCAGCGTTATCGGCAACGGTGTGGCGCTGAATGTACCGCTGCTGTTCAAGGAGATCCAGTCCATTGTGGAGAGGGATGTGCCACAGCCTAAGATTCTGGTGTCGGATCGGGCACAGATTGTCATGCCATACCATATATTGTTCGACCAGTATGAGGAGGAGAGGCTGGGCGGTAAGTCTTTCGGTTCCACAAAGTCCGGCATCGCTCCGTTTTACTCCGATAAGTACGCAAAGATCGGCTTCCAGGTAAGCGAGCTTTTTGACGAGGAGCTTTTGCAGGAAAAGGTGGAAAGGGTCTGCGAGACGAAGAATGTGCTTTTGGAGCATTTGTACCACAAACCGGCTATTGACCCCAAGGAACTGCTGGCAACGCTCCATGAATACAGGGACATGGTGGCGCCTTACGTGTGTGACGTTTCCGCTTTCCTGGATAAAGCGTTAAAAGAAGGGAAGACTGTTCTGCTGGAAGGCCAGCTGGGCACTTTGAAAGATCCCGACCACGGGATCTATCCCATGGTTACTTCCTCATCTACCTTGGCTGCTTACGGCGCCATTGGCGCAGGACTGCCTCCCTATGAGATCAAACAGATCGTTACGGTCTGCAAGGCTTATTCTTCTGCAGTAGGCGCAGGAGCCTTTGTCTCCGAACTGTTCGGGGACGAGGCGGAAGAACTGAGGCGCAGGGGAGGGGATGGCGGCGAGTACGGCGCTACCACAGGCCGTCCCAGGCGTGTAGGCTGGTTTGACTGTGTGGCTTCCAAGTATGGCTGCCGCCTTCAGGGCACCACGGACGTGGCGTTTACCGTGTTGGATGTATTGGGTTACCTGGATGAGATCCCTGTCTGCACGGGTTATGAGATTGACGGTGAGATCACAACGGATTTCCCTGTCACTGCAAAGCTGGAGAAGGCAAAGCCTGTGTTCAAGACACTGCCCGGCTGGAAATGTGAGATCCGCGGCATCAAAAAGTATGAGGAGCTGCCTGAAAACTGCCGCAGCTACATTGAGTTCATTGAGGGGCAGATCGGCTACCCCATTACCATGGTCAGCAACGGGCCCAGCAGGGAAGACATTATTTACAGAGAGAGTCCGTTGAAAAATTAAGTGCATTGATACATTTGACCTTGAGCCATTTGGGCGAAAGCGCAATGTGCCGGCACAGATTTTCAGGGAGATTTGTTTCGGCTGTAATACAGAAGCGGCGTATCCGTTGGATGCGCCGTTTTCAGCAGTGGATTACCGCAGGGCCATGCGTTTTCACGCCCTGTTTTGAGCAGTGGATTTCCGCAGGGCCATGCGCTTTCACCTCCTGTTTTGAACAGTGGGGTTTTTATGTCGTGGGATGGCCGGCAATTCCTTTCCCGGGAGCAAAGAAATGACAGAAAATCTGGAGTATTTTAAGGTGTTTTACCATACCGCAAGGCTGGGCAGCGTGACAAAGGCCGCAAATGAGCTGGCAATTTCCCAGCCTGCCGTCAGCCAGTCGCTGAAACAGCTGGAAAAAAGCCTTGGCGTACCGTTGTTCCAGCGGGCGGCTAAAGGAGTCCGGCTGACCGCCGAGGGGCAGCTTTTGTTTGCTTATGTGGAAAAAGGTTATGAGCAGATCATGCTTGGAGTGGAAAAACTCCGGCAGATGCAGAACCTGGAACTGGGGGAGGTACACATCGGAGCCAGCGATATGACATTGCAGTTTTACCTGCTCCCTTACCTGGAAGCATTTCATGAGCAGTATCCCCATATCAAGGTTGTAGTGACCAATGCCCCTACGCCGGAGACGTTACGGCTCCTGCGGTCCGGGAAGATAGATTTCGGGGTAGTCAGCAGGCCCTTTGTGCAGCCGGAGGATATTCTGGCCACAGAGGTCAGGGAGATTGAGGATGTTTTCGTGGCGGGCAGGCGGTTTACCTCTTATAAAAATAAAATGCTGGACCTGAAGGCTTTGGAGGGACTTCCCATGATCTTTCTGGAAAAGAATACCAGCACCCGGAGCTACATGGACGAATATCTGGCACAGAAGGGGATTGCCCTGCAGCCGGAATTTGAACTTGCCACAAGCGGCATGATCGTGCAGTTTGCACTGCGGAACCTGGGGGTGGGATGTGTGGTCCGGGATTTTGCGGCAGAGTACCTGGAATCGGGATTGCTTTTTGAACTGAGATTCAATACAATGATACCGAAGAGGAGCTTTTGCGTAGTTCAGAGCAGGAAAAGCACGCTGTCCGCAGCAGCGCGGAAGCTGCTGGACCTGATGGTCCCCTGGGGCGGCTGAGTCAGTAGGATGTTTTCACACGGGGCAGCCGGGAAATGGATTTCAGGCATGTTTGGGGAGTGGCAGCAGGCCTGGTGTGGGGCGCAGCCCATAGGCAGATTGGAGGAAAAGATGGTTCGTAATATTGTTTTTGATATCGGTAATGTGCTGACGGATTTCCGCTGGAGAGAGTTTTTGCAGGATAAAGGGTTTGAGGATGACATGATTCAACGGATCGCCAGAGCTTCCGTCCTGAGTCCCTTCTGGAATGAATTAGACAGGGGGGAGTGGGATACGGAGAGGCTGATGGCCGAATTTATCAAGCTGGATCCTGAGATTGAGAGGGAGCTGCATGCCGCCTATGACAATGTCACCGGCATGGTTACGAAGCGGGCGTATGCCATCCCCTGGATCAAGGAGCTGAAGGCAAAGGGGTACGGGGTTTATTACTTGTCCAATTTTTCGGACAAAGCGTATGAGGACTGCAGGGAGGCGCTGGATTTCCTGCCTTATATGGATGGTGGAATCCTGTCGTACCAGGATAAGCTCATCAAGCCGGACGAAAAGATATACAGGCTTCTGCTGTCCAGGTTCGGGTTAAAGGCAGAGGAGTGCGTTTTCCTGGATGATGTGCCGCGGAACGTGGAGGCGGCGCAGGAACTAGGGTTTTATGGGATATGTTTTCAATCGAAGGAACAGGCGGAGGCAGAGTTGGAGAAGCTGCTATAATGCAATTTGAAGCACTCCGCCCTGTTTACGGAGTTGGGGAGTACAGGCGAAACCCCATGTACAGCGGCATGCTTTGGGGGCAGGCGGAAACCTGTGGGGATCAGAAATACAGGCGGCACAGGCGCCATTCGTGGGCAAAATAGCTGTACCGCAGGCTGAAGGTCTTTTGAACCCCATAAATTTTGGCGGTACAGGAAAAATGGATGCCCACCTTGTTCCTGTCCTGGTCCTCCGATAACACTTTATCGATGGAAACACTCACAAGCTCCCCGTTTTTATCGCGAAAACGGAAGCGCAGGGGCGTGACCTTTCCGTTGGTGTCCGTGCAGGAAATCATCTGTACCGGTATGTTGGCGCACAGAATATTTTCCAAAATCAATTCTCCTTTCCAATTGCAGGGCATATAGTGCCGTTATGTTACTTGCGGGGTGACAGTATTATCATAGCACATAGAACATATGTTTTTGCATGGAAAGTATTTCCGATGGCAGAACTGCCGTTCTTTACAAGACATCACTGTTGCGGAATATTATTGGAACCAAATTTCATTAGAAACGGAAAAGACATGTATTGCATGACATGGGGTCATTCCTTTTCCGTGTCGGAAGGCGGGTCGCTTATGGTCTTCCTGCCGGTCAGTTTTCCGTACATCCATATGTAGACCCAGATGAGAATGGGGATGGCTACCGTTGCGAAGAGACACATCCACATCAGGCTGCCTGAGGAGGAACTGTCCGTGACCGAGACCACCAATGTGATGATGTAAAGCAGTACCAGCAGGATGACGCCTGCCATGGCCACGACCTGCTTGGAAGTGGTCTTTTTCTTTTTTATGTCTTTGTCGGCTTGGTGAATGTTTTTATTCATGATAATCCTCATTTCTGCGCTGGCTACGGGATGCTTTTCCTGCGGTCTTTTATGCACAAATACTTACATGGGGCGAAGGATGGTCCAATCGCCATAGATTCTGCTTATTTCCACATCATAACATCAACTTCTCATTTTTACAATATAAAAGTGGATCTGTGCCAATGATAATCGCCTTTACATGGCATAATACCGGCAATTTTTGAAAATGCCTAAAATGAGCGTAAAAAAACAGGAAACCTTTTCTTGATTTCCTGTCTTGGTGTGCCGTTCTGTGTGGAGACAGTTATTCAGTTTTTAAATGGTAACAATTCTACGAAGTGGAATCTATTTATAAAATGCAATATAACCGGCTTCTTTTGGGTGGTCTGCAATTAGGGCATCCCTTTCTTTCAACACATTACATGCAATAATTAAATCAGCCCCTGCGGAAATAAAATTAACAACCATAGTAAGGAAAGACACTGTACCCGGATATATAAAAATGAAAAATACGCTACCAAAACCTAATATTACAAAAGGAGTTAAAACGCCAAATAAATATGCTTTCTTTTCTAATGCCACTTTACAAGCACAACTTGGCATCATTGCGTTAATATTAAAGCGAACCACACTCCAGCCTTTTCCACTTGCAACCGCCCAACCTACACCATGTAATAATTCATGTATAAAAACTGAAATTGCAATAATCACTATAAATAGGATATAAAATGAAAGACCGCTTACCTCTAACAAATATGCTCTTTCAATTAGGAAAAATCGATACAACAAGCCAAAACCTATTACAAACGGAAGTGCATAAAGAACACCTAAAATCATTGCCTTTCCAGAAGTAATAGTAACATCTTTTTCATGATAACCTTGTTCATGTAATTGTGCTTTTATTTTTTCAAAATTTTCGCTATGCTTATCCATTGAAATTACCCTCCTCAGATATTAACTTATTATCCATTTCCCCTATCTTGACCGTTGACTGAAGCGGCTGGCTTTGCTATTTACTGCTTTGAGGTTCGTCTGCGTTATTCTTTTCTTTTTGTTTTTACACCACCATGTACCCAACAAATCATTCATTCCTGATTTCTTTTTTCCTGGGCATGTCAAATTTAGAATAGAAATTGCACCCTGATTGAGTATAATTAATTTTTATTTTAGTGTCAACTATGAGTGAAACCAGATAAGGAGAAAACTCAAAATTGCGTTTAAGACAACAGACACAATAATGTGGAGTGAATATCTTATTTGGAGGAACTAGAAGATGGCAAAATCATTATTTGAGGAATTAGGCGGCAAATACGAGTGGCAAGGAGATTATTTAATACCATGCTTAACCATACCCGCCGAAAAAGAACAGCCGATAGGCACATGGGGACAGCGGCATCTGGACTATCTGAAGAAGTACCGAAAGGTTACATACATCAATCTTCTCACAAGCGGCAGGCTCAACGCCTACCTTGCCGACATCGACAGGCAGGCGCAGGAACGCTTTGAAAGGCTCATAGAGGGCATGAAACAGGAGCAAGGCATAACGGAACAGTTAAAGGCAGAAAACGCCTTAGAATGGACAGGAAGAATGAATAACATAAGGGCGTGTGCGAGGGGGATTGTGAATAACGAAATAATCTTCGTATAAGTGCTAAAAGTGGCAAGGTATAAAAACTTTGCCACTTTTAGGTTTGTTATCTTAGATTATCATCAATGAAAGGTTCTTGAATTTATAGTACCAAAATGATAATATTATCAAATAGACCGAATTATTGGAGGGATACGCATGGATAAAAAAATTATGGATGTATTGACGAACCCGATTAAATGCAAACTATTTCTGGAAATACAGAATTGTGGGGAAACTACCGCTAAACATTTATCCGAGACCTTTTCGGATATTCCGCCCGCAACGCTTTATCGCTATTTAAAGAGGATGACAAATGACAAAGTATTAAAAATTGTAAATCAAACGCAAGTCAGAGGTGCTTTAGAAAAGACTTATGCGATAGATATTGATATGACAAAAGATTTTAAAGAAATTTTAGACAGCAACTCTGGTGAAGCCTATATGCAGTCGTTTATGCAATATATCATTGGCTTTGCGGAGTTATTCCAAGATTATTGTAAACGGGATGATATAGACATTGTAAAGGATAAATCTGGTTTTTCCTTATCCCCTCTTTATCTAACAGATGGGGAACTTGAGATGTTAATTAGAAATATTCGAGATGCAATAAAGCCTTATGGAAACAACGCACCGGCAGCGGGTAGAAAGCTGCATTCTATTGGCGTTATTATTTCTCCGCCTAAAATGGATTAAAAATTTCCCGCCTGTCCTCAGTGATGGACGGGATTTTTCTTGACTTTTTAATATCAGTATGATATTATTATCACTATGATATTAAAAAGGAGGCAAGACCTATGAAGAAAAAATGCATCATCATTACATTTGTAACTTTTGTTGTATTAGCAGCACTAACTTTTTTATTGCCGCAGGAAATCCCATTACACTTTGGAGTGTCTGGTTCTGGTTCGGTTGTAAATAAATATTTTATTCTATTATTTACCCCTGTACCCGCAATCCTTTACTGGGCAATTGTGAAAAAGTACAAAAACTAAAATTCAAAGGAGGCTAATAAAATGGACGCCGTATTAGAAATTAGGAATTATTCTAAAGTTTATTCTGGAAATAAAAAGGCTGTTGACAGTCTGAATTTGAGTGTGAAAGCAGGAGAAATCCATGCTTTTATTGGTCACAATGGTGCGGGGAAAACAACAACAATCCGTGCAGTTGTCGGGATAATGGACTTTGACGAAGGGGAAATCCTCATAAACGGTCATTCTGTAAAGGACGAGCCTGTAAAATGCAAATCTATTACAGCTTATATTCCAGACAATCCCGACTTATATGACTATGTGACAGGCATCCAATATTTAAACTATATGTGTGATATGTTTTCTGTTCCTGCCGAAGAAAGAGTTTCAAGAATACAAAAATATGCGGATGTTCTCAATTTAACGGACAGTCTTGGGGATTTAATCAGTTCCTATTCGCATGGTATGAAACAGAAGCTTGCATTAATAGGCGCATTTGTACATTCTCCCAAGCTTTTAGTGTTGGATGAGCCGTTTGTAGGTCTTGACCCTGAAGCATCTTTTCATTTAAAGAAGATTATGCGTGAACTTTGTGAAGCTGGAACAGCCATTTTTTTCTCTACTCACGTACTTGAAGTTGCCGAAAAATTGTGTGACAAGGTTACTATCATCAATGACGGTAAATTGATAGAAAGTGGAACAATGGAAGAAATCAAAGGAAGTCATAGTCTTGAAGATGTATTCATGGAGGTAGTTGAAAATGAAAGGCAAGTATAAGTATCTTTTGAGGATGCAGTTATATAATCTTTTTGGAATTAACCGATTGATTCATTCTCGTGATAAACAGGAAAAACAACGTTCTGCGATTGTTGGTGCTTTAGGACTTACCGCCATTGCTATTCTTGTAGTCTATACGGTGAAATTCAGCAACAGCATGGCAGAAGCGGGACTCAGCAAAGCATTGCCAACGCTCATGGTAGTGGTCTGCTCCTTAGCAACTTTGACCCTTACATTCGTTAAAAGTACAGGGGTTCTTATTGGATTAAAAGATTATGATATGGTTATGTCCATGCCTGTAAGAACGATTTCTATCGTAACAAGCCGTATAACGATGCTGTATCTCATCAATCTGATAATTGGCTTTATAGCCATGCTGCCGTCAAGCATTATCTATGTCGTATACGAACATCCGCCGATTTTTAGTTACCTGTTTTTAGTGAGTGCGTTATTTTTGACACCGATTATTCCTATGATTATTTCTCTATCATTAGGTGTTCTAATTGTTGCCGTTTCATCACATTCAAGACACAAAAATGTTTTTTCATTGGTTTTGAGTACGGCTGCCGTACTGATGATTGTATTTGCTTCCGCAAAAACACAATCAATGGATGAGGCGCAGATAACTAATTTAGGCGTTGCAATGGCAGAAGCGGTAAACAAATTTTATCCGCCTGCTATTCTTTTTACAAATGCCTTATTACATAATGATTGGGCAAGCTTTGTTATCTTTGCCGCTGTTTCCCTGTTGCTGGGCATTGCTTTCATAACGATTGTTTCTCATTACTATAAAAGACTGAATACAGCGGTATTCTCACATTATGCAAAAAAAGATTATAAAATGGGAACATTAAAATCTTCATCTCCGTTTATGGCATTGTATAAAAAGGAGCTTCGCCGATTAAGTTCATGTACGATTTATGCCTTGAATTCATGTATTGGAATTGTCCTGCTTTTCGTTGTAGCACTTGGGGCAGCATTTTTTATGCCGCCTGCTTTACGACAGCAAATAGAAACGATGGGAATCATGAGCATCATTCAAAATATTATGCCGATTGCGCTTGCCATTTTTGTGACTATGACTTCTACCACGGCAGCATCCTTGTCTTTAGAGGGAAAAAACCGATGGATTATGTGTTCCGCTCCAACGCAGGCAAGGACAGTGTACAATTCTAAAATTGCGGTAAATTTAACAGTGATACTTCCTGTTTTATATGTTAGTGCAATTTTTATCAGAATTGCGATTCCGTGTTCCTTGATGCAGACTGTACTGTTGTTTATTATCCCTACGGTATATGCTTTTTTCATTTCAGTTCTTGGTGTTTATCTGAATATCAAGTTTCCTAAGTATGATTGGACGAGTGAGTATTATGCGGTAAAAGGTGGGGCAATTTCAGTTTTAGCTACAGTTGGAGGTGGAATGGCAAGCAGCTTAACGCCATTGTATCTTTGTATAATCTTTCCGCATTACCAAATGATGATAATGTTTGGCATTACTTGTCTAATACTGCTGGCAACTTTGGCAATCTATCTTAATGTTTGCCGAACACAATTATATGTATGAAGTTGTGAAAAACATAGCTTTTTAGACTTGAAATTTAAGGCTTTGACAGATAAGAACAGATGAAAATTTTTATTTGAAAAATGGGAGCAGACTGCGGGTGAGATTGCAAAGTAACTACCCGTTTCTGCTCCTTCTGTATCGTATCATTTGTCAACCCTTGAAAAAAGTCGATTGGTTTCTTCTTGTTAATTGAACAGTTACGTTTTTTATCAAATCAATTTTTTTGAAATTGATGAAGTTATTTCATAGTTAAAAATAATTTACTCAACTTTCCCACCAGTAAATCCGGTGAAGATGCTTGAACTTTCAAGCAAAATAAAGAAATAAATTGGTGCATTGA
>ERZ808040.2287-NODE-2287-length-11020-cov-5.350452_pt1 | contig 11020 bp, 9 predicted proteins | sample MGYA00380191_ERZ808040 | MGnify/ENA primary metagenome ERZ808040 (study PRJEB31490, sample SAMN06133395) | mouse gut metagenome | isolation source: J6 | host: mice | place: China: Chengdu | collected 2015-05 ... | reverse complement strand
CTGAGGGCGTATATCGCATTCCCATTTTAATGAATTATCATCATTTTGCATAATACATTTTAAATGGATTTTTCTTTCCATGCCTAATTTATTTTCTAAAACTTGTAGCAAATTATATTCTACTTCATTATTGGCTTTCATTTTTAATGGTTCTCCGCCAATATAATGTGGAATATCATGAAACTGGGATCCAACAATGCTACGAGTATGTTTATCTCCGCAAAGATATATTCCATTTCCGCCAATAAATTTTCTCAAATTGCTCATAAATGGAGTTTGTATATACCGTTGATATGATAAACGAGTTTGTTCACATATTTCATATAAAGGCTTATGTGCTAAAATTATATTCAAGTTTTTATGAGAAATAGTGATTTTATTAACTTCATTATTCACAATATCACAACGTGTACAAAAATATCCTTGTTTCTGATTTTTAGGATTTTTCCAATTTGTATTAAGAATTAAAAAATTAAGGTTATCCAAATTACAACACATTATTGTTTTTTCAGAAGCATGTTTTTTCTTACTGTTTGCGACTCCTAAGTCATCTAAAAAGTTTTCAAAAGGAATAAAATTTTCTTCAAGTTTCAAGCCTTTTGAGGGAGTATAGAGCCAATTGTCATTTTCGCCTTTTTTACATTCAATAGCAGAATTACTAATTAAAAACGGACGCATAACATCGTGATTTCCACTGCATATTACAACATTTCCGGAAGGTATATTTAAATCTGCAATGAATTTTTCAAAAACTTTTTTAGCTTTATTAAATCTTTTTTCTATTAATTCTTTAAGTTTTAAATTAAATTCTTCTTTTTCTTTATTCTCAGAATTTTCACGAAATTGACATTCATCAAATAGTTTTTTGTTTTTATTATTTGAAAAATATTTCGATTCCAGATTCAATTGTTGAGCAGTTATTTCATATAAATCACTAGAATCTATAACATCTCCAGTATGCACTAAATAATCCACTTTGATTTTATCAAGTGACAATTTTTTAACAAGTGCATCCAACGCATTTTGCGCATGTTTGATTTCTTCTTCATTATCTGTCAGATGGAAATCCGATACATGAAGAATAAAATGAGAAGTATTATCAATATCCATTTCTTACACATCCTTAAATAAATAATAACTATTTTTTAGTTATGCTATTTAATCAATATTTTATTTTAAATAGCACAAAATCCTATGGAATTCAATATTAATTGCAAAACTGCACATTTTTTTGACAAAAATGTATCATTTTTAGGTCTTGACAAGAAAAAACAACAAAATTTTCCTTTCATATATATAGTGTAAAAAATGTCAAAAGGTAACACAAAAACCTTGAAAAATCTAAAAATTTTCCACATTTTTGTATATAATACAAAGTCAACGAATTCTCATCATTTTAATTTATAATTCAACTTCTATTTCAACACCACCCTTAAAAACGACTTTAATCCTGTCTTTAGATTCAACCATTACACATTCTAATATTTTTCTCACAATTTGGTCGTCATAAGCTATCGGATGATTTCGGAGTAAATCAATTGTCGAATAAATTTCGTCAAGTCTTGACATGGATAACTCTTTGTTTTTCTTTAAGAGTTCTATTTCTTCAAGCTGTTTTTTTAACTGGATTTTTTCAGTAAGCAGTTTTTCCATTAGTGTTTCTCTGTCATCGTCATTTTCGTTTTCAATATTTGTTGAAGTTATCAATTTGCTGAATTCGGCATCAAGCTCCGCAATTCTGATTTGCAGTTCAATACTGTTATCGTTAATACTGTCTGCATTTAATCCCATAGCAATATGGGATTTTAGTGTTTTTAGTACATCTGCATTTTCTTTTGCCATTTTCATTATGGCATCCATGATTGCATTCTGTAAAACAGATTCCTCTATGCTCGGTGAGTGTTTGCAATATTTCTTGCCATAATCAAGTCTGCTGATGCATCTCCAGACTATCTTTTTCTGACCTCTTGCTGTCCAGGTGCAGCGTCTATATGGTGTACCGCATTCACCACAAATTAGTAGTTCAGTTAAAGCATACTTGCTTGAATATTTGCCTTGTTGTGTTTTCGTACCTACAAACTTTACTTTTCGTTTGCCTGAACGTCTTGCCAGTTCTTCCTGAACCTTATTAAAAGTATTCCTGTCAATAATTGCAGGATGATTGTTTTCGACATAATACATAGCTCGTTCACCACTATTGGTTTTAACTTTTTTTGTTAAGAAATCAACTGTATAAGTTTTTTGCAATAAGGCGTCACCAGCGTATTTTTCATTTGAAAGTATAGAGCGTACTGTTTGTGAACTCCACTTATTTCTTTTTAATGGTGTTAATATACCTTGTTCTGTAAGGTGATTTGCAATAGTAATCAAGCTATCACCTTTGAGAAATTTATCATAAATTATTTTAATAATTTCTGCTTCCTCTTGAACAATTTCAGGCTGTCCGTCAGCTCCTTGTCTATATCCTAAAAAACTTTGGTATGAGAAAATCACTTTTCCTTCTTTTGCTGCCTGTTCCTTACCCCAGCGCACATTAGCACTTATGTTTTCGGATTCACTTTGTGCTATGCTTCCGTAAATTGTAATATAGAACTCTGCACCGGGATCGGTACTGTGTATACCTTGTTCTTCAAAGAATATGTCTATATTAAGTTCTTTCAGTAACCGCACATATTCAAGGCAGTCAACTGTATTTCTTGCAAATCGCGATATAGATTTGGTAATAATCCTATCAATCTTACCTTTTTTACAGTCGCGAATCATTTTCTTGAACTCATCACGATTCTTGATGCTTGTTCCTGTTATGCCTTTATCAGCATATATCCCTGCCAGACACCATTTTGGCTCACTGTTTATTTTTTCGGTGTAATACTGTTTCTGCACCTCATAACTGTTAAGCTGTTCATCCTGCTTTGTAGATACGCGGCAGTAGGCAGCTACTTTCTCTTGCTGATATGGATTCTTTATATTGGATTGTGCTGTTATTGTCGGTGCTATGTATCTGACTGTTTTCTGTGCCATAACCTTTTTCCTTTCCTATAATTTGATTATTCTTTAATACAAGACTGATTTCTGCATTTATATTAAGCTGTACTGCCTGAGTTGTTTTCATTAATAATGGTAATGAAATCTGCTTTAATGATTCTGCATTTTCAAACTCTGTTCTTATCTGTTCGGATATATAACTGCCCGAATCCAAATCTGCATATTTCAATGCTGTCAGTTCAAGTATTTTTTGTTTCAAAATATCCTTGTCTGCATTCGGTATTTCAAGCATTCTGTTGATTTCATTTTCTGCTTTGATTGTTTCCACACTCTTGTCCGATACCGATTCGGATTTAATAAGTATTGGATTATGTATTAAGTAATTCAGATTATCAGTAATTTTACTGATTAAATCATTGTCAAATATGCCGATGCTCTGACCGCATGCATCGCAAATCCACCTTTCTGTTACTGCTAACTTCGGGTGATGCGTTCTTCTCATCTGACCGCCGCACTCTGAACAGATAACAGGCATATTTAATTTGTATATATAGCTTGTACGCTTCGTATTTTTGGTTGTGTCACGCTCTGCCTTTGAACTATTCGCCTGAATAAATATATCTGTTTCAATAATCTTGGGGTATTTATCATCACCTAAATATCGTTTATCCTCAATAATTCTTTTGATTTTACCCTTATTCCAATTTACTTGATTTGGTAAATACTCAATGCCTTTTTGAGTCAGCAGATTCGCGATTTTTAGTAATGATAATCCGTTTACATACTTTGTAAACACATAGTTTACAATTTCCGATTCAGATTTATCAGCGACTATGTTTCCATTCTCGAACTTATATCCATAAAGGATATTTCTGTTTTTTGCATTCAAGATATCAAATCCTTTCTGTTATATTAATTCCACCGAGCAAAGTAAAATTCAGTTCGGTGTTGCTTGATAAAGTAATACTCTCCACAATCTCGCCAAACAGTTCTTCGTCAAATTCGTTTGTGGGATTATATTCTTCAAGTAAAGTATCAAGATGTTTCAGATTTTCTATCAGCTCGTGTTCTTCGCTTTCTTTAAGAATTCTTCGTCTTTCAACTCTTAAATTCATAATCTTATCACTTACTGCTGATGACTGTTCTGTGTATGAAATACTGTCTAAAATACCTTTTGTATGAAATTTAGCAAGCGTATGATTCTGTGCGGTTAAGTCAGCAATCTGCTTGTCTATTTCAAATATTTTCTGCTGACTTTCGCTTGATTTTTCCTGCATGGCTTTAATGTACTTTATTGTCGGTAATATAATACTCTCTCTGTTGTCCTTTAATTTAAGGGCTAACTTGTTAAATGTAATATATACATCGCTTTCCTTAATCCTTAAAGGAGTACATTCCGTTTTGCCTGCTGCTCTTGAAGAACATAGCCAATAAGCAATATTATTTGTTACCATTCTGCGATATGTTCTTCCGCAATCTGCACACCTTATTTTTCTGCTTAATGGATAGTTCGGTTTCTTCATCCCATTATTACTTGTACGGTTGTTCTGCATAATCTGTACAGCCTCAAAGGTTTCTTTTGAAATAATAGGTGTATTGCTGTTTTCAACATAATACTGTGCTTTTTCACCTTTATTGATTACCTTTCGATAAGGCAGGGTTTCTGTTTTATATGATTTTTGAAGTAATGCATCACCCATATATCTTTCATTACTCAAAATATATTTTATGGTTGATGCACTCCAGTTTTTATCTTGATTTTCTTCATTCAGAATATTGGCAATTCTTTGCTTGCCGACACCTGATAAATACAAATCAAATATTCTGTGAATTATTTTGGCTTCTGTTTCATTAACTGTCAGCTCACCGTTTACCAATGTAAATCCGTAAGGAGCCTTTGTTGTATTAAACTCACCTGACTGCATTCTTTTCTGATAACTCCACCGCATATTCTGTGATATGCTTTCGGATTCCTGTTGTGCAATCAATCCGGGAAATGTCGCGAACATTTCCATATTCATTTTGCTTGTATCAATGCCTTGTTCTTCAAAATACACGCTGATTCCAAGTTCTTTAAGCATTCGTATTACTACAAGAAAGTCTTGTGTGTTTCTTGCAAATCGTGATGTGGATTTCGTAATAACTCTGTCTATCTTTCTTTTTTTGCAGTCATCAAGCAAACGGTTGAATTCAGCTCTCTTTTTCATATCCGTTCCTGTCAGACCTTCATCAGCGTAAATCTCTACCAACTCATACTGCGGATGTTTCTTTATATAATCAGTATAGTATTTAATCTGATTAACAAAAGAATTAAGCTGATCTGCTTTATCAGTTGATACTCGGCAATAGGCTGCAAGCCTTATTTTCTTAACATCTTCTATTATCTGATTCGGTGTTAATTCAACAACTCTCATTCGTTAAAACTCCTTTCCTTTAATAATATTTAGGGTGTTGTTTTTCCTTACAACACCACACTACCACAAGGGTTCGCATACATCCAGCTTTTATGAAAATTTAACAATTTCGCTACATTTTCACTCTGAACAGTAATGTTCGGTGCTTATTAAAAGTATTCTGTCGTACTCTTTTTCTGTTATTAAATCCATATTTAATAATATCTTAAGCATATTTGCACTAAAGCAAAACGATGCGTTATTTACTGCTTTTGTCTTATCCATTCTTTTTGTCCTCCCGTATTCTCAAATCAAGGCTTATTGCCAAAGCCTTATCAAGTTCTGATATTTCCTCTTGTGTCAATTTGCCTTGGTATTCTTCTAATCTGCTTTTATCAACAGTTCTGATATGTTCAAGCAGAATTACCGAATTACACGGTAAGCATTTATTTTCTATATGTACATGAGTAGGCATATTTGTTTTCAGTCTGCTCGTTATTGCTGCCACTATTGTTGTAGGGCTGTAAAAGTTACCTACATTGTTCTGCAGCACAACAACCGGGCGATATCCGCCTTGTTCACTTCCTGTTACGAGGTCTAAATTTGTATAATATATTTCACCTCTGTTTATTATCCTCATTTTGATTCCTCCGATATGTAAAGGAATACAGGCGGCTCATGTTTGATTGAATAGATATTATCACTCTGTTACACCGCCTGTACTCCTCGTTATAATTGTTTTGCGTTATATGCCATACTTGTCCACGACACCCCTGACATTATGGGCATATAACAAACTAAGGCCGGCTAACCTTATCATTGGAATCTCACCACTCCGTTTTCACCGAGCTGCCCTCATTGCCTGCGACGGTTTTATCACGCTCGGACTGTGACTGGGCAGAAGTATCATTATCCCTGTTATCTGTCATGGCATACCTATCAGAGCCGCCGATAGTTTAAAGTTACAAAGAAAGAACCGTTAAGTTCTTTTTTTGTACTTAGACTGCTTGTCCCTTCTCCAGAAACAATAACAGGAAAGTATTTGCTATATGGTGTATTTAGTTTTCAAGGTTCGTATGAGAGTTCTCTAAAAGTCCTCTCATAGTAGTAGGCAGTGAGAAAGCAGTTTTTAGAACCAAAATTGAAAAATTTTTTTATTTTTTCAAAAAATTTATTATTTTAGCCAATCTTTTTCCAACAGCTCTTTGTGATATGCCATAGAACTCTGCAATTTCATTTTGAGTAAATTTTTCAAATACATATAGAGTTATTAGTTCTATATCATTTTCTGAAAGACTCTTAATTTTAGAAATCATTTTTTCTGAATCAAGTTCTTCTATCCACCAAAATTTTGAATGGGTTTCAACTTTTTCCTGTTCTTTGATTGTTGCGTATTCAATTTTGTTAAAATCTATATTTCCAAAATCGTCATTCCCGTTATTCTCTAAATCTTCGTTATCTTGTAAATCACAAGTATGTAAAACAGTATTTCGGTTTAGCCTGAAATACTCCATATCAAACTCTTTCATAGTTTGTATATCTTCATTAGACATTCCGGCTTCTCTATATTCCTTTTCAAGTTTTGCCCATTCTTGTTCAAATTTCTTTTTTTCATACGAATAGTTAAAATTCATTATTTACCTCCGAATTTTTGAATTATCAATTTTCAAAAATCCGGAGATTATGGATATTCCGCAATATACGGTTGCCATTGTTTTTTCATACAGATCCCTTTCAAAAAGGGATAAAAAAACAGCACGAAAGACTTTGATGATTTATCCCTTTTTTTTATTGGGATTTCACCAAAGTTCTTTTTTGCTGTTTAAATTTGTTCATAAACTGACACAGGAATATGACAGTTTAGAATTTAATATTTTTACTTTCTATTTTAAATTATTCTATATAAGAAATTAATCGAAATAAATTCTCCTCTTATGTATTAATTTTGATATTTATATTTCTAATTGGTATTATTTGTCATTTACTGTTATATATTATTGTATTCGCTTGAAAATTTTTTATTCACATTAGTAATTGTCGAATATAAATAAACATTCAATATTTATAAAATAAATAAAAATGCCGAAAGAAATTAACGGACTAAATCCATTAATTCTTTCGGTTTCTTTTATTTTATACATTATTTTTTGATAAAGATATATTTTGTCTAAACTTAAATTGTTTTGTTACTTTCTGCTCTTTTTTACACTATATATTTAGAGAATTGTTCAATTTTGTCGATTAAATAAGTATTTTTGCATTTTCTGTTGACACAAATGGTTCTATTAATAAAATATTTTTCACAATCTACTGACTTGAGTTGATATAGTTAATGACGACTTTTGAAGAAACTCAATAAAATATAAAATAATATTTCACAATTATTTTGTTCGGAGCGATATAGATAATGATAGCATTTTTAGATCTGATTGATGATTACGAAGACAAAGAACGTTTTAAAAAGTTATACAACAAATACAGAGGTTTAATGGCACATATAGCAGGCACTAAAACAAGCTCTCACGAAGATATTGAGGATATACTTCAGGATGCATTCTTTTACATAGCAAGAAATTTTGAAAAGGTAGGAGATATTGATTCTCCGAAAACAAAATGTTTTGTATCAGTAATTACCGAAGGGTTTGCAATAAGTAAATATAGGAAAGAGAAAAAATATAACAATACCATTTCTACCGAAGATGTAATTGAAGTGGATATCCCCTACAATGATTTTGACATTTATTCAAAAGTTGATTTAGAACTTGTTATTGATACACTGAGTGATGAATACAGAAATCTGATTTATCTTACATATATATTCGGTTATAAAAGTAAAGAGATTGCCGGTATTTATGGATTAACCGATACAAATATCCGAAAGAAAATTCAGTTTGCAAAAGCAGAAATAAGAAATGAATTAGAAGGCGGGGATAATATTGAATAACTTTGAAGAGGCTTGCTTCATATCTTGTGAAAAGTGGGTTAACTCATTTTCAGATAAAGATGATTTTGCATTCAGTAAATCATTTGATAAGAGAATGGACATCCTGACTGATAAAATGAGAAACAACAGATATCATAAAATGTCAAGAAAAACAGTCCGTGCTTTGATAGTGGCCGCTATAATTCTATCATTTGCAACGACTGCATTGGCAATTCCAAGTGCAAGGAAATATATAGTAAAACAATTTAAGGATCATTTTTTATACACAGTAACAGAAATTGATGAAGTAAATAAAATAGAAAGTATTTCAGTTCAATATACCCCGGAAGGTTTTATAAAAACTGATGAAGAAGTTTCGGATATCGGCATATATAATGAATATTGCAAAGATGAATTAAGATTTATTATTTATAAGAATCCAATAGATGTTTCTGTAAATTACGATAATAACAGTTACGAAGTCACGGAAATCAACAATGTTGAATATGTAATTTCTGAGTTGAACAATACAATAGTAATCATTTGGAATAATGGTTTATATACATATAGGGTATCGGGAAATATTGATAAGGAATTACTTTTACGAATAGCAGAAAACACAATATAAAAAATCAATGGAAAATTTTGAAAAAATTTCAGAATTTTCCATTTTTCTTTTCACAATTTATTGTAAAGGTGCGATATAGAGTTATGAGAGGAGGTGAAAAAGTGTTAAAAACAAAGAAATTTGTAAAACAATTTGCTTTGATTGTTTTATCAATGATTATGATGTTAAATTTTAATATTTGTGCAATCGCTGCAACTATTGATAAAAAAGATGACAGTGGTTTACAGCCGATGTATACAACAATAGAAACGAATAGTGTGTATATATCTATCAGCGGTATTAAAGCAACTTGTAATGCAACTTTGACTTCGCAGGTTCCGACTTCTTTAAATATAAAAATGGAACTGCAAAAGGAAAAGTCTAATGGATATGAAACTATTGAGACATGGACGAAAAGCAAAAATGGTGCCTCAATGTCATTTACTGAAACAAGAAATATTAATATTTTTAGTAAATACAGACTGAAAGCGACATTTACTGCCGGAAGTGAAACAGTAGTTGTTTATGATTATCCATCATAAAATGAAAGGAGAGAAAAACTTTGAAAAAGAAAAAGCTATTGCAATCCATTTTAGCAATAATGATGGTACTGTTCACTCTTTTCAGCTCAATGACAGCAATGGCAGAGCCGTTGGCTGAAGCGGTTACGGAAGTGACTGAAGCTGCTGAAAAGGAAGAGCAAGAAACCTTTATCTATCCTGAAGAGAAAACCTCAGAAGAAGATAAAGAGGATACTCCTGCACCTGATGAAGAATTGCGTGAGCCTGATGTGGCAGAGCAGACCGAAACAGATGAGTTCGGCGAGCCTGTTGTTATCAGCGAGCACTCAAAGATTTATCAGACAGGCGATAACACTTTCAAAACCGTGTATTCTGAAATTCCGAATACCTTTAAGGAAAACGGAAAGCAGAAGGAATATGACAATACCCTTGTTTTGAAAGAAAAGGTTGTTGGTCAGGATTACTATACAAACAAGCAAAGTGATATTGATGTCAAGCTCCCTTCTGAAATCAAAGAGAATAAAGGCATTACCTTTGAATATGGCAAAATAAAGGTTGACCTTATCCCGACTGAGGGTGATTATTCAAAATCTGCTGTTAAAGAGAATGCCATTCTGTATAACGATGTATATGACGGAATTGATGTTCAGTATACAATCCACGAGCTTGGCTTGAAAGAGGATATTATTCTTAACAAGCATGTTGATAAAAACAGCTTTACATACAGACTTGATACACATGGTGCAGAGGCAAGGTTTGAGAACGGCGTTATCAATCTTTACGAGAAAAAGTCGGACGAGCCTGCTTTAACCCTTTCTGCGCCTATGATGACGGATGCAGATGCCAAGGTCTGTGAGGATGTTGAACTGACCTTAACTGAGGAGAAAGGCGAATATATCGTTACAGTAACTGTTAATCAGGAATGGCTTGAGTCAGCAGAGAGAGCATATCCTGTGAAGATTGACCCTAATTTTACAGTACCTTCAAGTAAGTTCACTGTAGTTACTGCGAGTCAATATAGAGGCGTATATTTAGGTAAATCTTACGGCTATGCAGGACATCTTACTGATGATAATATCGGCGTGCCCGGTGCAGGCGACCTTGGTAAAACAAGAATGTATTTTGATATTGATGAAGATTTCAGTTCCATTCCCGAAGGCTCTAAAATCAACAGTGCAAGCCTGAGAATTTATCAGTATATGAATTATAGCAGCAACACGGATTTTCAGTGCTTCAGAATTGAAGACCCGTGGTCATCCAATACATTGGAATGGTCAAATGCTATAAAACTCAATCAGTCACCTTGCGGCGAAACATCCATCGTATCGTCTGCTGTGGGATTCCATGAATTTGATTGCCGTGAAACAGTCAACAACTGGGTGCAGGGTATTCAGGAAAACTATGGCTTTGTTGTGCAGGCAACCGATGAAACAAGAACAGGAAGTCCGTTCTTTACTCCGCTTTCAGCTGCAAGCAATCCGGGTCAGGAAGCATTTACACCTGATAAAGCTCCTCAGCTCATCATTGACTGGGAAGTCCCGAATCCTGTTGATCCAAATTATCCCCTTGATGAAACAACTGTAACACTCAG
>ERZ808040.2286-NODE-2286-length-11022-cov-80.367108_pt1 | contig 11022 bp, 6 predicted proteins | sample MGYA00380191_ERZ808040 | MGnify/ENA primary metagenome ERZ808040 (study PRJEB31490, sample SAMN06133395) | mouse gut metagenome | isolation source: J6 | host: mice | place: China: Chengdu | collected 2015-05 ... | reverse complement strand
TGGTCTGATTCGTCTTAAAAATTACTATTATGCCTTTGCTTTAACAGACTTTTTTGTTTTTTTGTCGTGTGCAGAGTCTAGTTTTATATTTTCAAGTACGGTGCCTTCAAAAAAGTAAGAGTACTATCCTGTTTTTGAAAAATTAGCTATTACTATTTAACGGCTTAACATACCAAGCCATGGCTTCATTGATACCTTGAGAGATATTGAACTTTGGTTGATAGTCTAATAAGCTATTTGCTTTGTTCACATCCGCTTGGCTGTGACGCACATCACCTGGTCTAAAGTCACGATAGGTCGGCTCCTGCCCATAGGCCACACCGTTGTCTGCTAATGCTGATTTAATGGCATTAAACAACTCATTAAGTGTTGTGCGATCACCGACAGCAACATTATATACTTGATTGGTAGCGTCTTCATTTTGAGTCGTCGCTGCTAAGATATTAGCTTGTACCGTGTTTTCGATATAGCAGAAGTCACGGCTGGTCTCGCCATCACCATTGATGAATACTGTATCATTTTTAATCATGGCAGCAGTCCACTTAGGGATGACCGCTGCATAAGCGCCATCTGGATCTTGACGACGACCAAAGACATTAAAGTAGCGTAACCCAACACTCTTAAATCCATAAGAGCGAGCAAATACATCGGCATACAGCTCATTCACATATTTAGTAACCGCATACGGGGATAAAGGCTTACCAATTTTGTCTTCTACCTTGGGCAGGCCAGGGTGGTCGCCGTAAGTTGAGCTACTGGCAGCATAAGTAAAGCTTTTCACCTCTGCATCGCGGGCTGCGGTTAACATGTTCAAGAAGCCTGAGATATTAACCTCATTGGTTGTAATAGGGTCAGCAAGCGAGCGGGGTACAGATCCAAGAGCTGCTTGATGCAGCACATAATCGATGCCAGAGCAGGCTTGTTTGCAGTCATCAAGGTTACGGATATCTCCTTCGATAAAGCTAAAGCGATTCCACTGCTCACTAGACACCAAGCTTTGAACTTCATCTAAGTTCTTCTGATAGCCAGTAGCGAAGTTATCAAGACCAATCACGGTTTGGTTTAGTTTTAATAAAGTTTCGAGTAGGTTTGAACCGATAAAACCTGCCACGCCAGTAATTAGCCAGGTTTTAGGAGCAGCCACTAAGTCTTGTTGAGTCTTTTGGTATTGGGTCATAGGACTTTACTCTTTTATTTTTAAAATCTTAGTGCATCTAGTAATTAGGGTTTACCTTATAAGCAAGGTAGTATTAATATTACAAACGAATATCGCTAAGCTCGCTATTGAATAGGTACTTTAAGTCGTAAAGAACATGATTCTGTTTACCTAGAGCTCTAATTTGCTCTACACCCATTTCTACGAATTGATTATGCGCCACAGCTAAGATAATGCCATCGTAGTTATTACTTTCTAGGTTGGCTATACCATTGATAGGGCTTATGCCATATTCTTGTTGAGCTTCACTAGCATCTACCCAAGGATCATACACATCAACATTTATGTTATATTCCTTTAGCTCATGAATAATATCAATCACTTTAGTATTACGCACATCAGGGCAGTTTTCCTTGAAGCTTAGGCCTAAGATGAGAACTTTTGCTCCTTCAACTTGAATGCATTTTTTAATCATAGTTTTTACTAACTGAGTCACCACATATTCGCCCATACTGTCATTCAAGCGGCGACCTGCCAAGATGATCTCTGGGTTGTAGCCAATGGCTTGAGCTTTATGAGTGAGATAGTAAGGGTCAACACCAATACAGTGCCCACCGACTAGACCTGGGCGGAACGGTAAGAAGTTCCATTTAGTACCTGCCGCAGTTAATACAGCCTCAGTATCAATGCCCATTTTATTAAATATAACCGCTAACTCATTGATTAGGGCGATATTGACATCACGCTGGGTATTTTCAATAACTTTAGCCGCTTCAGCGACCTTAATAGATGGCGCTTTGTGGGTACCCGCTGTAATAATTAGGTTGTACACATCATCTACTAGATCTGCTACTTCAGGAGTAGATCCTGCTGTCACTTTAAGTATGTTAGTGACACGGTGCTCTTTATCGCCTGGATTAATACGCTCTGGACTATAACCAGCAAAGAAGTCTTTATTAAACTTTAGACCCGAGCTGCGCTCTAGTTCAGGGATACAGACCTCTTCAGTAGCACCAGGATATACAGTTGATTCATATACTACGATGTCGCCTGCCTTAAGCACACTACCAATAGCAGTAGACGCTTTGACTAAAGGCGTTAAGTCAGGCTGTTTATATTCATCGATAGGCGTAGGCACAGTTACAATGTAAAAGTTGCATTCAGCTAGCTCATTAATGTCTGAGCTAAACTGCAACTGTATAGCACTGGCTAACTCTTCATCACTGACTTCCAAGGTATTGTCTGACCCTGATTTTAGTTCTTCGATTCTGTGTTGATTGATATCAAAGCCAATAACAGGATATTTTTTACCGAACTCAACCGCCAAGGGTAAGCCAACATAGCCCAGGCCAATTACCGCAATTTTTACATCGTTAATGTTTAACATAACTGTCCTTTTGTTTTTTTATTGAATCTTATAAAGCTTGTTTAATTTAGATTAGACTCTGACGTATAGCCTTCTACATAATAGGTAAACTGCTGTTTTAACCAGTCTACATCGTGGTATTGAGCTCTAGACGCTAATTCAGATAAAGTATTTTCAATATCAGTCAACTCGAAGCTGTGCTCACGTGCTTGCATAATTAAAGAATGCTGAGTGGCTTCAATATTATCATCGCCAATGATGAGCTCTTCATAAAGCTTCTCGCCTGGGCGTAGACCACTAAAGACTATCTCAATATCACCCGCAGGGTTACTCTCATCTTTAACTTCATAGCCACTTAAATGAATCATGCGGCGCGCTAGATCAACAATTTTTACTGGTTTCCCCATATCTAGTACGAAAACTTCACCGCCTTGAGCCATCGCTCCAGCTTGAATGACCAAGTTAGCCGCTTCTGGGATAGTCATAAAATAGCGAGTTACCTCTGGGTGAGTCACAGTGATAGGGCCCCCTTTTGCTATTTGCTTCGTAAATAGTGGAACTACAGATCCAGAAGACCCCAAGACATTACCAAAGCGTACCATACTGATTTTTGTTTTAGGGTGCTGATTACTAAAACCCTGGCATACCAACTCCGCTAAGCGTTTAGAAGCACCCATAATATTTGTAGGACGTACCGCTTTGTCGGTTGATATCAATACAAAAGTTTCTACGTTTGCTTCAACTGCAGCCTTGACGCAGTGATAAGTGCCTTTAGCATTATTTATGACGCCTTCAAAAGGATTATATTCCACGATAGGGACATGCTTATAGGCAGCAGCATGATACACAGTATCAATAGTGTATTTGGTGAAAACCATGTTTAGTTTTTTTTGGTTATTGACGTTACCAAGTAGAGCGATAATTTTTGTGTTAGAGTTATCTCTACCTAATAGGTTAGCCGCTTGCCAAGCCAATAGGTCTTGATGAGTGGCGTAGAGCGCGTATTCAGATAGCTCGTATAGTACTAAGCATTTAGGCTTGTTTTTTATAATTTGGCGACACAGTTCACTACCTATTGAACCACCGGCACCCGTGACTAAAACATTTTTACCTGCAATATTTTTAGCCAATAGTACGGGGTCAGGGTCAACTGTTTGACGGTCTAACACATCCAAGATATCTACCCGGCGCATTGTACTAACTGTAACTTTACCTTCAGCGATATCCTGTAGGCTAGGCAGTTCTTTAATCTTTACCGATAGAACAGTTAAATCATTGATAATTTCACGGCGACGTTGGCGATTGACTGAAGGCATTGCTAAAAATACTTGGGCGACTTTTAGCTCTTCGACCCGTTGCTTAATCTCTGAGGCTGGATATATTTTCTTGTTCAAGATATGACCACCAGTCAAGCGATTATCATCATCGATAAAAGCTGCTACTTGATAGCGAGGGGAGTCATGTAAAACTTCTAATAGCGCAGTTCCTGCAGAACCAGCGCCATAGATGAGCACATTGTCACGCTTAATAGTGGTTTTACTTAAGCTTTGATAAACGGGTTTACCTTGTAAGCGCAGTAATAAGTCTCTTAGAAATAGTCGGCTACCCCATAGCCAGATAAACAGCATAAACAAGTAAAGAAGCGGAACTGAACGTGGGATGCTAGTGATAAAGTCAAATAGATAGACAACAGTAAAAATAATTAAAATGATAACAAATAGCTTAAGCACTCGGCGCATATCAGTATCAAAGAAGATACGAGTTACACTACGGTAAAACCCCACCACATATAAGCCTAAAATGGGTACTAGCGCATATAGGGATACTAAGAAAGGACTGGCATTAATATCAAGTACCCCTTGGCGTAGCGATAATGCCAAAAACAAACAAACAATTGAGACAATATAGTCACCGACCAACAAAATAGCTTGTTTTATTGGCCTCGGTAAATCTAATAATCCTTCTGCCAAAGCTCCGAGTTGAGTAGACACGTGCTCCTTATGGACTGTACTAATATTAGTTTCCTGTTTAGTATGACTATTTTTGTCTTTATTCTGCATGGTTATATCACTGTTGTATTTGCTATAAGGTTAACTAAATTAGCAGGGAGAGTATATAATATTACTACAGTGAGTCTTGCGAGTTATCATATGCATAACTGTAATGGTAGCTATATTTGCTAATGATGCCCGGCACCATGTCATTCAATACAATGCCATCTACCGTAACATTAGCTTTATTCATTTGTTTCACTGCATAAGCCAACTGCCCTTCGACTGAGTAGTTGTAGCGAGTCACCATCACTACTTTGTCAGCATACTGCGCGATAATAATAGCATCAGAAACTGCCAGTACTGGTGGGGTGTCAATAATAATGTAGTCATATATAGCTGCTAGTTGGACTAACATGTTATTAAACTTATCTGTAGACAGCAGTGAGGCCGGGTTATTTGGATGCTTACCACGTGGCATAAAGTCAATGAACTCAAAGCTGGTAGGGTGGATAAAGTTAGCTAAGGTGGCATTGTCTTCGGTTAGGTAATCTCCTAAGCCGTTGCTCTGGCTAATAGTAAATACTCTATGGAGCTCACCACGGCGCATATCCCCATCAATAATAAGCACTTTTCTATTTAATTGAGAGAAGACTTCTGCTAAGTTGGATGAGACAAAGGACTTACCAGTACCTGGGGCTTCACCGCAAATAGCAATAATCTTACCTTGCTTCGAAGCTTCTTCTTTTTCTAACTCACCAAAAATACTGGTCACCTTGCTTGCTGGAGGTATAGCGAACATTAATGAAGTTCTTAAACTCTTAATGCCTTCATAACTTAAACCATCGTGATCGACCATAGCTAGTAGGCGGTTACTATTTTTATTGTTCTTCAGTAAGTTAATAGAAGTCTTCGAGCGAGGGATAGTCGCAATAACAGGTACCCCAACTTTTTCTTCCAGACGATCAGGATCTCCGACTGTATTACGAAGTAAGCTTTTAGCTAATGCTATTAATGAACCCAATAAAGCACCAATGATTAGCGATAAAGCCCAAATTACTAGTTTTTTCGGTGAAACTGGTCTAAAGGTACTGATTGGCATATCGACCACTCTAACAGAGCCAATTTCACCAGCACGAGCAATCTTAAGTTGCTCATAGTTTTTCAGCATGGTCAGATAAATCTCGCGATTGATCTCCATGTCTTGAGATAATTGTAAGAACTCACGCTGAGTTTCTGGCATACGAGTCACAGTATCTTTAATTTCCTGGCGTCTTGCGCTTAGGACTGCCAGTTGGTCATTAATCTGAACTACTAAAGGATGCTCAGCGGTATAGTAAGTTAGAAGCTCTGCTTGCTTTAGTTTAAGCTCGCTAAGTTGACGCTCAATTTGAGCACTTTCGTTTAGTAGGATTTCAGCCTCTTTACTAACATCAATAGTGCCGTATTGCTCACGGAATTTGTTAAAAGCATTTTCTGATAATTCAAGCTTTTGTTTGAGCTGAGGAATCTGTGACTCCATAAACTTGATAGTGGTTGTGGTTTGTTCAGTACTACGAGCTATGCTTTTTTCCATATAGGTTTGAACAATATTTTCCAGAACATGGCTTATCTGTAGTTGATCATCCCCGGTTAAAACAAGCTCAATAAGCCCTGTTTGGCTGCCTAGTTCCGATATGGATAGATTAGAGCTTAATATATTGATCGCTGAAGGTGTAGACAATTTCGTTAAACTGATAGGGTTTCCGGAAGCAGGTAGAGATTCTACTAAAATTTTAATATCCCCCTCTGCAGTTTTTATAGTTGAGATAGAGCCTATATTGCCCTGATACTCTTCTTGAATATGATTAGCCTCCACTGTTAACTTAAAGCCAGTATTAGTTTTAGTTATCAAAAAAGTTTCATTTACATAGGCTCTTGGTACTGTGAAGCTAGAGATATGTACTAGACCGGTCTCTGTTTCTAAGAAGACGCCTTCCTCGTTACTAGTTTGAGTGGGAATATGAGATTGAGCAATCCTTGTTAATGCCCCAACCTCTGCATCATTTACCCGTATATCTAAATGAAGTTTTTTAACAACGGGTTCAAGTATCATGCGTGATTTTATTAACTCACTTTCAGTCTGAGCAGGTGTAGCCTCAGCTCCTATGAACTGTGAAAAAGCAGGACTAAGGCCTGAAGAAATGCTTTGAGACTTATTATCAATTTGTATAAGAGCATCTGTTTTATAAGTAGGCTGTACATAGCGACTATAAGTCACGCCAAGAGCCAAGCCTAATAGAGCACAAGCTAGAATGGTCTTCCAGCCGCGTAATAGCGTTAACAGCAGTGCAATTAGATCAATTTCATCATCTTGTTGAGTGGCATCATTAGCAGAGATGTTTGGGGCAGTTTTACTCATAAGGCTTCGCTATTTATTAATCACTAATTAATTGGAGAGGGGAGTTAGAGCATCAAGTAAGGTCTAGCAGTTAAGGTATGAAGCTAATAAGCTATAAGACTAAACCAGTTTATCCTGCCACTCATTAATACCACGAATGATGTCCTGATAGGCGGTCTGAAACGCACTCATTTCATGTTTATAAGGGTCAGCAATGTCTTTGCCATTCCAATGACCCAATTTGAAGGTCTTACCTCGGCAAAATGGCCAGTGCTCTTCGATCCATTTACTCTGACTGTCAGACATAGTAAAGATTAAGTCGGCTTTTTGTGCCAGCTTTTCATCAATCTGTTTTGCTACATGTGCGGTAATATCGATATTCTGCTCCTCCTCCATCACTTTAATCGCAGAGATATCAGCCCCATGACCTACCAACGCCCCAACGCCGGCAGAATCAATGTTTTTCTCAGGAAATCGCTGTTTTAATAAAGCCTCTGCCATTGGACTACGACAGATGTTACCAACACAAACTACTAGAATATTTTCAAAGCTCATAAATCCACCCTTTTAATAACTTTAGAATGCAAATCTATCAAGTGCTGAAGCAGAAGGAAGGATAGAGCTAAGTACTCTGTTCCAACGAGTTAGTCCAGTAGGATCTACATATACAATATCATTGGGTTGCATTTCAAAGCGGTTTGCTAGTGCTAAGTTGGTGACAGACTTTAGATTAGCATGATAAATGTCAGTATAAGATGCATTGCCATGATCACGTATAATATAAAGCTTTGCTGCATCAGCAGTACGTCCATCTAAGCCAGATACCTCTCCCAGTAGTTGGGTCAAACTCAATCCTTGGTCAGGGATTTCTATAGGCTTGATACTACCAAACTCACCAAGGACAAAGACTTTATTACGGTCACGACTGTTAACATGGATAATATCTCCATCCCTTAGATAAATTTGATTGGCAGAGACCCCTATGTTTTTTAGGTCATTTAGGCCAAGCTCATAGGTGGTCCCATTGCGAGTAAAGATAACGCTGTTTGAATCTCCTTCAGCAGCAACTCCTCCCGCCATGGAGATAGCGGTATATAAAGACACAGGCCTATCATCCATACTAAATTCACCAGACTGTTTTACTGCGCCGTCAATAAAGAAGTTGTTGCTGCGGTATTTGAGCACTTGAACTTGCGGATCTGGATATTTTAAATAACGCTGTAATTGACTACGTAACTGATTGGTAAACTGAGGAACAGAAAGCCCACTGGCTTTGACTCGGCCTACTAGAGGAAATTGAATATACCCTTGTTGGTCTATAGGATAGCCAACCTCAGACTTTGGGATTTGAGGATAGTCGCCTAGAGAGATAGTTAGGATATCCCCTTTTGCTAAGCGATACTCAGCATTACGGGATCCACCTAATAGCTCACGCACGCGTGAATTTTTCATACCGGAATTGGTGTTACGTACCTTAGAGTAAGCAGGTGAAGCAGGTAGGCTAGCTAGGCTTAAAGGCTGGATATTAAACTGCATACCATTTTCAGCAATAAAGGTGCCTTGTGGAGGCAAATCACCTGACTGCAGCCCAGAGTTAATACTGGCACAACCTGAAGTTAAGCCTATAGTCACGGCAAGTGCTGTGCTAGTGAGCAAGGATTTGCGGTGTTTTAAAACATTCATGCTAACTTCTCTACCTTTATTTCGACCGATTCAGCTCCTTAATCGTTAAAATTAAGAGCCAATTAAGTTAAGAGCAAATGGGGTTGGGGAGTAACTCTACTTTTAGATAAAAAGTATCAGGATAAAGTAAACCCATTATTCCGAACATTTTAACATTAAATTAAGAGTGCTGCCCAATTATGCGGGTATCTTACTATAAAAAGCCAGAATATATACTATAAAAGTAAGGGATTATAGGGCTGCTGTCTAAACAAGAATAGTACTACCACCACTCCGGCTCATTAGACTCAGGTTTTTCATCTCGAGCCATGGAGGCATGACTATCTACTAGTACAGTATCTTCTGGAACTTCCGCGATAAAGCGCGAAACCTTATCAAAGTAACCGGCGAAACTTGAGTAGTAATCAGGCGCGGTTAGGTAAAGATGAGTCTTGGCACGACTACAGGCCACATAAAACAGTTTACGTTCTTCTTCTAACTCTTCAAACTCATGCAGTGAGCGGTGGTGTGGTGTTAGCCCATCAACCAGGGAGTTAACAAAGACCACCGGCCATTCAAGACCTTTGGCGCTATGAATGGTAGAAATAGTTACCGCATCAGCCTCTTTTTTCTCTGGATCGCCCATAACTGCTACTGAGTCATTGGGTGGGTCAAGGGCTAAGTTTTCCAGAAAGTTATCCAAGCTGCTGTGCTCCCGCGCTAAGTTAATCAATACTCGGAAGTCCTCCGAGCGGTCACGCCAGTTGTCCTCAAGCGTTTTTAACATAGGCAGATAAAAATCTATTAAGGTCTGCAAGATATCGGCCACCGTTTCTTGCTGCTCAGCTTTAGTTAGCACGTGATACAGCTCGTTAATGTGCTCTTTATTTTTGGTTAGTTTAGGGTCAAGTAGCGGCTCAAACGAGTTATTGCTGCTGGTAATGGCGTTGGTAATCTTAGTCGCAGTCACCTCACCAACACCACTAAATAAAGTTAAGATGCGGTGCCAAGCAATGGTGTCGTTAGGATTGTATAAGATTTTGACCAACGCCAAGATATCTTTGATATGACGCTTTTCAATAAACTTAATACCGCCCACCACGATAAAGGGGATATTGCGCTGCATAAACTGCAGTTGAATCTCGTTGGACTGAAACGAGGTCCGGCTTAATACCGCAAAGTCATTATAGTCATGCTCTGGCTTTAAGCTGATGATTTTATCGGCAATGTATTTGGCTTCTTCTTTGTCATTGCTGCGACGCGATAAGACCGGTTTTAAGCCATCAACAGCTAAGCTCGAATATAGCTGTTTTTGATAACCCAGAGTGATTTGCTCAGACAGCGCATTGACGTAATCTAAAATGGCTGGGGTACTGCGATAATTTTGCTCAAGTTTAATCAGCTTAGCTTCTGGATAGCTGTCCCCAAACAATAGAATATTTTCGTAATTGGCCCCACGGAAAGCATAAATGCTTTGGTTATCATCCCCCACCACCATGAGCGATACATTATCGGGCTCACAGATATAGTCGATTAATTGCTTTTGCGGAATATTGGTGTCTTGATACTCATCGACCATCACATGACGGTAAGTGTCTTGAATCAGCTTGCGAAATTGTAGGTTGTTTTTCAGGTGATAAACGACCTGACTGATAATATCGTCAAAGTCATATAAGTGATTGGCACGCTTATATCTGTGATACTCTATCGCCAATTGTTCAATGACCGGAATATGAATGGCGATATCAGGATAATCATTTTCAATTAAATCCCGCAGTAGGATGTGCCGGTTGCGCGAGGTGGATATCAGCTTTTGTAGGGTCTTTTTGCGTGGGAAGGCCTGCTTCATGTTTTTTCGGACAATGCCCTGATCTTTACAGATCATATCCAGCGCATCTTCACTATCGCCCGTATCTAAAATAGTGAACTTCGGATTGATGCCTAAAAGCCCGGAATAGCGACGTAGCAGCATATTACAAAATGAGTGGAAAGTACCACTGGTAATGGCATTTAAATCCAAGCCACTTAACGCTCTATTATCCGCTAAGCTTTCAGCCAATAAACTTTTAACTCGGCCTTTGATTTCATTGGCCGCTTTTCGCGTAAAAGTCAGCAGTAGAATACTATTCGGGGAAGCGCCACTTTCTATTAAGTAACTGGTGCGGTAGGTCAGAGTTTTGGTTTTGCCAGAGCCAGCACCAGCGATGACCAACACTTTGCCTTCAATGGTGGTAGCCGCTAATAGCTGACTGGGATTTAACTCGCCAGCATAATCGACCTCACTTTCTGCCAGTACTGTATTTTCTAGGGCAGAGTCACCTTTCTGATCTTCTGTCTGCTTTGATGCCTTATCAACCGAGTCTGGAGTAATCAGATTGGCCTCAAGCTTGGCAATCGACTGACGCAAATGCTGCATCTTGTCGCGAATGTCTTCATCCAGCTTGGGGTAACTATAATAGCGAGTTGA
>ERZ808040.2284-NODE-2284-length-11026-cov-2.989588_pt1 | contig 11026 bp, 6 predicted proteins | sample MGYA00380191_ERZ808040 | MGnify/ENA primary metagenome ERZ808040 (study PRJEB31490, sample SAMN06133395) | mouse gut metagenome | isolation source: J6 | host: mice | place: China: Chengdu | collected 2015-05 ... | reverse complement strand
TACCATTCCAGGCTGTATGCAGCCGCCAGCTATGTGAAAACGGTGGAGAACCTGGACCTTATTCAGCTCAACTCCTTTGGCTGCGGGCTGGATGCAGTCACCACGGATCAGGTCAATGATATTTTATCCGGTTCAGACAAAATTTATACATGCTTAAAAATCGACGAGGTAAACAACCTGGGCGCGGCAAGAATCCGCGTGCGTTCTCTGCTTTCCGCAATCAAGGTGCGTGAAAAGCTGCAGAAGGAGCGCTCGCTCCATTCCTCCGCCATCGAAAAGGTAACGTTCACGGAAACGATGCGGTCTGAATACACGATCATCTGCCCTCAGATGTCGCCCATTCACTTCGAGATCATGGAGCCTGCCTTCAACGCCTGCGGCTATCACTTTGTTGTGCTGGACAACGACAACCGTCACTCCGTGGACGTAGGCTTGAAATACGTCAACAACGACGCCTGCTATCCCTCCCTTCTGGTTGTGGGGCAGATTATGGAGGCTCTGCTCTCCGGCAAATACGATCTGGACAAGACGGCAATTATCATGTCCCAGACAGGCGGAGGCTGCCGTGCCACCAACTATGTGGGCTTTATACGCAGGGCATTAAAAAAAGCAAACATGGAGCAGATCCCCGTCATTTCCCTGAATCTTGCGGGTATCGAGAGCAACCCCGGCTTCCGCTTAAACGCGAATCTACTGATCCGCGCCGCCATGGCGGCGGAATTCGGCGATATCTTTATGCGCTGCGTCTATCGCATGCGCCCCTATGAGGCGGTTTCCGGCAGCGTTGACGCGCTGCACAAAAAATGGCTGAAAACCGTGCAGGACTATGTCTCCGCAAAGCATGTAAAGCTTTTCAGGTTTAACAGGCTCTGCAGGCAGATCATCCGGGATTTTGACCGCATACCCGTAAAGGATATCAAAAAGCCAAGAGTCGGCGTTGTTGGCGAGATCCTGGTGAAGTTCTCCCCCGCCGGAAACAATCATCTGGTGGAGCTTTTGGAGAGCGAGGGCGCGGAGGCTGTGGTGCCCGACCTGATCGACTTCATGCTCTATTGCTTCTATAATCAGATTTACAAGGCAGACGAACTGGGCATGAGCAAAAAGGCCGCCCGGCTCTCCGCTTTGGGTATCTGGGCCATCGAGCATATTTTAAGAGGCGCAGCGGTGAAGGAGTTCAAAAAGAGCAGACACTTTACCCCGCCCACACCCATCCGCGAGATTGTATCCTTTGCGGAGCCCATTGTCTCCATCGGCAACCAGACCGGTGAAGGATGGTTTCTCACCGGCGAAATGGTGGAGCTGATTCACGACGAGGTGCCCAACATTGTATGTACCCAGCCCTTTGGCTGCCTTCCCAACCATGTAGTAGGTAAGGGTGTCATCAAGGCGCTGAGAAAGGCATACCCTGAGTCCAACATTGTCGCAATCGACTATGACCCCGGCGCCAGCGAGGTAAACCAGCTGAACCGGATCAAGCTGATGCTTTCCACCGCACAGAAAAACCTGGTACAGAGAGCTGCGGAGGGTTAAGCCTATACACTCGATTCGGAAAATCGGGAAGCAAAAGACCGGATGATTGAACCTGGCTGTTCTTCATCCGGTCTTTTATGCCGCAAAATTTTTATGACGCCTCCTCTGCCCTGCTTTCCAGGTACTGCTGCAGTACGGCGGCAACCTCCTCAGGCTGCAGACCCGATTCTTCAATCAGGTCTTCCACCGCCTCCAGCTCCTTGAGCCTCTTTTCCTGACAGAGCTCCTCCAACTCCCGCTTTTCCGATTCTACCCGCGTCATAAGAGCCTCTATCAGCTCCTGCTTTGCGGTAATCTTTTCTTCAATGCTTTTACGCTGTCCTCTTGCCATAGATCTCTCCTTTCTCAAAGATTGTCCTGCCTGTGGTCACAATCCTTTGATATAGTATATGGACAAGATTGGAAAAATATGCATAAAATTCCAAAAGAATTTTTATTTTCTTCTGTAACAAAAATACCCCGGCAGTTACCTGCCGGGGATACTTAATTATTTCTTAATGCCTTTGATTACAGCATAGAAAATCTTACTTATGGCTTGCTTTGTACAGATCATTCATTTCCTTGGTCATGTCATCGCCGCCTGCAGTCTTCCATCTTGTAAGAGCCTCGTTCAGACCATCCTCAGTAATCTCACCCTTGATATAAGCAAGCTGAGCATCGCTGATGATTTTGCCCAGATCAGCGCCCTTATCGCTGGCAACACTGGAAATTAAGCCTGCGCCATGGTTAATAACAACATACTGAATGTTGTCTTCGTACAGCTGATTCTCCTGCTTCTGAATCACAGTAGTTGCAGCCGCTCTCTCAACAGGACGTGCATTTGCGTCTGCAGTATAGTAAGCAAGAATCTGGTTAAAGCCATCGCTGTAAGCCAGCTTGGAGCCAACGCCGGATGCTGTAAGCTCATCGGCGGTGAAATCAACAACATTTCCGTTCTCGTCAAGCTTATAGGTCAGACCTTCCCAACCATACTCAATAAGGTTCAGCATAGAGCCGTCGTTCAGATCATTCAGGTAGCCCAGAACCTGAAGCAGCTGCGCCTCAGTCTTAACGTTGCCAACCTTGCTGATCATAATGGTTCCCTTATAGCCGCCGTCATTTCCAAGTACATGAGTACCATGACCACAATCAAGATAGCCGGCAAGCTCAATAGCGGGATCCTCCTCGGTAGAAACTCCGTCCTTAACAAGGTGGCTGATCTCTGCCTTACGGATCTCGTCGAGGCACTGAATCATAACGCCTGCTTTTCCGGTACCCATATATTCCTTACGGACAGCGCCGGGGTTCAGATCCATAAAATCAGGAATTCCTTCCACGGAACCGTCGTTGATGTATCCCTTAGAATACAGATCACGAATCTCCTTCAGAGCTTCCTTGTACTCTTCTGTCTGTGTATAGTAGATCAGATTGCCGTCCTTGTCCAGACCCCATGTATCGGGAACTCCAAACCATGCAAAGATGATTTTCCATACATCCTGCCAGCCGTCAACTACGAGACCCTGAGTATTGTTCAGACCGTCGCCGTCGGGATCTTCCTCGGTAAATACGCGAAGCATCTCCTTAAACTCTGCCCATGTGGTAGGGGGATCCATGTTCTTCTTATCCAGCCAGTCCTTACGGTAGCCAAAACCGTTACGAGCCAACGTTCTTGAACGGGGAATAGCATAAACCTTTCCGTTGTAGGAACAGGATGCCAGAGTAGCTTCAGGAATGGTTGCCAGGTTGTCAAACTGATCAATATAGGGCGCAAGATCCCAGAACAGTCCCTCATCACAAGCCTTCAAAATAAAGCTTGTATTAGGATCGTCAATCTTGTTGGGTCCTACGATTACATCGGCAATATTACTTGCCTGAACCTTCTGCTGGAGCTGATCATAATAGGTTGCAGACTCCTCCCAAGAGTAGGTGACATCCATATTGGTGTACTCATTGATCTCTTTGACCAGCTTATCGTACCACTCGTTTCCTTCCGGCTGAATATTGCCACCGCTGGGAAGCGCAACTGTGATCTTCAAAGGAGCCGGCTTCGGTGTAGGTGTTGCCTGAGTTTCCGGTGCAGACGTATTCTGGGACGAGGGAGTGGATGATCCACTGGGAGTTCCAGAACTGCTGCCGCTCGGATCTTTACTGTCATCCCCGCATGCCGCCATGCTTAAGACCATGGTAGATGCAAGAACACCAGCAAGAACCTTGCTTGCTAATTTCTTTTTCATTTTTTTACCTCCGTTAATAAAAAATGTAAATAGTTTCTATAGCCAGCGGAAAGAATTGTTTCCAAAACTTTCCGCATAACTACCCATAAATTTGTCCTCTGTGGGAACCGCTTATTCTCCCGTTATTCCGGATCTCTCAATACCCTGCATGAACAACCTCTGCGCAAAGGCAAAAAACAGAATAATCGGAGCGCTGATAATTGTCGCGCCTGCCATAACGACTGCATTGTTCAGGACGTCCTCACCGTCCTCCAGACCCAGATTCCGCATCATTTCCTGCTGGTCTGCAGGAGTAGCGTTAGCTGCGGTAACTATGGCTCGCAGTCTGGGCGGAAGAAAGGCTAGGCTGCTTTTAGAAATATAAATACCTGACTCGTAGGTATCGTTCCAATGCCATACCACGGACAGCACCATTGCAACAACCACCGTCGCCTTGGCAAGAGGGAACACGATCCTCCAGTAGGTCATCATAAAGCCGCAGCCGTCAATTCTTGCCGCCTCCTCAAGACTCTTGGGAACCGTCAAAAAGAACTGGCGGAACAGGAACACATACAGGGCGCCTCTCAAGCCGAAGCCTAAAAAGGTCGGCACCAGCAGCGGCAGGTACGTATCCAACCATTTCATACGACTGTAGGTCAAATACAGAGGTGTGATGATGGTCTGTGTGGGCACGATAAATGCCAACACAACAAGTATAAATAAGAACTTTTTCAACGGGAAATTATATCTGGCAAAGCCGTACCCGATGAACGAGCATGCGATAATATGCCCAAAGGTGGCCAGCACTGTTACAATAGCGGAATTTTTCACATAATTCGCCATATTCATCAGATCCACAGCGATAGCATAGTTTTCAAACTTAATCTCCGTAGGCAGCCAATTTACGGATGCGCTGTTCAAATCCGAATCGGACATCAGCGAGGTAGTAATCATGTAAATGAACGGGTAAATAAACACAAAGGCCAATCCTATAAGCAATAAGTACATGACTATTCTCACAAGAATGCGCTTAACCCCTGTCATGTTGGCATACCTGCGCGTAAACAAATTCCACCGCAGCTTCAGGTTACTCAAAAGTGCGTTTGGGTGCTTTTTCAATTGTGAAGACTCTATGCTTGCGTTCACGCTTCTTTACCTCCTCTATCTCACTGGTATGAATATGTTTCTGCATCACTCCGAATACGATCGCTACCAACAGACCGATAACTGAGAAATAAATCCAGCCCAGGGCAGCGCCAAACATATAGTCCTGAAGTCCCTTTGTGTTGATATAGGTCAGGAGCTCATTGGAACCGTTGACAAAGGAGTTCACCAGAGTATACACAAGGTTTAACAGCATCATCGGCGAAATCATGGGAATCGTCACTTTCCAGAATAACTCCCACTCCGTAGCGCCATCGATCTTTGCCGCCTCATACAGGGACGGCGATATGCTCTGCAGACCCGACAGGAAAAGAAGGATCTGCACGCCGCAGCCCCAGAGTACTGTCACCAGCACACCCAAGATCGTCTGCACAGCGTCGGTGATAGTGGTTCCAAAGTACATAAGTACGTTGTAGGGAACCAGCCGCCCGTCCATAATGTTTAACACGGAACGGTCCACCCCCTGGTTTATGAGCTGGGTCATAACCTCACCGCTTCCCAAAAGGAAAGGAATAAAGAATATTACCCTAAACAACCCTCTGCACTTGATATCACGATTTAAAAGCACCGCAATAATCAGGGAAAGAACAACCGTAAGCGGAAATTTCACCAAAGTATCCTGAATCGTCTGCCCAAACAGCGGCAGAAATTCCTTATCTACGACAAACGCCTCAACATATTCCGACAGGGTAAAGCCGCTCATATGCATTCCCACAACCTTGATGTCCGTACTGACGCTGAGCCGTATGGAGAAGAATATGGGATAGATAAAAAACATAAGCACACCTAAAATGAAAGGCGAAACAAACACCAGTCCCTTAAGAGAATTTCTGGTATGCAGATCCATCTTAAATTTTTTCTTACCCTGAGATGGCTTTTTGCTTTGAGTTTCCTTTTTTGTTTGCAGTTCTTTTTTATTCTGTGCCATTACCGCTCACCTCCCCCGACTACCAGGTAGTTCTTGGCAGGCACCTTGACACCGTCCGCAGACGCCTCCACATTACCATAATTGATATATACCTTTATGCCGTTTGCATACTGTACACGAATCAGGTCCTCCGACAGAATATCATGGGACACCATCTGCTGTCCGCAGACACCGGACAAATTCTGTTTAAACTCCAGGTAAGTGTCTATTACCGTACTCTCCCAGTCCATATAGGTGGAAGAAAACAGGGTATCATAATCTGTATTGCGAAGCTTCAATGCCGACTCGTAGGTCAGGTAGAAATAAGGAAGAGAACCAAACTCAATCCATTTCAGTTTCTGTGTCTGCAGATCATAGGCCAAATTACCTGCCCCCTCCGTAGAGTAGGGAATCAATCCTGATACCACCATCTGTATAAAGGGTACGGAATAATCCGAAATATTCAAGCCGTAGCTTTCCGCCCTGAGATTGTACAGATAATCGGCATAGGAATACGTATACTGATTGGCTCCTCCGACCGCTATGCTTCTGCCGGTCTCCTCACTAGCCAAAAGCATCTCGCGTATTTTATCCACCGCCTGAGGCTTTGTATAAGGATCGTTAATATTGTAATCGGGATAGACATATCTGCCTGCCGTCTCATAGGCGATACCCGCACTGCTGTAGCCTGCAAGCTTATCCAAAAGCCTGGCGTTGCGCTTGAAAGAGGCGCCGGGATTGAGCAGATAATAATCCATACCGTCCATATCCGAAGCCGCAATCTCCACGTTCAGACCATTATATGCCACGTCCTCATCCTCTTTCAGTCCACTGGTCTTTGAGGTTACGTTGGTTGCGTCCACTCCCAGATACGCGTTGACACCCGGGTTGGCTTCCAGATACTTATTCAGATTCTTTAAGCCGCCGCTGCCTCCCAGCTGGCTGGCAGGACCCCAATACTCAAAATTGTCATAGTTTTTCTGCCAGGCCTGCAGAACCAGCTGTGTACCGGTCACCCCTGCCGCCGACAATCTTTCCAGAATTTCCTGTACCTGGTCGAAATCTGTCATGGCAATATATTCGTCAAAAACCATACCGTCCTTGGTCGTACCCATGAGAAGCTGCAGGGCAAGCTGCATATCGCTTCCCGCGTTGTCCGCCGCTTTCAAAAGCCCTTCTTCCATAAGGTAATTCCTGTAAACGTTTGCCATTCCGCTGTAGTTTGCCTGATCGCCGCTCAGGAAAAAGTAACGTACTTCCTTGTCTTCAGGAATCAGCTGCTTATCTACTCTCTGTATGGTACCGGCGCTGTTGGTAACGCCTGCCCCCGCAGATATGGAGTTGGCCTGGGTATTAAAAATATTTCTGGTATAAAGCTGGAAGCCCGCACGGTTCAAATTCAATACGTTACCGGATGCATATACCGCCAGCCCGCTGTTCTCCTCGCCTTCCGATACGGTTGCAAACAGCGCATGATTGCCGTTCTTAATACCGTATATCGGCATGGACATCACATACTGGTCATAGGAATCCCTGTCCCAGACTATACCTGTGTTAACTGTCCTATGGGTATAAGCATAATAAAATGACACCAGCACATTGGAAGGTCTCGTATTAACCTTTTCATATGTAGTAATAGCTCCGCTGCCGTCAGGATAGAAAAGATATCCGTCCACATTGTCATCCGACGCCCCCAAATAGGGGAGAAGCTCAACGGTAGTCAATGCATACAAAGATTCTTCACGAATCTTGTCAACCGGAAGACGTACAACAAGCTGGTCATCCTCCAGTGTGTATTCTATCGTAACATAAATTCCCGGTGTTGTAAAGCCATATTCCACGGCTACACCGTTGGGAATGTATTCCGTTTTCAGGCTCTTGCACTCAGCTCCCGCACTCACCGTAGTGGGAACCGCATCCCTTTTCTTCAGGTTGTTATAGGTGATCACCAACGTGGACTGCACATGCCCGGTCCAATATTTATTCAGCGAACCAAAATCATAGACCTCATCATCCACAAGGCTTTTCCAAAGATATCCTGACTTCAGATCCTTCACCTGAATCGCACCCTTGGTCTCATTGTAGAAAAGCTCCAGGGAATCTGTCTTGGCGATGGATACATATCTGCCCTCCTGGAGCAGATCAGCGCTGGCTTCCGGCGCTTCATATCCCTCATTATATGTGATCGCATTCTGCCTTGCCTGATTGATCTTTAAGAATCCCCAGACAACAGCAATCGCCACAATAAGCAGGAATATGATGGTGCCCAGCCTTTCTTTCAAAAACTGTTTAACCATATAAGTCTCTTTCTCCTTTCCGCCCCCATCTTACAGGAAGTTCAGCCTGAACTCTTCAATAATTCCTATGATAAACTGAATCGCTCTGCCTGTGAGAATATAGCACAGTAACGCCACCAGCCAGATAACCAGCATCATAAACGCAGATACAAACATCATGCCCAGTGTCTTCCTCAGTGTATAATTATTTAAAATCATCATCGCCAGCAACAGGATCAGGAACATGCCCAAATAAGCAAGTGTACTGAACACACCATACCATGACGCCTGAGATTTAGACAGGATGTTGGACAGGAACATTAACGGCGTATTAATCACAATAAAGGGTACCAGGGAAAGCGCCGAAGTAAACGTAATCTCTTTTATCTTGCTTTCGCCGCCGGAAATACTTGTTGCCATAAAGGAAGCCGGTATCCAGCTGATAGGCACGATCCAAAGCTTTACAGCCTCGAACACAGGATTGACATCCTCCAGCTCTATGGAAGCAAGCGGGAAATGGACAATGTAGAGATATGCCATTCTCACTACGAAGGCAGCTGCAAATATGATAAACGGCACTGCCATATTAATTCTGGAGCGGTTGTACCGGATTCCCTCCAAGGTATCGATAGGATGAAGCAGTGTGTACAGGGAATACATGATTCCCGATCCTACGCCCATCTTCTTATCCTTTCTTTCCAGGTAATTCCAATACCCCTTCTTCGCATATTTGACAAACAGCCTTAACAGAATAACTACCAATGCTATGATTGCTGCCGCAATCAGTAAAATCTGAACGAAATACTTTCTGAGAACCACAAATTTGTATTCGTCAAACGCCATGGTGTACACATCTCTGTTTCCAACCAGCTGGCTTTCCTCCATGGAAAGCTGATATTCACCCTGCTTATAATAGGTTCTTGCAATACCTACATGAGCAAGATCATAGTTTTCGTCGGTGGCAAGAACCTTCCGCCACAGATCATAGGAATTTGCATAATCACCATTGTTGTAAGAGGATGTGGCCTCGTGGACAAGCTGAATAAATTCCGTGGGTTCAAATACCTGAATATTGGCATTCGCAGCGTCAAGAATCAAGAGATTGCCTTTGCTGTCCACATCAATTGCCGCAAGTCTTCCGAAGGTGCCAACCTTGGAGCCTCTTCCGCCGAAAGCAACCAGCATGTTGCCGTCCTGATCATATTGGTACACACGGCTGTTCAATCTTTCAAGTACAGTCACAATTCCCTCGGAATCTACACAGATATCAACAAAGTAAGGCTCCTGATACATTCCGACGTCGTTAAAATACTCACCAAACTTAAAGCTGTTACCTGCCACTACCGCTTTCAAGATATTTTTGTTAATAAAATCCGAAATAGGATTTCTGATAGAGCTGCCTACCGTCTTGTACTTTCTGTAAATATTGTTGCCGACGGAATTCAGCTTCTTGATCTCGCCTTCCTCACGCTCCATGCTGGTGGCATAAATCATGCCGTCATCGCCCAAGGTCACACTGATATAGGCAGACGCCAGTCTCTTTGCCACAAAGGCCCGCTGCTCCTCAGACGCAAACATTCTCAGCAGTACCTCGGACAAGCTGTATCCAATATTGGTCTGACCATAATTTCCACGGAATTCGCCGTTGCCGTCGATTGCCATGATATTTTCGCCTCTGACCACATAGATATATCCTGTCTTACTGACGATCAGCTTGGAAGGCTCAAAGATTTCACCCGTGTTTAACTCGCTCTCCGGATTTCCAAACTCCTCTACTAATTTGCCGTCAGGGTCCATATGGACAATACGGTTATTCTCGGTATCAGCCACATACATATCACCGTCATCATCCACAAAAATGCCCTGAGGCGCCTTAAACGCTTTATCCGGCCCGTAGTAAATGCCCACGGTCTCATAATTGCTGTTCATCTTAACAATACGCCTGTTGCCGGTATCCACAATATAGATATTGTCGTTCTTATCTATAAAAATATCCTGCGGATTACTAAAATAGCGCTTTGAATCTTCAAAGTCCCCAATATTATTGACTGTCTTTACAACATTATAGCATTGAGGAACTGGCTGACGATAGCTGTCATTGCCGGTTACATAGTTATCCGTCCCTGCGGCCAAGACCGTCTGAGAAACTGTCAACATACATGTGATACCGGCTAACAGACCAACGCCTATTTTCTTAAGCGACTTCATATCTTCCCTCCGTTCCGGTTAACCCTTGATTCCTGAATATGTCATAGTTTCCATAACCTGACCCTGCTTGATGACGAATATGATTACCGTAGGAGCCGTCATCAGAAAAGTTGCCGCCGCCACCGCGCCTGCACGCCCCACGGACATTCCCGCCGCGCCGCCGCCAATGGTCTGCAGCGCCAAGGGCAAAGTCTTCATGGCCTGACTGGTAACGTAGATCAAGGGCGAGAAATAATCATTCCAGTTGTTCACGAAGGAAAACACCGTCAAGGTGGCGGTAGCGGGCTTCAGAGCCGGCATAACCATCTGCAGGAATATCTTCAGCTCCCCTGCGCCGTCAATTCTGGCCGCCTCAAGCAGCTCGTTGGGGTACTGCTCCATAAACTGCTTGATCAGGAAGATATTGTACGCCACCGCGATGTTGGGCAGTACCAGAGCCCCGTATGTATTGATCAGACCCAGACCGTTCACCACCATGTAGCTGGGAATCTTGGTCACATGGGCAGAGAACATCAGGGCCACCAGAATCAGGTTGAACAGAAACTTCCCTCCCGGAGGCTGGAGCTTTACCAGCGAATATGCGCCCATGCAGGACACCGTCACCGTGCAGAGCACGATGATGGTAGTGATTATGATGCTGTTGAAGGCGTATCTGGTGAAGGGAACGGTGGAGCTGCCCAGCGACACCACCAGATCGCTGAAATTCTTGGTAGTTGGATTTCTCACAAAAAACTGGGGCGGGTATATGA
>ERZ808040.2283-NODE-2283-length-11028-cov-3.669802_pt1 | contig 11028 bp, 10 predicted proteins | sample MGYA00380191_ERZ808040 | MGnify/ENA primary metagenome ERZ808040 (study PRJEB31490, sample SAMN06133395) | mouse gut metagenome | isolation source: J6 | host: mice | place: China: Chengdu | collected 2015-05 ... | reverse complement strand
GAGTGAGCATGTTATCAATGGCGGGGCAAATGATGGTTCTTGCGAAAGCAGAAAAAGAGGCGGACTTCTTTATCCATTATTTTCTGGAATATCAGTTGTTTGGGCATACGTTCCATCTGACATCAACCCATATCAGCTTGATTATTGTAACAGTAATGATAATGATTTTTACTGTGTGTGCCAGCAGAAAAATGAAGAACCCAGATCAAATTCCTGGTGTGTTCCAGAATATTGTAGAGCTGATTGTAGAAATGCTGGACAGTATGGTAAAAGGGATAATGGGTGAAAATGCCAGGCGGTTTGTCAACTATCTTTCCACGGTGTTTATTTTCATATTGATTTGCAATATTTCTGGTTTACTTGGATTAAGGGCACCGACAGCAGATTATGGCGTTACATTGCCGTTAGGTTTAATTACCTTCTCATTAATCCATTTTAATGGCATAAAGAAGAATAAGATAAAACACCTGACCAATCTGTTTCAGCCATTTGCGTTGTTGTTCCCAATTAATTTAATTGGAGAACTTGCAGTACCGCTTTCTCTGTCATTGCGTTTGTTCGGCAATGTGTTGTCAGGAACTGTAATGATGGGGCTTTTATATGGTTTGACGCCAATATTTGTACAAATTGGTATTCCAGCAGCAGCGCATGTGTATTTTGATATTTTCTCTGGTGCGATCCAGACATATGTATTCTGCATGCTGACAATGGTTTATGTAAATGACAAAATAGCCGATTAAAGGCAAACAAAATGAATAGTTAATATTTTAAGGAGGACAAAATTATGATGTCAAATATCACGAATGAAGGTTTAATTCTAGCTTGTTCTGCAATTGGTGCAGGCCTTGCGCTTATTGCAGGTATTGGGCCTGGTATTGGCCAGGGTATTGCAGCAGGCCATGCAGCAGCAGCAGTAGGCCGTAATCCAGGCGCAAAGTCAGATATTACTTCTACTATGCTTTTAGGGCAGGCAGTTGCTGAGACAACAGGTCTTTATGGATTTGCTACTGCTATTATTTTAATCTTCGTTGCCCCATTGCTTGGCAAACTATAATTCGCTTTCAAGGCATAAACTACAAAAAAGAAAAGCCGGAAGGAGGCGAAACCTGAAGAATGTTAGTAGTCGAAAGAATATTTGACTTGGATTTGCAGTTAATCCATGATTCTATATTTTTAGCAATCAATATTTTTATCCTGTTTACGTTTATGTCCTATCTTCTTTTTAACCCTGTAAGGGATATGTTAAATAAAAGGCGGGAACGGATCCAGAATGATATTGAGACTGCAGGCCGGAATAAAGATGATGCAATCGCATTAAAAGCAGAATATGAGGCAAAGCTAAGAGATATTGACAAAGAGGCAGAGAAAATTCTCTCAGAAGCACGTAAGAAAGCATTGAGGAGAGAAGAAGAAATTGTAAATGGAGCCAAGGAAGAAGCAAACCGTATTCTGGAACGTGCACACGGCGAAGTTGTATTGGAACAAAAAAGAGCCGTTGATGATATGAAGAAGGAAATGATTCGGATTGCGTCCGCTATGGCAGGCAGGTTTGTTACACAAACCATGGATGGAAAAACTCAGGATATCCTGATTGAGGAAACCTTAAAGGAAATAGGTGATAGCACATGGCAAAATTAGTATCCAAGACCTATGGTGATGCGTTATTTGAGCTTGCTTTAGAGCAGGATGCAGTAGATACGCTTTTAGAGGAGGTCCAGGCAGTTTCAGGGGCATTAAAGGAAAATGAGGATCTTATGCGTTTAATGGAGCATCCAAAGATTGTAAAGGAAGAGAAGCTTCAGATTATAGAACAGATCTTTAAGGGCAGAGTTAGCGATAATTTGACAGGCTTTTTGGAGCTAATTGTAAGCAAAGACAGATTTCATGATATTTTTGATATCCTTGATTTTTTTATGGACCGTGTCAGGGAGCATAAGCATATTGGAGTAGCAAGTGTTACAACGGCTGTGGAACTTAAAAAGTCCCAAAAGAAGGCGGTTGTAGATAGGCTTCTTGCGACTACAGGCTATCAGTCCTTTGAAATGAATTACATGGTGGATGCAGGGCTGATTGGCGGAATGGTAATTCGGATTGGAGATCGTGTCGTTGACAGCAGTATTAAACATAAACTGGAATTGATGTCCAGAGATTTGATGAAAGTACAGCTTTAGGCTGAAAAGAAAGAAGGTGTGTGGGCTTCATGAATTTAAGACCGGAAGAAATTAGTTCTGTTATTAAAGAACAGATAAAGAATTATTCCACGAAGCTGGAAGTATCCGATGTGGGTACTGTTATTCAGGTTGCTGATGGAATTGCCCGTATACATGGTCTTGAAAATGCAATGCAGGGAGAACTTTTGGAGTTCCCTGGAGAAGTATATGGCATGGTGCTTAACTTAGAAGAAGATAATGTAGGTGCCGTACTGTTAGGAAGTGCTAAGAATATTAATGAGGGAGACACCGTAAAAACAACAGGAAGAGTCGTTGAGGTGCCTGTAGGGGACGCATTGACAGGGCGTGTTGTAAATGCTTTGGGGCAGCCAATAGATGGCAAAGGCCCAATTGTTACAGACAAGTACCGTCAGGTGGAACGTGTGGCATCAGGTGTTATTTCCAGAAAATCAGTAGATACCCCGCTTCAAACAGGTATTAAGGCGATTGATGCCATGATTCCAATTGGAAGAGGGCAGCGTGAGTTAATTATTGGAGATAGGCAAACAGGAAAAACAGCAATAGCGGTAGATACCATTATTAACCAAAAAGGGCAGGGAGTGCATTGTATTTATGTTGCAATTGGCCAGAAAGCTTCTACTGTTGCAACAATAGTAAAGACTTTGGAAGAATATGGTGCTATGGATTATACAACAGTTGTTGCTTCTACAGCAAGTGAGCTTGCCCCACTTCAGTATATTGCCCCGTATGCAGGATGTGCCATTGGGGAAGAGTGGATGGAAAATGGGGAAGATGTTTTAGTTGTATATGATGATTTAAGCAAGCATGCAACGGCATACCGTACCCTCTCTTTATTGCTCCGTAGGCCACCAGGGCGTGAGGCATATCCTGGAGATGTATTCTATTTACATTCTAGGCTATTGGAAAGGGCGGCAAGATTGTCAGATGAATTAGGTGGAGGTTCTTTAACAGCGCTTCCTATTATTGAAACGCAAGCTGGGGACGTATCAGCTTATATCCCTACGAATGTAATTTCTATTACAGATGGGCAGATTTATTTGGAAACAGAAATGTTTAATGCTGGTTTCCGGCCAGCCGTAAACGCTGGGCTTTCTGTATCCCGTGTAGGTGGCGCAGCGCAGATTAAGGCGATTAAGAAGATTGCAGCCCCTATCCGTGTAGAATTGGCACAATATAGGGAACTTGCGGCATTCTCCCAGTTTGGATCAGAGCTGGATGCGGATACCAAGGAAAAGCTGGCCCAAGGCGAAAGAATTAAAGAAATGCTGAAGCAGCCGCAATATAGGCCAATGCCAGTAGAATACCAGGTTATTATTATTTATGCGGCAACAAAGAAATATTTGTTAGATGTAAAGGTAGAAGATATCCAGAGATTTGAAAAAGAATTGTTTGAATTTATTGATACAAAGTATGCAGAGATTCCAGCAAAAATTAAGAGTACAAAGCAACTTGATGAAGAGGCGGAAAACGCATTAGTAAAGGCTATTACAGAATTCAAAAAAGAATTTAAGTAGAAAAGGGTGAAATATCATGGCGTCAATGAGAGATATTCAAAGGCGTAAGACGAGTATACAAAGTACCGGACAGATAACAAAAGCCATGAAGCTGGTTTCTACTGTAAAGCTGCAGAAGGCAAAGACGAAGGCAGAGCAGACTAGGCCATATTCAGATGCAATGTATGCTACTGTCTCGGAGATGCTTTCGAGGTCTTCTAATATTGACCATCCTTATTTAAGGAAAGGGGATTCTAATAAGAAGGCAGTTATTGTCATTACTTCGAACCGTGGGCTGGCAGGCGGTTATAATACCAATATCACAAAGCTGCTTACAAATGGGACGATTCCAAAGGAAGAGATACAGGTTTATGCGATAGGGAGGAAAGGGAAGGATATTCTTTCTAGGCGGGGATATCAGATATGTGAGGATTATTCTGATGTGATTAATGAGCCTATTTACCAAGATGCAAGAGAAATAGGAAAAACAGTTTTGGATTCATTTACCCGTGGGGAAATAGGGGAAATTTACCTTGCCTATACTTCTTTTAAGAATACAGTAAGCCATGAACCGAAGTTAATAAAGCTTCTTCCAATTGAAATAGAAGGGCCAAAGGAAACAGAGGAACGTCAAATTCCTATGAATTATGAACCAGAGGAAGAAGAGGTTCTAGATGTAATTATTCCCAAATATGTATGCAGCCTAATATATGGCGGCCTGATTGAAGCAGTTGCTAGTGAGAATGGTGCAAGGATGCAGGCTATGGATTCTGCGACAAGCAATGCAGAAGAAATGCTTGCTGATTTGTCGCTTAAGTATAACCGTGCAAGACAAAGCTCTATTACACAGGAATTGACAGAAATCATTGCTGGCGCGGAAGCGATTAATTAGCAGAAGCTATTAACGAGAATAAGGAGTGATGAAATGGCAGAGTTAAATGTTGGTAAAATTACGCAGATTATCGGCGCGGTTTTGGATGTAAAGTTTACAGAAGGAAACCTGCCCGAAATTAATGAAGCGATTAAGATAACAACAAAGAATCAAGGAACATTAGTTGTTGAGGTATCTCAACATTTAGGGGATGATACAGTACGCTGTATCGCAATGGGCCCTACAGATGGTCTGGTAAGAGGCATGGAGGCAGTAGCAACAGGTGCACCTATTACAGTACCAGTAGGAGAAAACACATTAGGGCGTATGTTCAACGTACTTGGGAACCCTATTGATAACCTTCCTGCACCAGAAGAGGTAGAACATTATCCAATCCATAGGCAGGCACCTACTTTTGAAGAACAATCTACTTCTACAGAGATGCTAGAAACAGGAATTAAGGTTGTTGATTTATTGTGCCCATACCAGAAGGGTGGAAAGATAGGTTTATTTGGTGGTGCCGGAGTAGGAAAAACGGTATTAATCCAAGAATTAATCCGTAATATTGCTACAGAGCATGGTGGATATTCTGTATTTACAGGAGTAGGGGAACGTACCCGTGAAGGAAATGACCTTTATTATGAAATGAAGGAATCTGGGGTTATCAGTAAGACAACAATGGTATTTGGCCAGATGAATGAGCCGCCGGGAGCCAGGATGAGGGTTGGTTTAACAGGGCTTACTATGGCAGAATATTTCCGTGATAAAGGCGGAAAGGATGTATTGCTATTTATTGATAATATTTTCCGTTTTACACAGGCAGGATCTGAGGTATCTGCTTTGCTTGGGCGTATGCCATCTGCAGTAGGGTACCAGCCTACTTTGCAGACAGAAATGGGTGCTTTGCAAGAGCGTATTACATCTACAAAAAATGGTTCTATTACTTCTGTACAGGCTGTTTATGTGCCTGCTGACGACTTAACAGACCCAGCGCCGGCAACTACGTTTGCGCATTTGGATGCAACTACGGTATTGTCCCGTTCTATTGTAGAGTTGGGGATTTATCCAGCAGTAGATCCATTGGAATCCACATCTAGAATTTTGGATCCAAGAATTGTTGGGGAAGAGCATTACCAAGTAGCAAGAGGCGTGCAGGAAATTCTGCAAAGATATAAGGAACTTCAGGATATTATAGCAATCCTTGGTATGGATGAGTTATCAGAAGAAGATAAACTTACTGTAGCAAGGGCTAGGAAGATACAGCGTTTCTTATCCCAGCCATTCTTTGTGGCAGGGCAGTTTACTGGAATGGAAGGGAAATATGTCCCGATTAGTGAAACAATACAGGGCTTTAAGGAAATTTTAGAAGGAAAGCATGATGAAGTTCCAGAAAGTTATTTCTTAAATGCAGGTAATATAGATGATGTACTTGCAAGATGTAAATAGGCAGGGTCGTATTCTCAGGGAAATGAGGGAAGAATAAAAAATGGCTGAATTATTTCAACTACAGATTATATCCCCAAACCGTATTTTTTATGATGGGCAAGTGTCCATGGTAGAGATGAATACAGGAGAAGGGGAGATAGGTGTCTATGCAAGGCATCTTCCCGTTACCACGACACTGGAGCCGGGAATCGTGAAAATCCATGAGGAAGGCGTTACACGGGAAGCGGCGGTACATGCTGGGTTTGCAGTTATTTTGCAGGATAAGGTAACATTGATGGCAGAAGTAGCAGAGTGGCCGGAAGAAATTGATATTAACCGTGCAGAAGAAGCAAAGATCCGTGCAGAACGTAGGCTTGCTTCCCATGAAGCTAACTTGGATATTGCTAGGGCAGAACTTGCGTTGCAGCGTTCTTTAACACGTATCGAATTATCAAAACACAGATAGTAGAAACAAATAAGATACACCGTGCATATACTGGTTGTAAAAACAGTCAGGAGTGAGCATGGTGTATTTTTCTTATAATGATTATGTACATCCGATGGAAAATGAAAAAATGCCTGCAAATCTTCCCATTATGACAAAACGAGGGGCTCCAGTGCCATATTATATGGCATTTCCTGTAAATGATGGATGGGAAGCAGAGGAAGAGAACCAGCGTGATTATGAGTATATAAGGCAGCTTTACCCGGAAAAAATGCAGCATATTATGTCGGTAATTGAAGATGAATGTGATAAATTAGAATATGAAGGCAGCATGATGTTTGATGAATATCCAGATCGATTGATGCTGTCAAGGCTTTGCAATAAAATATATGATAGGGTACAAGGGCAAGAGGTAGAAATGGAGGAAGTATATGAGGCAATGCAAAGAAGGCCACCCCGCCCAGGTATGCCGGGGCCAGGCATGCCGCCACCCCCGCCTCGTCCAGGCCAAGGTAATAATTGGCTGTCAGATGCAATACAAGCATTATTGTTTGATGAAATGTACCGGAGGCGTTGCCGTTATAGAAATGGGAAATGCAGAAGATGGAGGCTTCCATAAATATTTTCATAATAAAACTTTAATAATTAACAGGGAAAAAATGGTTGTAGATTTTATATAAAACCTTTACAATATAGTCATGAAAGCCTTGGCTTTGTAAAAGCAGGGCTTTTCATGGCTATACTTATTATTAGGGAATAGAGGAGTGCATAATGGAAGAATGTGAAGCATTAGCTTCTTTTTTTAATGAGACATGTATACAAATAGTATTAAGTAACCCAAGGAGGAAAGGGGAAATAAAAAAAATTAGCCTTCGGCCTGTTATTATTAGTGAAGGTCTATATTTTCAACAGACAAGTTATATTGGGACAAAGGTATTCCATAAAAATTTAAGTAGGGATCAAGCAGTAGAAAAAACAGAACAGGCACTTAGGAAAGAATTTAAACAGTGCCAAATTATAACGGAAACAGAGATGGTAGTAATACTTTCTAATAAACGGGGAGAGTTTTCTTTCCGTACAAAGGAGAGGCAAACAGAAAGAAAACAAGGGGATATGGAACATAATAGGAAAAAGAAATATATTTTGGAAGAAGGTACGCCAGTGCCATTTTTAAAGGATTTAGGGATTATGACAGCAGAAGGGAAGATTGTCCGTTCAAAATATGATAAATATAAACAAATTAACCGTTTTTTAGAATTTGTGGAAGATATTCTTCCAGAGCTGCCACAGGGCAGGGAAATTACATTATTAGATTTTGGATGTGGGAAGTCTTACCTTACATTTGCTGTATATTATTATCTTAAAGTATTAAAACAGTATGATTTGCGGGTAATTGGCTTAGATTTAAAGGAAGATGTCATTGAGCATTGTAATTATTTAAAAGAAAAATATGGATATGAAAAACTTCAGTTTTTAAAAGGAGATATTGCTTCTTACCAAGGAGTAGATAAAGCAGATATGGTTATTACGCTACACGCTTGTGATACAGCGACAGATTATGCGTTGGAAAAAGCAGTTACATGGGGTGCGAAGGTAATTTTATCCGTACCATGCTGCCAACATGAATTAAATAACCAGATAAAAAATAATATGTTGCGCCCAGTCTTAAAATATGGGATTATTAAAGAACGTATGGCAGCTTTGCTAACAGATGCTATGCGCGCAGAATATTTAGAGAGCAGGGGATACCGGACACAACTTTTGGAGTTTATTGATATGGAACATACACCAAAGAATATTTTAATCCGTGGAATTTTTCATGGAAAAGCTGCGGATAATAGAGAACAGATTAAAGAAATTGAAGAATTTTTCCATATAAGCCCTACTCTTGGGAAATTGTTGGATAAAGGGAATTGTGTATGAAAAAATTATTAATAAGGAGTACATTGCTGTTATTTGTGTTTGCAGTAGTATTTGCAGGGGTATATTTTTATCAAAATAGGGAACCAGAAAAAGAAATGATCCAGATGGATAAAGCTTCCCTCCCAGTATTATATATGGAATATGGGCAGGAAAGAATTAACCGGCTCCATGGTTATGTGCAAGAGATGGATTCGGTAAGTATGAGGGATTCCCTTACTCCAGTCCCGGAAGATAGGACGCTTAGGATTTCTGTAGATATGTATGGGAATTCTTTAACAGGGATTTCTTATGAAGTAAGAAGCTTAGATAAGGAACGTTTGTTGGAAAAAACAACAATAACAGATTGGGATTCTAGGGCTGGGAGGGCATCAGCAGAATTAAAATTAGAAAATTTAATGGAAACAGGGGAGGAATATTTATTAACTATTTGTTTATCTACAGAGAGACAACAGGAAATTAAATATTATACTAGAATCCAAATGGGAGTGGGGCAGATAGAAGAAAAAATAGCTTATACCTTGGATTTTAGCCAAAAAACGTTTCAAAAAGAAGAAGCAGAAAGCCTAATTATGTATTTAGAGTCAGGGGCCAGAGGAGATAATACTAATTTTGGGAATGTAGATATTTATTCTAGTTTTGATCAGATTACATGGGGAAAGCTAGAACCAATCCGTTTAACAGAGCCAATTCCTACAATTACGGAAATAAATGGGAATATTACCAGTATCCGTTTGGAATATCAGGTAGAAATTAAAAATATGTATGGCACAACAGAAGTTTGTAATGTAAATGAATTTTACAGGACTAATTATACCCCAGATCGTATGTATCTTTTAACTTATGAGAGAAAAATGGACCAAAAATTTAGGGCAGTTAGTGAAAATGTAACAACATCCCGGATAAATTTAGGGATCTTATCCAATATGGAGATTCCAATTATTACAAATAAAGAAGGGCGCTTTACAGCATTTACAACAGAAAGGGAGCTGTGGGCATATGATAATCAATCTAATTTATTGGAATGTATATTTTCGTTTCGGGATATTGGAGATGATGGAGTAAGAGATGAATGGGGCCAACATGAAATTGTACCTGTCCAAGTAGATGAAAATGGAGACATTTATTTTATTGTATATGGCTATATGAACCGCGGCTATCATGAAGGCTGCGTGGGAGTTGCACTTTATGCTTATAAAAAAGAGGGGCAGATAGTAGAAGAAATATTTTTTCTTCCTTACCAACAATCTTTTGCATATTTACAGCAAAATCTAGGAGAATTATTCCATATTACGCCGGGCCGCCATTTTTGTTTTTTATTAGATAACCGTTTGTATTCGGTTGATTTGGCTAGCCTTGAATATGTGTGTTTAGTAGAAGGTTTAACAAAGGGCAGTTATGTAATTAATAAAGACGGGAATATGATTGCATGGCAGCCAGAAAAAGATATCCTTAACTCATTCCAGATAAAAAAGATGGATTTAGACGCCAATACAGAAGATATGATTTCTTCTAGTACAGGCAGGATACAAGTAATGGGGTTTATTGAAAATGACTTAGTGTACGGGACTGTGTTAGAAGAGGATATTAAACGGACTACATCAGGGGATATCCGTACCTATATGACAAGCCTGCATATTGTGGATAAGAATAACAGGCAGGTAGGAAGGTATTATAAAGAGGGATATTATATAACAGAAGCAAAAATTGAAGAAAACCGGATTATTTTGGCACGTTTCCAGAAAACAGAATCAGGGGCATATATAGAGGCAGAGGACGATTATATTACAAATAATACAGCCATTAGTAAAAATGGGATTTCCATATCTACAATAGCGACAGAATTAAAGAAAAAGGAAACAGGAATAAATCTTTTAGCTAATACAACAGGGAAAAGCCTTTCTGTCACTTATTCACAAGAGGTGATTTATCCAGAGGGAAGGGAATTGCTTATCCATGGAGAAATAGAAGAGAGAGGATATTATGTATATGCAAAAGGGAAGCTCCAAGAATTTTTTGTAGATGTGCCAGAAGCAATACGCCTTGCGGATGAACAGGCAGGCGTAGTAGTAGATACAAAAGGCAACTATATTTGGCGAAGAGGAAATAGAAATACCAGTGTTTTGTTGGATATATCTATGCCAGAATCAGAAGGGAGCTCTTTGGCAAAAGTATTAGATGCGTTACTCCGTTATGCGAGTGGCGGCACAGGAAGTGAAGAGAAACTAGCAGGCGGCATGTCAGTTTTGGAGATTATAGAAGAAGGGTTAAGGCGCCAAGGAGTAGATTTAACGGGCTGCAGCCTTCGGCAAGTACTTTATTTTGTAGATAGCGGCAAGCCAGTAATAGTAAGGCTTTCTGAGGAGGAATATGGTCTGATTATTGGTTTTGACGCATACAATGCAGTCCTTTTGGATACTAGTGGGCGGAAAGCATATCGAATAGGGTTGGAGGATGGGACAGAATTATTCCAAAGGGCAGGAAATGAATTTATTACTTACCAATAAGAATACAATAGGATTTGTAGGAAAAACTTATTCCATGCTATTCCCTTTTAACAGTGAAAATGATATAATGGGCGCATAGACAATAAGCATGTGCAAGGCAGGTTTAGGCACAGCTTTTGATGAATGATGAATGGAGGTAGTAAAAGTATGTTGGTTTCAGCACAAGAAATGCTTC
>ERZ808040.2282-NODE-2282-length-11031-cov-3.466679_pt1 | contig 11031 bp, 10 predicted proteins | sample MGYA00380191_ERZ808040 | MGnify/ENA primary metagenome ERZ808040 (study PRJEB31490, sample SAMN06133395) | mouse gut metagenome | isolation source: J6 | host: mice | place: China: Chengdu | collected 2015-05 ... | reverse complement strand
TGTAACCATTTATAGTAAGATGCTCTGGAAACTCCGCCGAGTTTGCACAGGTCGGTAATCGGATGATTATGTTCTTTGTGTTCTTCTTTAATTGCCTGATAAATATGTTCGTGGTGAACCAGGCTTAGGCCCGCCTCCTCTTTATTTCTTCGAGTTTTTAGGAAAGATACCTCCATTTCAACATGTTCTTTTTCTGCTTTTAAAATTTTAATTTCAGCACGCAACTTTTTTAATTCACTCATCTCATCAACATTTTTTCGTTTGCCACGATGATCTCTTAAAACTTCCACTCCCCCAGATTCATACTTAACAGTGTAACTGTGAGCCTGTTGATAAGATATTTGATATTTCTCTGCTGTTTCAGCATAATTACGGTTATGGGCAATGCAGTACTGTACGATTTCTACCCGTTCTTCAAATGTGGTTTTTCGCCCTTTGGTCATGATAAGGTTTCCTCCTGTTCCAGAAGATGTTGACTTTCTTTTCCGTTCAGATACAGATTCACAGCATATCTCTTATCCTCAGAGGATACTTTCTTTTTAGACATAAATATGCTCCCTCCTAAGTGACAAGTTTTTATTATTTCACTTGTCTACCTAGAAGGGAGCATATCAGCTTCTTTATATGGCAGCTCCTTATATAACTTTAAATAGTCTTTTAGTAAAATTGCCTTGGTTTCTGATGTTCCATAATTATGTTGGGCTAAACAAGTGGTTTTATATAACATATATTAATCATGAATCTGTTTTCCTGTATGATCCATATGGAAATTTTCTTTATAAATTAGTTCGGAGATAGGGACAATTTCATATCCAGCTTCTTTTAGGCGGGTAAGCATAGTATCAAGGGCTTGTGCGGTATATTTGGCTCCATTGTGGCAAAGGATAATGGCCCCATTGCCCAGGTTTTTGTGTTCACAAACAGTTTTAATAATACTGTCAATCCCATAATTTTTCCAGTCTAAGCTATCTACAGACCATTGAATGGTATAATAATTAAGGGAAGAAGCAGTTTTAATTAAATCGTTGTCATAATCACCATAGGGAGGACGGAAAAGAAACATTTCTTTTCCTGTTAATTCTTTTACTTTATTATGTACGCTCATTAGTTCTTCTTCAATTTCTGAATTGGTAAGTTTACTCATTTCTTTATGGTTTTCACTATGGTTTCCAAGGTCATGCCCTGCCAAGGCAATCGCTTTTACATCTTCTGGATAACTTTCTACCCAGCCGCCTGTCATAAAAAAAGTAACATGGACATTGTGTTTTTCTAAAATGGATAAAATCGTTGCAGTATCTTCATTACCCCATGCAGCATCAAAGGAAAGGGCAATTTTATTTTCTGTTGTATCTACACTATAAATGGGGAGCTCACGGTTTCCTACTGTATAGTTTACAGGCAGTATTTCTGCAGAAGCAAGGGCGCTAATGCCTGCAAGTAGGCAAAGAAGCACAAGAGCAGGCATCAGGCGGTATGACAATATGTATTTTTTGATAAAAGTTAGCATAATAACCTCGCAACAATGCTGTTGCTAGAGTATATGCAGGTAATAGGAAAAATGTGCATTAATCTAGTTCTTCATGAAAATCTTTGCAATAGTTGGGCCTATGGAGATCAACCGTCAGTGTAATATCATTTTCTGTGTATATTTTGTCAAGCTCTTCCATGCCATATTTTAGTTTGTACTCGATTTCCTCTTTATATGCTGGGATTACATAGAGGAAATTAATCTTTGTCCCATCTTTTGTAGTAAAACCTTCTAACTTTCCGCCGAATTGAGATAATACGATGCCTCCCATAGAAGTGCCAGGGGTAAGAGGGGAATAGTCTGGGCCGTTTGGTATCGTGTGCCCACAGGCAAACCAAGTATTATAGGCATGAGGAAACCTTGCTAAATATTTTAATATATTAATAATCCAGTATTCAGATTCTGGCAGGTCAGAAGAAACCTGGGCACCACTGCCTGGATTCCAATTGGAAGGCATAAAGGTATAGAGTTCTGCATATTTTAAATCTTCCCTATCAGATAGTTCCTCCGGCATAGTCATTGGCAGATCACTCATGCCTGTTGTATAAACAAAATAGAAATTTTGTTCTTCAGTGGGACGAAGGATATGGACATCAATATGTACAAAATCTGATATAATTTCATGGAAAACGTATTCTTCCCTGTCTTGAAAAATAGAAGAAAAATATTCGGTAATTTCTTTTAAATAAACAGGTTCAGAAGCTGGCGGGCCCAATTCATCATCTTCTTTTTCTTCATACCGGTAAATAGCCGATCCGCCTTCTGAAACACTTTCCGGTTTTTGCGCTGTTTTCTTAAATTTATCTAATAACCCCATAAAATCCTCCTTATATATTTTGATAATTTGATTATAGTATGATAGGTAGGGAAAGTCAAAGTTAAATTAAAAGAAGCTAAATTCTTGCATGATTGTCTGAAAAGTGCTATACTATATGATTAGTAAAAATAGGAATAAAATAAGTGTCATAATGGAAGGAGAGGGCTATGACAAAAATAAATGTAATTTCTGGTTTTTTAGGGGCAGGAAAAACAACTTTAATAAAGAAGTTATTAGCTGAAGTTTTTTCAGGACAGAAGGTAGTCCTGATTGAAAATGAATTTGGTGAAATTGGGATTGATGGAGGTTTTTTAAAAGAAGCAGGCGTACAAATTACAGAGATGAATTCTGGCTGTATTTGCTGTTCTTTGGTCGGGGATTTTGGGAAGGCATTAAAAGAAGTATTAGAAAAGTTTGCGCCAGACCGGATTATTATTGAGCCATCAGGTGTTGGCAAGTTATCTGATGTAATGAAGGCAGTAGGCGGGGTAGCTGAACATGCTGACGTAGAATTAGATGGTTCTATTACTGTGGCAGATGCGACAAAATGTAAGATTTATATTAAGAATTTTGGGGAATTTTTTAATAACCAGATTGAATATGCAGATACTATTGTATTAAGCCGTACACAAAATATAAAGGAAGATAAGCTGGAAGCTGCTGTAAAATTGCTACAAGAACATAATAGTAAAGCTGCAATTATAACAACACCATGGGATGAGTTAGCTGGAAATATAATTTTAGAAGCAATGAACGGAAGAAATTCCTTAGCAGAAGAATTGTTAAAGGAACAGGAAGAACACAGCCATCATCATGAAGGACATGGACATCACGAAGAGTGTGGGCATCATCATGAGGAACATAATCATCATGAAGAATGTGGGCATCATGAGGAGCATGATCATCATGAAGAGCATGATCATCATGGACATGATCATCACCATGAGGGTGAGTGTGGGCATAATCACCACCATCATGCAGATGAGGTGTTTACAAGCTGGGGAAAGGAAACCCCTCACAAGTATGATAAAGAAGATTTAAAACAAATAATGGAAGCATTAGCAAATGGAAATGAGTATGGCACAATTCTGCGTGCAAAGGGGATTGTAGCAGGGACAGATGGTTCTTGGATACAATTTGATTTAGTTCCCGGGGAATATGAAATCCGAAATGGAAGCCCAGATTATACGGGCAGGCTTTGCGTAATTGGATCAGAACTGAAAGTGGAAGAACTGGAAAGAATATTCCATTTAGTATAAAATAAAGCTAGAATTAGGCTGTTATAGAAAGGATGGAATAGAATATGGAAATACCTGTTTATTTATTTACAGGCTTTCTGGACAGTGGGAAAACGTCTTTTATTCAGGATACAATTAGTGATCCGGATTTTCTTGCAGATGAAAAAACTCTTTTAATTGCTTGTGAGGAAGGGGAATGTGAATATGATGGAAGGGAACTTTTAAAACAAGGCATCCTTTTAGAATCTGTAGAGGATGAAGAGGATTTTACGTCAGAATTTTTATTAGAGTGCCAGAAGAAATATATGCCAGAAAAAGTATTAATTGAATATAATGGTATGTGGCGCATGGAGAAAATTTATGGTATGAAAATGCCAAAAAACTGGGAAATTGTACAAGTGATTACTACCGTAAATTCAGCTACATTCCAACTTTATTTGAGTAATATGCGTTCTTTGGTTATGGAACAGTTCCAGGATACGGATTTAGTTATTTTTAACCGATGTGATGAAAATACACCATTAGCTTCTTATAGAAGGAGCGTAAAGGCAATTAACCCAAGGGCACAGGTTTATATGGAAAATGCAGATGGCAGTGAACCATCTGCAGAAGATGCCTTGCCTTTTGATATCTCACAAGATCAAATCGAATTAGAGGATATGGATTTTGGGATTTGGTATGTGGATGCAATGGATTCTCCACAAAAGTATAATGGAAAGACAATCCATATGAGGGTCCAGGTATACAAAAATTCTAGGTTGCCATCAAATGCGTTTGTGCCAGGCAGGTTTGCTATGACCTGCTGTGAAGATGATATCCGGTTTATTGGCCCTTTGTGTATGGCATCTCCTGCAATAGAGCCTAAAATAAAACGTTTGAAAAAAAGCCAATGGATTTATTTAACAGCAAAAATAAAATTGGAGTATGCCCCACTGTATAAGGGGGAAGGCCCTGTGCTGTATGCTGAGAAAATTGAGCCAGCAGAAGAGGCAGAGGAGAAAATAGTATATTTTAATTAATATTGATAAGGCGGAGCAAGGATTTGTGAAGCCTGTTGTATGGGTTGTGGGTTTTTTGCAGAAGTAGGTACTGGCCCAGTGGATGATCGGACAATAAGTGTTGCCCGTAAAAGGATAGAGCCAATAGCAACTTGGTTTAATAAACAGGATAAAGCATAGAAGCCACATTTTCCAAGTGCAATCCTATCCTGCCTAATAGTAGTTAAAGGCGGGGTAGTATAGGCTGTCATTGGTAAGTCGTCAAAGCCAATAATACTAATATCCCCAGGAATACTAATATCCCGGTCGTCACATTCTGTAATAGCAGAGATAGCCCGTACATCATGGGAAAAAAGTATGGCAGTTACTCCTTGGTTTAATAATTTAGGAATATAAGTCCTTGTAGATTCTACCACATAATAGCCAAGCCCAATATAATTTTCATTAATTTCTAAATCATATTTATCTAAAGCGTTAAGATAGGCGTTGTATCTGGCTTTTAGGATATAGGAATCTAAAGGCCCAGATATTAAGCCAATTTTTTTATGCCCTAATTTAACAAGATGTTTGACGGCAAGTTCAAATCCTTCTTGGCTGTCACAGCCAATTGATGCGATATTTGGGTTGCCTTTAATATAATTGTCATAAAGGACAGTAGGGACTCTAGAAGATTGGAATTCTTTCATCCATGGGTCAAGAAGAGAGAAACCAAGTATAAAGGCAGCACAATATCCTTGCTGCATCATAAATACCCCATAAGGAGTTAATTTTTGGAAATCAATAGTAACAGGAATAATATCAACAGTCCAGCCTTCTGGTTCAGCCATTTGTTTAAAACCAAGGACAATATCATGGCCAAAATGGTTAGGAGTGCGAAAATCCATATTTTCGATTAATATACATAGTTTATTTTCTTTTTTTTGAAGGCGTTTATTTACATATCCAAGCTCAACGGCAGTTGCAAGGATTCTTTTCTTCATTTCTTCACTAATATCAGTTGCATTATTCAGCCCCTTAGAAACAGTACTTTTAGAGATACCAAGCCTTGCGGCGATGTCATTAATCGTAGCCATATAGCAGCCCCCGAAAAGTAAATTTTTGTTAAAAATAACGATAAATTTTATATAAGCAACCTAATTATAGCAAGTTTTAACCAAAAAAACAAGGCAGCTTACTAAACTTTGTGTTTTAACTGTGCTAAAAAATCAATACAATATTGATTGTAATATAGTGAAAATCAATATTTTGAAAAAAGAAAGGAACGAAACTATACGGATATAAGTTTCGAAAATAGAAATTATAAAAAGTTTAGAATTACTATACAAATTACACAAATATACGCTTATATATACATTTATACCGTCAATGTGCACAAAAATACTCTTGAAAATATAAAATTTTTATGATAATATGTTTTTAAACAAAACTTGACGAAACTTTTTAATCTAAGGAGGCATGTATCATGAAAAAATTTTTTGTGACATTACTAGCAGCGGCGGTAGCTGTAACATCTTTGGCTGGCTGTGGAGGCGGTTCTGCCCCAACCCAGGGGACTACTGCACCGAAAGGAGTACAAGAGGTTACATTAAAGGTATGGTGTCCTCAAAATCAGGTGGATACAGGAATTATGGCGCAGCAACAAGCAGCATTTGCTTCAGAGCATCCAGAATATACTATTAAATGGGTAACAGAAGTAGTAGGGGAAGATAAGTGCCAGGAATCAGTATTAAAAGATGTAGGAGAAGCAGCAGATGTCTTTATGTTTGCTAGTGACCAACTTCCATCTTTGGTAGAGGCTGGTGCAGTTGCAAGGCTTGGCGGGGCAACAGAGGCTATGGTGAAAGAGACAAATGCAGATTCTGTTATTGCAACAGTTACAGTAGATGATGCTATTTATGGAATACCATTTACACATAATACATTTTTTATGTTTTATGACAAGACCTTATTAAATGAATCTGACATTGTATCCTTGGAAAAAATTATGGCGAAAGAAACAGCCGATAATGTATATAATTTTTATTTTGAATCAGCAGGTGGATGGAAATTAGGAGCCTATTATTATGGGGCAGGATTAAGTATTTTTGGGCCAGATGGAAGTGACTTAGAAGCAGGAGTAAACTGGAATAATGCAACAGGCGTTGCTGTAACAAATTACTTAATTGACTTAATACATAACCCAAAATGTGCATATGATGGAGAAATTTCTGTTTCTGAGCTTGCAGGTGACCATAGGATTGGGGCATGGTTTGATGGTTCTTGGAATTATGATTTATATAAAGGGATTTTAGGTGACGATCTTGGGCTTGCTGTAATACCTACTTTTAACCCAGATGGGACGGATTATCAGCTTCTTGGGTTTTATGGCTCTAAATGTATTGGCGTAAATGCAAAATCTAGCAATATGGCAGCAGCAGTTGCATTTGCTGCATATCTTGGAAATGAAGAAAACCAGGTTTTAAGATATGAGTTATCTGCCCAGATTCCTGCTAATGTAGTGGCTAGTGAAAGTGAAAAAGTAAAGGCAGATCCTTTGGCAAGTGTAGTTATAAAAGAAGCAAATACGGCAAGTGTTGCGCAGCCTGCAAATTCTGTGTTTAGTGCAAGGTATTGGACTTATGCAAATGCAATTCCTACAGAAATTAGGAGTAAGGAAATTACAAAGGAAAATGTACAGCAAAAACTGGATGCATTTGTGGACGCAATGACAAAGTAAGGTGTTTCTGGGAGGTTTTTTATGGGGAAGAAAAACAAAAATGCCAAGCCTGTTTCTAACAGGCTTGGGGATACTAGCGTTATGCAGGTATTCCAAGAAGGAAACAGCATAACAAAGTTGTCTTTTATTGTATTTGGATTGGGAAACCTTATTAATAAGCAGCTAGTTAGAGGTTTTATTTTTCTAGCAATCGAAATTAGTTATTTGGTTTATTTGTTTTCCTTTGGAATAAAATCAATTGGGAATTTTATTACTTTGGGGACAGTAGAGCAGGGGCAGGTATATAATGAGACACTTGGGATTTATGAATATTCCGCAGGAGATGATTCTATGCTATGCTTGCTCTATGGAGTTATTACATTAGTATTGACAGCAGCAATTATTTTTGTTGCATGTATGTCTGCAAAGAGTGCATATTGTACACAGAAACGGAAAGAAAGAGGATGGAATATCCCTTCTTTTAAAGATGATATCCGTTCTCTAAAAGAAGAAAACTTACATGCTTTTCTCTTATCTTTTCCAATATTAGGAATTATTTGTTTTACAATAGTCCCGTTAATTTTTATGATTTTAATTGCGTTTACCAGTTATGATCATGAACATCAGCCACCGGGAAATTTGTTTTCATGGGTTGGGCTTAAGAATTTTACAGAAATGTTTTCGCAAGGCAGTAAGTTAGCGGCAACCTTTTGGCCGGTCTTAACATGGACTTTGGTGTGGGCGGTTGTAGCAACAGTAAGTTGTTATATATTAGGGCTGTTGCTGGCAATCTTAATTAACCGTAAGGGAACAAGGGCAAAAGGATTTTGGAGATTTATGTTTGTATTGTCTGTAGCAGTCCCACAGTTTGTTACTTTACTTAGCATGCGGACTATTTTTAATGCAAATGGGCCTGTCAATGTTATTTTAAGGGAGATAGGGCTGTTAGGTGCAACAGAGTCTATCCCATTTTTTACAAATTCTTTATATGCAAAAATTACAATTATTTGTATTAATATTTGGATAGGTGTTCCATTTACGATGTTGTCTACAACGGGGATTTTACAGAATATTCCTGCAGAATTATATGAGGCTGCTAAAATAGACGGGGCAAATTCTTCTACGATTTTCTGGAAGATTACTCTTCCTTATATGCTTTTTGTAATGACGCCAAACTTGATTACATCCTTTACTGGGAATATCAATAACTTTAATGTAATCTTCCTGTTATCAGGAGGAGGCCCAGATTCTTTGGATTACTATTATGCAGGAAAAACGGATTTGCTTGTCACTTGGCTATACCGGCTGACTATTACGCAGAAAGATTATAACTTGGGCGCTGTTATTGGTATATTAGTATTTATTATTCTGGCTGTTGTATCACTGACAACGTACCGCCGTACAGGATCTTATAAAGATGAGGGGGCGTTCCAATAATGAAAACAAAGAAATTAATTACAAATACAGCATGTCATATTTTATTAGCTATTCTTAGCGTGATTTGGGTGTTGCCAATTTTTTATGTTATTTTAACTTCATTCCGAAAGGAAGGAGGCTCATATAAAAGCTATATATGGCCAAGAGGGTTTACTTTAGATAATTATATCAATTTATTTAGTGGCAACAGTAGTATTAATTTTAGCAGATGGTTTACAAATACATTGGTAATTGCAATTTTTAGTACCATTTTGTCTGCATTTTTTGTATTATGTGTTTCTTATGTAATGAGCCGCCTGCGTTTTAAAATGCGGAAAAATTTTATGAATATTGCTTTAATATTGGGGATGTTCCCTGGGTTTATGTCTATGATAGCTGTATATTATATTTTAAAAGGGCTAGGTCTTTTAAGTACAGGTGTATTAAAGCAAGTATCTTTGGTATTAGTATATTCTGGCGGCGCAGGCTTAGGGTTTTATATGGCTAAGGGATTTTTTGATACAATCCCAAAGAGTATTGATGAAGCTGCCTATATTGATGGTGCTACGAAATGGGATACTTTTATCCGTATTACGATTCCTTTGTCAAAGCCGATTATTACCTATACATTGATTACTACTTTTATGGGGCCATGGGTAGATTATATTTTTGCTAAAGTGATTATGGGGAATGATACTGCTTACTATACTATAGCAATAGGGCTGTGGACAATGTTGGAACAGGAATTTGTAGAATATTATTATACTCAGTTTTATGCTGGCTGTGTAATTATATCAATACCAATAGCAATTTTATTCCTTATGACGCAGAAATGTTATGTAGAAGGTGTTTCGGGTGCAGTAAAGGGTTAATAGAATAAAATACTTCTGGGGTGGTTGATTTTGAAGAATGACATGACTTTTTTCACCAGTAAAGAATTTGAAGATAAATTCCGCTATAACGGAGATGACTTAGGTGTATTATGCACCAAAACTAAAACAGTATTTAAGGTGTGGAGCCCTTTTGCAGAACGGATTGAGCTGTGCCTTTATAAGACTGGCACATCAGAGGAGTGGCAAAGGAAAGAAATGCAGCCAGAAGAAAAGGGTGTATGGAAGCAAGAATATCCAGAAAGCTTACATGGGATGTATTATGATTTTCTTGTATGGAGCCAAGGAAAGGCAGTACGGACTGCAGACCCCTATGCCATTGGCTGTAGCTGCAATGGGGATAGGAGCATGGTTGTGGATTTAACACTTACAAATCCGCCAGGGTTTGAAGAGGATACCCCGCCACAAAAGGAAAAAGAGCAAATTATTTATGAGCTCCATATTAAGGATTTTTCTTTTGATAAAGAAAGTGGGATTCCTGAAAAATACCGTGGAAAGTATAAAGCATTTACTGTTTTTAATACAAATGGTTCCTATCTTACCTGCATGAGTTATTTAAAGGAACTAGGTATTACACATGTGCATTTGCTGCCATTTTTCGATTATGGTTCAGTAAATGAGTCAGGAGATGAGAAACAGTATAATTGGGGCTATGATCCTTTGAATTTTAATGTGCCAGAAGGCTCTTATGCTACAGATACGGTAGATGGGACAGTTAGAATCCGGGAATGTAAGGAAATGATCCAAGCGATGCACAAAAATGGAATACGTGTGGTTATGGATGTGGTATATAACCATACATATCGAAATGATTCTTTTTTGCAAAGAATGGTGCCAGGTTATTATTACCGTTATATGGAGGATGGGAGTCTGTCCAATGGATCTGCCTGCGGCAATGATATTGCGGCGGGCAGGGCAATGGTAGATAATTATATTTTACATTCTGTGCTATATTGGGCGAGGGAATATCATATTGATGGGTTCCGCTTTGATTTAATGGGGCTTTTAACAGTAGAATTAATGAACCAAATACGGCGCAGTTTAGATAAAGAATTTGGCATTGGTGAAAAAATAATGTATGGGGAGCCATGGAGGGCAGATGAATCTCCAATGGAGGACGGAACCATAGCAGCATTAAAAGAAAATGCCTGTTATCTAGATGAAGGGATTGGCATTTTTAGTGATGATACTAGAGATGCGATTAAGGGGCATGTATTTTATGAAGAAGAGCCCGGTTTTGTCAATGGGGGGATTGGCTTAGAACCATTGATTCTCCATGCGGTAACCGGCTGGAAAGACGGCGGGTCTATATTTTGCCCAAAGAGCTGTGCACAGATTATGAATTATGTTTCCGCACATGATAATTTTACTCTTTGGGATAAATTAGTTTTATCTATGTATAAAAATAATGATTTTAAGACAAAGTACCCAGATGTCCTCGCTGCTAAT
>ERZ808040.2269-NODE-2269-length-11105-cov-5.651433_pt1 | contig 11105 bp, 8 predicted proteins | sample MGYA00380191_ERZ808040 | MGnify/ENA primary metagenome ERZ808040 (study PRJEB31490, sample SAMN06133395) | mouse gut metagenome | isolation source: J6 | host: mice | place: China: Chengdu | collected 2015-05 ... | reverse complement strand
CACCGCTACGCCGTCGGAAATCTGCCTTGCAGGCTGAAAATTCATTCTGCGTCATTTGGCTGAAAATAAATGGTACAGTACACTGGTGTATTTTCGAGCACGCTCCAGGATGCTTAATGAGGACGCTTATGAAATTTTTATATAAAATTCTGCTGTGGACGATAATCATTATGGCGGCAGCCTTTGGCTTCAGCGGGTACTTTTTTGTAAATTATGTGTTTGAGACCGCGTTGAACCGTGAGATTGAACAGGCTATGAGCGACAGTAATATTCTTCAATTTGCTTTTGAGACCGCAGCGTTGAATATTCCGACGAAGTATGACGTGCTGCAGGATATTGCTGTGGAACAGATCGGTTCCAAGCTGGAAAGCGGAGGGCAGGGGACCGGCCGTCTGCTGCGCCTGTCTGACGAAGGAAAGAAAATGCTGTATGCCAGTGAGGGATTCCCGGAGGATGCCGTACTGATCCAGCAGGTGGAGGAGAATACCAGGGCGTATCAGGTAGTTCAGCAGGGTGAGCATTACTATATTCAGACAGGTATAATGGTAAATGTCATGGACCGCCATTTGTACCTGGAAACCATGGAGGATGTGACGGAGGTTTTTGCGGAGAGGGCAATGGGATTTTCCGTCTATCGGAAGGTGACCCTGGCTATGCTTGCAGGCTGTGCCGTGGTCATGTACATTATCTGTTTCTGGCTGACAAAGCCTATCCGTCTTTTAGCCGGGGCTACCAGGAAGATGTCGGAGGGGGATTACAGCTACCGCGCACAGGTCGTCAGCAGCGATGAACTGGGCGCCTTGACCACAGATTTCAACAGAATGGCAAATGTACTGGAGGATACGATCGGTGAGCTTCAGGAGGAGATCCGTGCCCGTGAGGACTTTATTGCGGCTTTTGCACATGAGCTGAAGACGCCCCTCACGGCTATCATCGGATATGCGGATCTGCTTCGGTCCAGAAAACTGGACGAAGAGAAACACTTTCTGTCTTCCAATTATATTTATACGGAAGGGAAGCGTTTGGAGAATATGTCTTTTCGCCTGCTGGATATCATTGTAACCAAAAGGGAGCAGGTCGAAGGGCAGCCAATTGCGGCAGAGAGCCTTTTCCAATATCTCCAGGATATGTTTGACGGCAACACGGAGCAGCAGATTGATATTATGTTTGAGCCGGCGACGGTCCACGGTGAGGTCAACCTGATCAAGTCCGTACTGTTAAACTTAGTGGATAACGCCTGTAAGGCATCTGCAAAGGGAGGGATAGTAGAGATTGACGGCGCCTGCCGGGAGGAAGGCTATCTGTTCCAGGTAAGGGACTATGGCGTAGGGATTCCGGAGGAAGAACTGAAAAAAGTGACGGAAGCATTCTACATGGTGGATAAATCCAGATCCCGCAGCAAAAACGGTGCCGGACTGGGGTTGGCGTTGTGTGTGGAAATCCTGCGGCTTCACAATTGTGCGCTGCATATTGACAGCAGGGTGGGGGAAGGCACCTGTATCAGCTTCAGCTTGCCTTGGAAGGAATGTATGGATCCCGCCAACCATTCGTAACAACAGAAATTACTTTCTGCTGTATGTGCCGGCGCAGACGGCATGGAGGTACATATGAAAATAAAGACGATCAGCATATTTCTGATCCCCCTGGCGGCAATCATAGCAGCGGCGGCGGTCTGGGGGCCGGAGGCCATGGCCAATTACCGTGACGGAAATGTGTTAAACCAGATCCATATCAGGGAGACGGAGACCGGTACGGAAGGATACCGTTACTCCCTGAGTAACAACGAGAGAGTTTATATCCTTTCCAAGTGCCTGAACAATCAGATTTTACCGGAGAGCGACCAGAATGCCATGACCAGTGTGGATTCTGTAAATCTGGATTACCAGGAACTTACCGGTACATATGCTTTTGTGGTAAACCGTAAAGACTCTGCCGGCCAGGAGATTGATGAGGCAGTAGGGCTGGAACTCTGCGGCAAGGGGATAGAGGAGTTGAAAGAATTGGGTATACTGCCCCAGGAGATTCAGCCACTGCCGGCAAATTCTTACAGCGCGGTAATGTATTCTGCCATTGATGTGCCGGAACCCAGGAACAATGTGTTGGTATGGAAGATAAGCTTTACCTCCCGGAAACAAAATGCCAATAAGGAAAACAGTCTTTTGGATGCTTATGTGGATGCGGACACGGGTAAAATCTACGAATTCTATGTCAGGACGGAACAGGAGTGGAAGGATATTGACCCGGATGCAATCATTCGGGACTGGGGCGTATATATGGGATTGGGGGAACCCAAAGAGTATGAAGGTACCAACCCCTTATCCGAGACTACCCCATACTTTAAAAAGTACAGCTTTCCGGGAATGGAAGAGGGAAATACGGTAGTCACAGTGGGATTTTATGAAGGGATCAATGAATTGTTCCTTAAAATTTCCCGATAAATGCCTGCAGGATTGATGGAAACCTTTTTTGTCCGAAACAGCGGTATATGATGCAAATATTATGGGAAAAGGATGACACTTTTATGCCAAAAATATGAAAGAATGACGGGGCTTTCCTGTATGCTGTGTATAACAGCTGCAGGGAAGCCTTTTCAATAGAATAAGGCTCACCGGCGTTTCAAAAAAGGAATCGCAAGTACCGGTTTTTCGGTGCACCGCCAGCTGGTATACAGGAAAGAGGATGATGGAATGTACGGACAGTTGGGCAGAAAACAGGTATACGGAAAAGAGATCAGGCTGGTGAGAGTAAGCGCTTTTGACAGCAGGATGCGGGGTAGGAGCAGAAAGGGAAGAGGTGCCGGAAGGCTGCTCCAGCAGGGATTGATTTTTTTTATTGTTTTTATGGCATTGGCGGCAACGGGACTGGCAGTGGTATGTATGTTTAAGGAGGAAATTTTTGCAACACGGGAAAGTGTGGTTGTGTCAGGGGAAGATACCTTTTCCGCCGGTGCGCCGCAGGCAGAACCTCCCACCGTATCGGCCAATGATATTGTGGTGATAGAAGAGGAACCTTCCGTGCCTGTCATTGTCATTGATCCCGGGCACGGTGGCGATGACGATGGCTGCTGCAGGGATGGGGTATCGGAAAAGTCCGTAAATCTTCAGATTGCCATGAAATTAGCGCAAAACCTTAGGGACATGGGTTATGAAGCGGTGCTGACCAGGGAGGATGACGATACTGCCCTGACATTGGAGCAACGGGTTGCCATAGCGGAAGCCGCCGGAGGCGATCTCTATATCAGCATACATCAAAATGCCTGTGAGGAGAAGGAAAGCTCCGTGGCCGGAATCGAGACATGGTTCAGCGGATGCCCGGAAAAAGAGGAAGGCTACAATTGGCATTGTGTCTGCTGCGACGACAGCAGAAGGCTGGCGCAGCTGGTTCAAATGGGGGCAGTAAGCCAGACAGGGGCAAATGACAGAGGCCTGCAGCAGAGCCAGGAGCTTTATGTGATCCGGGAGACCTCCATGCCTTCCTGCCTTATAGAGACCTCTTTCTTATCCAACCGGGCGGAGCGCAGCGCCATCAGCAGCGAAGAATATCAGGAGCAGCTGGCCGCAGGTATTGCCCGGAACATTGATTACTATTTTCATCCCAAGACCATGTACCTGACTTTTGATGACGGGCCTTCTGAGGAAAATACGGCGGCGGTGCTGGATATCCTGCAGGAAAGGGGAATCAGGGCGACTTTCTTTGTAGTAGGGGAAAATGTGCGGAAACATCCGGAAATTGCCCGGAGAATCGTGGAGGAGGGGCACACCATCGGCATACATTGCAACCGGCATGAATATGAGGAAATCTATGGTAGCGTGGAGGCGTATCTGGCGGATTTCCAGGAGGCATACGAGGCAGTTTACGAAGCCACAGGAGTGGAGGCACAGCTGTTCCGCTTCCCCGGGGGCAGCATCAATGCCTATAATGAAAGCATTTGTGAAGAAATCATCGGGGCAATGACTGAGAAAGGATATATTTACTTTGACTGGAATGCCAGCCTGGAGGACGCAGCGGGCAGCACCACGCCCGAACAGTTGGTTCAGAATGCAAGGGAGAGCACATTGGGGAGAAAAAAGGTGGTTATGCTGGCTCACGATATTGTGTACAACACTACTTTGTGCCTGGACCAATTGATTGACCTGTTCCCGGATTATGTAATGGAACCTCTGACGGCGGATGTAGCGCCTATATGCTTTTAGGGGCAAATATACTTGCACGGCTGCCAGAACAGGAGTATAATGCTTGTGGCGGAAGGCATCCTAAGAGTGGCGCTGGTATTTATGCTTTCCGTGCCCTTTGGCCACACAGGAATGTGGTGCCCGAGCGGGCCATGGACAAATGCGTCGAAGGAAAGGGATGTTACTGCGCAAGAGGTTCTCGATACCGGGGAAAGGATCATGATAAATGCAAGCTATTTTGTTTACTTTTTTGTTTCCTGTTTTGCCGTATGTATTATGGAGGAGTTATAATAAAGAGAAAAAGGTGAAAAAGGGAGAAACGGTTCTCCGTTATTTGACCTATCTGCTTATCATATCCTTTATTTCAGCGGTAATATTGGCCGTACTTAGCGATGAAGACACATCCTTTTGGGAGAAAATGGACAGGTCCGCGGGATTTGCGTTAAAATACGCGGTTATGGAGCTTGGGGCCGCACTGTTGACTGCCTTTGCCGAATGGAATTTTCTTAAGAAAAAAAGGCTCATCCGCGTGGATTGGGAGCAGCTCGGCAAATGGAAACCGGCGGTATTTATCAAAAAATATATCTGTCCGGCCCTTCCTTACCTTCTGGCAGCGCTGGTTGTAGGATTGAATGTAAGCCTTATATTTGACAATGTGGTGTGGGGAGACGAGGCGTTTTCCGTAGGTACGGCGATGGCTTCGCCATACGGTATTTTACAGATCATGTATTACTGGGATAACCATCCCCCTCTCCATTATTATTGGTTAAAACTTTTCGGAGAACTTTTCGGATATTCCGTTCCCGTGTGCCATTTGGCGTCCATTGTGCCTTTTGTGGGAGGGATCCTTTTGGCGTTGTTCTGGTTACGGAAGAGATTCGGCAATATTCCGGCGGCATTTTTTGTGGTGATATCCGGCATGGGGGCGGCCTGTCTGGAATACAATCTGGAGATACGTATGTACGCCCTGGCATTTTTTTGTATAGCTGCCTGCTTTTGCTGTTCATACAGTGTGCTTGCCACAGGGAAAAAGTCTGCATGGGCAGGGTTGGTGCTCTGGGGACTTGCCGGGGCGTATTCCCATTACTATGCATTGGTGGCCGGTGGGCTGATCCTGTTCTTTACCGGAGCTGCCCTGTGGGTGAGGGACAGGAAGAAGACCTGGCTGAAGGGTGCGGGTGCTATATTGGCGTTTATCCTGGGATACAGCCCGTGGCTGTTTTTTCTGTTTACGGCAATGCGGAACGTGGGCGGAAATTGGTGGGTAACGGAGATTCTGGGACTGGATGAGGCCGTTGACATGGTGTTCGGCAGTACGGGAATGATTCGGGTGATCGTTCCCCTGTTTGCCGTGTTGTGCACTTTTATCCTGCTGGCGGATTCCGGGGTCATTCGTGTGGTAAAGCAGAAGGAAGAGATTTTCGCGGAGGTGCATGGGCCGGCAATGAGTGAATGGACGGCCGAGACATATTCTGTAGCGGTGGGGGTGTGTACCATAGCCGGAACCGTGGCGTTTGGCTATTTTCTCTGCAGTGTCATGACACCCGTGCTGGTGCCCAGGTATTTATATCCACTTAGCGCCGTCACCTTCTGTACGCTTGTGGTGGCTGCAGGACGCTGTCTGGCGCTTCTGGGCAAGCTGGGGAAAAAAATCGGCGTCTGCCGTCTGAAAAGCGCGGGAAAGGCAGTGCTGGTGTGCCTGATCTGCGTGCTTCTGGTGAAGGGATTCGGAAATTACGTGAACTACAGCGGGCAGGTATGGGATCAAAATGATAAAACAATGGAGGCCCTTGGCATAATCGGTAACCCGGAGGAAAATGTAAACATGGTGACCAATGGGGTAAAACATCTGGGGTGGACCGTGCTGGATCATTATTATCCTGACAATGAGATTGTGAACGGAGACTATAATATGGCCGAGTCCGACCGCTTTTGGTATTTCAATACCTGTGAGCTGGGCCAGGATAATCTGAAAGAGCTTTCCAAGGCGGGTATCAAGGTCACCGCCTACGGGGAACAGCAGATTGCACATTATCCCTTTTATCTGTATTATATGGAGCGGTAGAAATTTTTTATTGCATTCCGGCTGGTTTTATGTTACAATTTCAAGTTGTTAGGGTATGTTGCATTTGAAAACGTACCGAAATGGATGGATTCCCGAGTGGCCAAAGGGGACAGACTGTAAATCTGCTGCAAATTGCTTCGGTGGTTCGAATCCACCTCCATCCATTTGCATATTGCCGGTATATTCGGGTATATATGCAGGATTTGCAACGCAAATTCCATATAGCGTCACGCTGGTGTGGCGGAATAGGCAGACGCAAGGGACTTAAAATCCCTCGGTGGCAACACCGTGCCGGTTCAAGTCCGGCCACCAGCAGTTATAAAAGGAACCCATGTATGGCTGAATGCTGAGAGGGTTCCTTTTTTCTGTTTTTCTTTTTCAACCTTAGTCTCTTTCCCGCTACAATAGAACATACAGTAGTAACTATTTCAAGAAGGTTCAAAACACCGTGTTCTTGAACTGTACAAATTATCCGTGATTATTCCCAAAAACATTGCATTAGTAGTAGAACGCAGAGAATGTTCACTGTATAATGTAGTTAATCGAAATTTGCTTGCCCGAAAGGGCGAAATTACTTTTATTTCTTAAAAATCTCTGAGAGGGGAGACAGTGTAATACATTTATGGATCAAAAATGCGGATGTACCATTCATGAAAGATTTCATTACAGGAGCCTGGAGGAAGTGGTAAGGAAAGCTTCGGAACTGGGAGTTTATCTGCCCTTTGCGAAGAATACGGAAGCGCTGGCATCGCCCATAAAAGCAGGGGGCCACATCCTTCCCAACCGTCTTGGCATTGCCCCCATGGAGGGGGCGGATTCCCTGCCTGACGGATCGCCTTCCGTTTACACTATGCGACGCTATCTGAGGGAAGCCGCTGGGGGCAGCGCGCTGATTTGGTTTGAAGCCATTTCTATTGTTGAAGAAGGACGCTCTTCCATGACACAGCTGCTTCTTACCGAAGAGAATCTGGACAAATATAAGGTGTTGACCGATGCCGTGAAAGAGGCCGGCCTGCGGGCCAACGGATATGAACCCATCCTGGTGATGCAGGCTAACCATAGCGGGCGTTACTCCAACCCTCATAACCATCCCGCACCCCTGATCGCCTACCGCCATCCTGAACTGGAAAAATACCGGAAAGCGGATGATTCCTGTATTGTGTCGGATGACTATCTGAAAGGGTTAGAAGAAAAATTCGGAGAGGCGGCAGGACTTGCCAAGCGAGCCGGCTTTGATGCAGTGGATATCAAGTCATGTCACGGGTACCTGCTGGCAGAGCTTACCTCTGCCTACACCCGCCAGGGAGACTACGGCGGCAGTTACGAAAACCGTACAAGGCTTTTGAAAAACGGTATTCTGGCAGCCAAGGTCCATGAGGGTACAGATTTCATGGTGACGGCCCGTCTGGGCATTTATGACGGATACGAATATCCCTTCGGTTTTGGGGTCAGCAGGGAAAGCGGACTTACCCCGGATCTCACCGAACCCATACGACTGGCAAGGGAACTATATGAGGAATACGGACTGGAGATGGTTGGCCTTACCATGGGAAATCCTTATGCCACTACCCATGTGACCAGGCCTTATGATATGGGAAAATATATTCCTGAGGAGCACCCCCTGGCAGGCATCAGCCGTATGGTGAACGGAATCGGGGCGGTGAAAAAGGCGGTCCCCGGGTTGACGGTCTATGCTTCCGCCCCCACTTATCTGCGGCAATATGCGGATCTGTTTTCGGCGGGCGCCGTGGAGGAAGGATTGTGCGACGGTATGCTCTTCGGAAGGATGTCCTTTGCCAATCCCGATTTTGCAAACCAAATAATAAAAGGCGGAAGGCTGGATCCCCGGCGAGTGTGCGTTGCCTGCGGAAAGTGCGGCGACCTGATCCGTTCCCATAAGCCTACCGGCTGCGTGGTCAGGGATCCGAAGATATATCTGCCTTTTTATAAGGAATATATGGAAATAAAGGATAAACTTCCGGGGAATTTCCGGGGTTGAGAGTGAGAAGATTAAATGGCGTCAGAAGGAGAAAGATAATGAAGAAAACAGCGATCGTGACAGGGGCCAGCAGGGGAATCGGATACGCTATTGCAAAGAGGCTGGGGATGGAAGGCTGCCAGGTGGTCCTTTTTGCCACAGGCCAGCAGGCCAAGTACAATAACGCCCTGGAAGAACTTTCCGCCCAGGGGATAGACTGGCATTATGTGCAGGGTTCTGTTGACTCCTCCGAGGACAGGGAACGGTTGGTGCGGGAGTCCCTTGATAAATACGGAAGGATCGATATCCTTGTGAATAACGCCGGCGTGGCGCCAAGGGAGCGGAGGGATATCCTGGATATGACCGAGGTGAGTTTTGACCGTGTGTTAGGGATCAACACAAAAGGAACTTTATTTCTGACCCAGCTGGCAGCCCGGCAGATGCTGCGGCAGGAACGGATTTTTCAAAGCAGAGGGCATATTGTCAACGTGGGATCCTGTTCGGCGGAAGTTTCTTCCGTCTCCAGGGGAGAATACTGTATCTCCAAGGCGGCGGTCTCTATGATAACGACGCTATTTGCGGATCGTCTGGCAGCGGAGGGTATTCTGGTAAACGAGGTCCGCCCGGGAGTGATACGGACGGATATGACAAGCGTGGTGACAGAAAAATATGACAAGCTGATCGCCCAGGGTGTATTTCCTATTCCACGCTGGGGTGAACCGGAGGATGTGGCGGAGATGGTATGCCTGTTTTGTTCGGATAAGATGCGCTATACCACCGGAAGCCATGTGGACGTGGACGGAGGTTTCCATATACGAAGGCTGTGAGGTACAAAAGAATGGTTTTGTAAAGGCCGCTGTGGCAGGAGGACGGGCAAATTATGGACGGATATAAATTGCGGGAACTGTATATCAAACATGTGGTAGTAGGCTCAGGCGCCGCCGGGTATCATGCGGCACTGCGTCTGTACCGGTTTGGTGAACATGACACTGCTGTGGTGACGGAAGACAGAATGGCAGGGACATCCAGAAACACCGGCTCCGACAAACAGACTTATTATAAACTATCCCTATCCGGCGGCCACCAGGATTCTGTCCGGGGACTGGCGGAAGACCTTTTTGCGGGGCAATGTGTGGATGGGGATACGGCATTGTGTGAGGCGGCGTTGTCCCCCCGTTGCTTTTACTTTTTGGCCGAACTGGGAGTCCCGTTTCCCGACAATGAGTACGGGGAATTTATGGGTTACAAAACAGACCATGATAAGGGCCGCCGGGCCACCAGCGTAGGCCCCTACACCTCCAAGGTTATGACGGAATGCCTGGAGCGTGCCGTCTTGGAGCAGGGCATTCCCGTGTATGACAAAATGCAGGTAATCCGGCTGCTGGTGAAGGACGGCCAAATTCGGGGCCTTCTCTGCCTGGAGGACCAAGACGGTGAAGCGGGTTTTGCCGTCATATGGTGTGACACTGCGGTCCTGGCTACCGGAGGGCCTGCCGGAATGTACCGGGACAGTGTCTATCCGTCCTCACAGCTGGGAAGCAGCGGCATAGCTTTTGAGGCGGGCGTGAAGGGAAAAAATCTGACGGAATGGCAGTTCGGCATGGCGTCGCTCCATCCCCGCTGGAATGTAAGCGGCACTTATATGCAGGCCCTTCCCAGATTTGTCTCCACTGCCCGGGACGGAAGTGACGAGAGGGAATTTTTGTGGGACTTTTTTGAGAATCCGGCAGAAATGCTGTCCATGGTATTTTTAAAAGGATACCAGTGGCCGTTTGATACCAACAAAATATTCGGCGGATCCTCTATCATAGACCTCCTGGTCTATCAGGAAACCGTGATCCGGGGCCGCAGGGTATTCCTGGATTATCGGGAGAACCCGGGAGGGGCGCCTATTTCTTATGATGCGCTGGAGCGGGAAGCTTATGAATATCTGGAACATGCGGGAGCGTGTTTTGGAACGCCCATTCAGCGCCTGGGGCATATGAATGAAAAGGCGGTGGAATTCTATCGGGAGCATGGAGTGGATCTGTGTCGGGAGATGCTTGAGATAGCAGTCTGCGCCCAGCATAACAATGGCGGCCTGGCGGCGGATGCCTACTGGCAGACGGATATTACAGGCCTCTTTGCCGTAGGTGAGGTATGTGGCAGCCATGGTGTTACCAGGCCTGGAGGAACCGCCTTGAATGCGGGGCAGGCCGGTTCTTACCGCGCGGCGGACTATATTGCCCATCTGAGAAACGGCAGTTCCGAAAACGAAGCCTCCCTGGGGGAATGGAAAGGCTTTTGTATGGAACAGGCCAAAGAGTGTATGGGCCTTATTGCCCAGTGCCGGGGAGAGGAACCCGTTGGGGCGGTCTGGGAGAGGGCTGCTGCACGGATGAGCCGCTTCGGAGGCATGATCCGGGAGAAAGAGGGATTGAAAAAGGCTCTGGAGGAGACGCAGGAAGAGCTGGAAAACCTTACGCAGCATGTAAAAAAACCTGTAAAGGAGGAGCTTTCCCTTTTTTATCACCTTCGGGATATGCTGATTTCCCAGAAGATGTACCTTTCCGCCATGTACGACTATGCGCAGAAGGGAGGGGGCAGCAGGGGGTCCGCCCTTTACAGCTGTGAGGAAGGCCAGCTGCCGGACAGAAAACTGCCGGAATGCTATAGATGCCGCCTGGATATGAAGCGGCACGGAGGAGTGATTCAGGAGATCCTGTTAAAGGACGGGCAGTGCGGCATCACCTGGCGGCCGGTGCGAGAGATCCCCAATCCCGATTATTTTTTTGAGAATCAATGGAAGGCTTATTTACGACGGGGAAAAAACGGAAAGCAATTTGGTAAATAGTCAAGAGTTATTTTAAAAAGATTTTCAGGGAAAAGGGTAACCTTAATAAACCTACGG
>ERZ808040.2268-NODE-2268-length-11108-cov-59.794035_pt1 | contig 11108 bp, 11 predicted proteins | sample MGYA00380191_ERZ808040 | MGnify/ENA primary metagenome ERZ808040 (study PRJEB31490, sample SAMN06133395) | mouse gut metagenome | isolation source: J6 | host: mice | place: China: Chengdu | collected 2015-05 ... | reverse complement strand
GATAGAGGTTTTTGTTTTGGCGTCTTGGGTCATTGAGTTTGGCAAAGAACTCTCTTGGATCATTGAGCATAATAGCTACCTCTTATGGATCGGTTGCTATATTTTACTCCTTCTTTGACTTTTTGTAGTGCGATTGCCCTGATTATTTAGAGTAATGCAAAGATTTATTAGGGAAAAAATGGTAATATAGAAGATATAAACAAAGAAATAAGAAAGGGTTATCAATATCCATACAAAACAATAACCCCTATAAAAATAGCTATTTAAGGAGAAATATAATGAGTAGAGATTTTTCTGCTGCTAAAGCACGTCTTTTAGAACTACAACAAGAATATCAAAACCGCATTGATAAAATTGAAGACCATATCTACAACCCTCAAGATGATTTAAATGAGCATTGGGACGACCAAGCCATTTCTATGCGCGACAATGAGATGCGTAAAACTCTATTGGTCGAAGCCAAGCAAGGTCTAACCTATGTCAATAATGCGCTAAGCCGTATTGAGAATGGTACCTATGGCGAATGTACTGTCTGTGGTGAAGATATCGAAGATAAAAGATTAGAAGCAGTTCCTTATGCAACTTTATGTATGCAACACGCCTCTTAATTTATCGACTTTCAAAAAACAAAAAAGATTGCTCTTGGAGCAATCTTTTTTTTGGACTGAACTTTTTAGTACTTAATTATATTTTTGGTACTTAACTATCATTTGATACTTAATTATCAATAGCTATAAATAGCCAGAAGTTAGCTATTAGATCGTACGGCGTAAAGCTAAGTTGTGCAGGATATTTTCTGCATCGTTCCAACGCGTGTTAGAACTATCGGCACCTAAAATAACAATAATCGCTGGACGGTTATTAACCTGAGTTTCCATTACCACACATCGACCGGCCTCATTAATAAAGCCTGTTTTAGAGATACCGATTGGATAAGTACCACTACGAACTAGCTTACTGGTGTTGTTAGCAGGATATCTACGGTTACCGGCACTATAGTTGGCAACAAAGAAGTCATAGTTTTTGGTTGTAGAGAAACGGCGAATAACCTCATACTGACCAGCCGCTTGAACCATTTTGGTTAGATCCATTGGAGAAGCTACGTTACGCTTGTCTAGACCCGTAGGATCACCAAAGAACGCACTGTTCATACCTAAAGAGCGGGCTTTAGCGTTCATCGCACGCATGAAGGCATCATAGCCACCTGGGAAGTTGCGGGCTAGAGATTTGGCGGCTGGGTTTTCAGACTTCATTAGTGTCATTAACAACAGCTCTGCGCGGTTCATGCGGTCGCCAGATTTCAAACGAGAGCTAGCACGCTTAGGACCTACGAAGTCTTCAGGCTCAAGCATGATTTCTTCTCGCATATCAAGACCGGCATCTAGTACCACCATAGCCGTCATGATCTTAGTAATAGATGCAATTGGGCGAGCCACATCAGCATTCTTCTCATATAAAGGCTGCCCAGTCTCAACGTCTAGGACGATAACGCCTCTTGATGCTGTTGAAATAGGTAATCTGTCTACAAAACTTGAAGAGCTTGAGTAGTTATTAGTAGAAAAAGAAGTGGTCGAGTTAGAAGTTACCCCAGGATTGGAGTACATGATACTGCGGGCTTCTGATAAACCACCGGCGTTGCCCCACTTAACTTGTGTATTGCCTGTTTTGCTTGGCTCAACGATTGTTAACGCAGCATTAGATACGGAGCTTACGGTACCCAGACCCAATGCGATGCAAACAAAGATAAAAGATTTGTTGAAAGATTTATTTATGCTCATATTTCATCCCACTTGAGTCGTAAAATAGTGTAAAAAGAATAATTAACTATCAGGTTAATTAAAGGTATGATGTTATTGACCTTAAAGCTAATTCCATCGACAATGGAGTGCACTCACATAGATTTAAAAAGTTTTACCCAATTATGCCCTGTGATTATAAGCTTTTTGATAATAGGGGCAATTGAGTGCTTATTAGAAAAGCAATAAAATTTACAAAGTTGAGTACTAATATATAAACTTAAACACCATACTAATACTAAATAAAGCCAATATGTTAATTATCTTAACATCATTAATCTTAGTCGTTAAGTGTTAATTCCACTTAAACAGGTGGGATTAAGGTATGTTGTCAATTCAAAACAATTCTTTTACGCTACAGCAACATAAAATTACTAACACTATGGTTTTATGCGTTCTCTTGGGAAAATAATATGATTAAAGTTTTGGTGGTTGATGACCACGACCTAGTAAGAATGGGCATAAGTAGAATGCTGTCTGATGATCCTGAAATTGAGGTTATTGGAGAAGCTGACAGTGGTGAAGCTGCCATTAGAATGGTTAAAGCACTTAACCCAGATGTGGTCTTATTAGATGTTAATATGCCTAATATTGGAGGTGTTGAAGCCACAAAACGCCTACGCCAATTTAATGAAAAGGTAAAAATCTTAGCGGTAAGCAGTGTCTCTTCACAGCCCTACCCCTCTATGCTATTAAAGGCGGGAGTCAATGGTTATATCACCAAAGGCACCCCTCTAGCAGAGATGATTAAGGCCATCAAAAAGGTGTATCAGGGCAGTAAGTACTTCAGTAGTGATGTGGCTGAACAGCTGGCAGATATGCTATTAACCGATAATGAAGAGTCGCCTTTTGATAGATTAAGTGAAAGAGAAAAGCAGGTCGCTATGATGGTGGTTAACTGTCAAAGCCCCCAGCAAATCGCTGACCAGCTTTTCGTAAGTGTCAAAACGGTCAATACCTACCGTTATCGTATTTTTGAAAAAGTTGGAGTAGACAGCGACGTAAAACTAACCCACTTAGCAATGCGCCATGGGTTAATCACACCATAAGCTTGTGTGCTATAACGGGTAACTAGCCAATAAAAAAATAGCCTCTATCTGATAGAGGCTATTTTTTTATGTTAAACACTTATTTATAGGGTTAAATATCAATCACTTACTAATTGATTGGCCTTTAATTTGATTGGCCTTTAACCGTTAATAGTCGTTGAGCATGAGGCTATCATCATCAAACTTTGTATCAAACTTAATCCCAAAGGGTCGGTCTTGAGACAATAACAAATTCACTGCGGTTTGTTGCCAATCTGAACCATCGTGAGCTAAAACAACATCAGGCTTGACTCCAATACCGTCTATAAGCTCCCCTTTGGCACTACGGTACTCGGCTACAGTAAGCTTGATACCTCCACCCGATTTAAGGGGCACCACTTCTTGAACGGTACCTTTACCAAAGCTTTGCTCGCCCACAATTTGTGCCCGTTGATTGCTTTTGAAGCTACTTGCCAGCACTTCAGCTGCAGAAGCAGAATAACGGTTTTGTAGCACAACAACCGGTAAATCGGATAAATAAGGCTTACCTTTGGGTTTAATCAGTTGACTGTGATTGGTACGACTTCTGACCTGAATCAGATCCCCTTCTTTGATAAACAAGCTACCGATATCAATCGCAGAGGATAATACGCCCCCTGGGTTATTACGCACATCAATAACGACACCAGTTACCGCTGCCCCTGTTTGCTTTAAGGCACTAATTAATTGATCTTTAGAGCCGTTTTGGAAAACAGGTAAGCGAATTATGGCGATGCCATCTTTGACGGTCACAGTGAGCTCATTATCGGCTGCCAGATTACGCTGCAAAGTTATGTTACGCCGCGAACTCCCTTGGGCGCTCATGACAGTAACTTCAACTTGAGAGCCAGCAATACCAGATAGCAGTTGCTGAACATCTTGTTCAGTCATATCTGAGGTTAGTTCCGCATTTTTAATACGTAATAACCTATCGCCGACTTTAATCCCTTCTTGCTTAGCAGAGGATTGGCTTAGTACCGAGGTGACCACCCAAGCCTGCTGACTGGGGTTATACCTCACCACCAAACCTACTTGTGCAATTTCACCATCAGTGAAGCTGCGCAGGTTGTCGTAATTCTCTGGTGTTAAATACTCAGCATGCTTATCTAGCTTTTCTAGCATCCCTGTTATGGCTTGCTGAAATAACATCTCATCATTAACAGGTTTGACATAGTCATGACGAATAACATCGATAACCTCTACAAAAGCTTGTAGCGTCTGTGGTGAGATAGCATTAAGCGGGATATGCTCTACCCCTAATCTCTCACCTTCGACTTCATTATCCAAATCATCGATATCATCTTCTTCTATATCAATCAGAGCTGGCTGCGAATCTATGTCTTCATAACTCTCTATATCTTCATCGACATAGGCGATAGCATCCACATCATCACAGTCATCCACACAAGATTCTTCAGACCGTTTAGCACTAACTGCCAAGTCATTGAGTTTTTTTGCCGCTTCTGAGTTGGGTTGAGCATTCGCCTCAGAATCCGATATAACGGCCGTAGCATTGTCGCTATTTAGTCCAGAAGTCTGTGACTGTCCTATAGATGAACAGCCACTGATAGCAACCGTTAAAGACAACAGCGTAAGACCAGTCGTATGACCCATCTTACGAGAATTAAGCATGGCTAACCAAGACTTACTAGAAGTCATAGACTCCTGGTTTTTTGATATGTTTTGAAGAGGTTCAAATTGCATCACATGCTCTACTATCGGTTGTCGTGAAGAGAGTATCGTCCTAGGGTAATCTTGACCTGTTATTTAGCTTATAACTTAGCTGATGACTATTTAGCTTCTAACAAGTTGATACCCGTCATTTCTTTAGGTATCTCAAGACCCATTAGATCTAGTAGCGTTGGCGCCACATCACTTAGTTTACCGCCTTCACGGACTGTTACCTTTTTATCGCCCACATAAATCAAAGGAACCTGTTCGGTGGTATGCTGCGTATGCACCTGACCGCTTTCGTAGTCCTGCATCTGCTCACAGTTACCATGGTCTGCCGTAATTAACATATGTCCACCGGCTTTAATAACTGCTTCAGCCACTTCACCGACAGCCACATCCAAGGCCTCTACGGCTTTAACTGCTGCATCAAAGTTACCAGTGTGACCGACCATGTCGCCATTGGCATAGTTCACTACCAACACATCATACTTACCAGATTCAATAGCTTCTACTAAGCTTTTGGTGACTTCCGGAGCGCTCATCTCTGGCTTTAAGTCATAAGTTTCCACATCCGGTGATGGAATTAGAATACGAGATTCACCGGTGAACTCATCTTCTTTACCGCCACTAAAGAAAAACGTAACGTGAGCAAACTTCTCAGTCTCAGCAATTCTTAGCTGGGTTTTGTCATTATTTTGTAGATACTCACCCAGGGTGTTATGTAGTGTGGTTGGCTTATAAGCTACTGAAGTTTTCGGGTTAGCAGCCAACTCGTTAGAGTAATGAGTCATCATGACAAAAGCGGATAGATTAGGCTGCTTCTTACGGGCAAATCCTGAAAACTCATGATCTGGTAAGATGAAAGCCTGGCTTAACTCACGGGCTCTATCAGCACGGAAGTTCATGAAGATAACCGCATCATGATCATTAATGGTCGTTGGTGTCTCACCATGCTCAATTACTGTTGTTGGACTAACAAACTCATCTGTCTCACGAGATTTATAAGCCGCCTGAACTGCGCCATCTGCTCGTGTAGCCATTCTCTCTGACTCACCTAAGGTCAATAGATTATAAGCCTTCTCTACTCTATCCCAGCGATTGTCACGGTCCATAGCATAGTAGCGACCAATAATACTGGCAATCTGCACATTACTTTCATAATAAGCATTTAAGTTAGCTAAGAACTCTTTTAGACGCTTAATATATTTATCAGCAGATTTTGGTGGTGTATCACGGCCATCTAAGAAACAGTGAACATAGACCCCAGTCGCCCCATGGACTACGGCGGCATGACACATGGCTTCAATATGGTCTTGGTGAGCGTGAACACCACCATCTGACAATAGACCCATGATATGCAGGTTACCCTCTCCATCTTTCACTGCATCTAGAGCTTCTAATAAAGCAGGGTTTTTATAAAAATCACGGTTTTTGATATCTCGAGAGATACGGGTAGAGTCTTGGAACAGCACTCGGCCCGCTCCTAAGTTCATATGACCTACTTCTGAGTTACCAAACTGACCTTCAGGTAAACCAACATCTTCACCCGATCCTGAGATTAAGCCATTTGCATAAGTGCTGTTGATACGATCTAGATTGGGCGTGGTGGCAGCAGCGACCGCATTGTCCTGCTCATCCTCACGATATCCAAAGCCATCTAAAATCATTAGAACGTGTGGAATTTTTTTGTTGTTATCAGCTGCTACCATTTACTTTATCTCCATTTGTAGTGCAATATTTCAAGGAAAGTTAGATTCTTTAAGGTTGGAAAATTAAATCAAATATACAAAACTATTAAAATGAACATCAAAATTGACTATCTAATTCTAACACACTCGCCAGTTTAACTATAATGTAAGATTGTGAACGCCTGTAATATAAGGGGTTTAGAGCGACAATATAGAAGTTAATATTAACCATATCCTCTAAATTGAAACTTAAGATATACAAGCAAACAATTCTCTGGCTTGAGTCTTTGTTAACATTATTAACAAACTTATATAGCTTTAGGTTTGCAAGTTCATAAAAAATTGGTTAGTATTTAAATACTCTGAAGTGTTCGCCAGTGGATGTTATTCCCTGAGCCGATAATGCACTAAATGGATGTGCTATCTATTGTTTCATTGCGTATGCCTGCACTGCTTGCAGTGTCTCAGGAAACCTTAAGAGACAGTGACACATCCGCCCTGAACTTCACGGTTCATGGGTCCCCATCCAACAGCGGCACTTCGGTTCTAAATTCTGTTAGGCTTATGAAATTAAATATTAGACTTTGATTTATAAGCTATCAAAAAACCCTTTTACTTGAAGTAAAAGGGTTTTTTTATTGTTTGGACAAAAGCCAGTTGGTTATTTATTTAACTGGCATATCCAACCGGCTATTCATCATTAGCGGGCTTCTCTAATTTTTTCACATCTTTGATAACTGGCTTAGCTGAGCCATCTACTGTAGTGTTTTGCTTGAACCCATTACCAAATGGGCTAGCATTTTTAGAGCCTGGTTGGTTGTTGAATGGGTTTTGACCGCCGCCGAATGGGTTTTGACCTCCAAATGGATTACCACCAGCACCCATGCCACCAAATGGATTTTGACCTCCCATTTGACCGCCCATCTGTTTTGCCATCATTTCCATCATTTTTTGCTGATTGTTCATGACGTAATTATTGGCCATATCTTTTAGTTTTTTCTGCACAGGTGGTAAGACTACCAACAAGGCTAGAATATCTGACAATAGGCCAGGTATTAGAAGTAATAATCCCCCTACTGCCATAGCGACCGTTTTGATAATGGTATCTTCAGGTGGACGCATGGCGGGATTCATCATACCCCCTGCTTTCATCTGCTGCGCCATAGGGTTTAAGGTAGTCATACCACGACGTATTAAGCTAAGCCCAATAACAGCAGCCACGATAAACCAGATGAATACCCACCAGCCACTGATAAATTGTGCCACTAAATACCACAGTAGCATTTCAATAATAAACCATACGATGGCTAAGCCAACTAATTGACCCATAATGTGTCGTCCTATTTTGATTTTGAAAATAACTAAAATTTAATATGTATTAGATATATGGGGATGGCTTGCTATACTATCAAATCTTAAGTGAATTTTGTTGAGGAATAATACTGAAATTTTGTCTGTATTCAACAAAATTCTGCAGCACAAACTTTATAATCTTTAGGATAATTTGATTTATTATGGCGATAATTATTGGTATTGATCCCGGCTCTAGAATGACAGGTTACGGTATTATTCATCAAAAAGGTGATACCTTACGTTATCTGGATGCTGGCACCATCAGAACCGATACCAAAGAGATGCCAGAACGTCTAAAGCGCATATTCAATGGGATTACCCGGATTACTCAATACCATCAAAAATACTCTGATGAACCTATTCATGCCGCCGTTGAGCAAGTCTTTATGGCTGAAAACCCCGACTCTGCTCTAAAATTAGGTCAAGCCCGTGGAGCTGCTATTGCCGCTTTGGTAGCTTTAGACCTAGAGGTTTCTGAATACACCGCACGACAAATTAAACAAGCAGTCTGTGGCTATGGCGCGGCCGACAAGGGTCAGGTACAAGAGATGGTCTGTCGTATCTTAAAGCTTGATGTCACCCCGCAACAAGATGCCGCCGATGGTCTTGCCTGCGCTATTTGCCATGCTCACTCTAGCCACTCTATGAACAAGCTTCTTATGAATACCACGCTACGTGGTCGTGGTGCATCCAAGAAAAAAGGACGTTGGCGCTTAACTGAAGAGGACTTGGCCAGTTTAAAATAAAGCTAGGTTTTTAATAAAAAAATCGCCTATAACTTATATAGGCGATTTTTTATTTTAATAATTTAATAACCGGTTAATACCTTATTAGCTCAAGCGGCTCAGCTTCTAGCTTTAGTTAACTACAGAGCTTTCGACAATACGGTCGAACACATAGACAAACTGCTTACCCTTAACTTCTACTGGGTCAACCGTAAAACGCTTTAGGCGCAGCACAGTATCGACACTGCTATCATGGTTATAGCCTTCAATGTTATCTACAAAGATATCCCAGTCACCTACCCCTTTTTTAATACCCTGTTCATCATAATAAACCGGTCTTACTTTCAGGCAGGTCTTTTGATTAGGATTAGGACAATCTTGAAGCTGATGGTTCACTTCCCAAAAGACCAGATCGGGCTGCTGCTGATACTTAGCTTCTGCAGTTGCAGTACCTTGCCAAATCAAAGTCTCCCCTGTCGCAAATTCCTGAGTTAACAGCAGCTGAGTCGTGGTTGACTTACTCGAGTTTTCAACAGATAGCTTAAGCTTACTATTACCCGGCATTAATTGAGCCATCAATCTTTCTGCTGGGTCTAGATCTTCACAATACATCTCAGTACTCATAACATCGCCAATTTTTAGCTGCTGATTGGATATCGTAAAGTTACCGCTCATACTATTACAGCCTACCGTGAAGCTGGCATATTGAGTACTTTGTTGCAGATAGAACTTCAAGCGCACCTGGTCTTTAATCGCTTCTAAAGCTGATAAGGGCTCACCTTGCTTATCCTTAGCAGACAGTAATTGCCAATGATAGTCAGCCAAAGTCGCTGTATTGAGTATCAGCTTGTTTTCAGTATTTATCATAGTATTGGACTGGGCTGCAGTAGATTGGGAAGTGAGTGAATCTATTTTTTGACAACCGGTTAGTAGTAGGCTACCTGTAACCATAGTAATAAACAGAGTTTTTGCAGACAGCATAATATTCCTTACTTTTTAAGACCAAAGCGTTCATTCATTGAATTGTAGAAACGAGCGATGCCTTCACCATGTGCGGTTGGATCAAACTTCAATAATCTTCCAAAATCTAAACCAATATAAAAGACGATATCTGCATAACTTAACTGGTCACCGACTAAGTAATCTTTGTCTTTTAGAATATCGTTAAAGTAAGGCAAGACTTTTTCAGCTCTTTTAATAGATTTGTCTGCAAACTCGGGTACTTGATCTACCCGTTTGGCCTTCGAAGGATGACTGTGTTGGAATGCGAGCATAAAGTTATATAGCACCTCAAACTCAGCGGTTCGTCTTATAGAGCAGACCTGAGCACGCTGAACCACATCATTGCCCATCACAGAGCGCTCTCCGTAGACTCTATCTAAGTACTCACAAATCGCTTGTGAGTCATTGAGTACGGTGCCATCTTGAAGTACTAATACCGGCAATAACTGTAGAGGATTGATCTTACGAAACTCTTCAGTTAAATGCTCACCCTTTGTCATGTCGATATCAATCACATCAATATCATCAATGTCGTCGATATCTATGCCCTTGGCTTGCAAAAGAATGATTACTTTACGTGGGTTAGGCGCCATACGAGTTAAGTATAGTTTTTTCATTTCAAACTCCCTTTGATTTAGTTTTATCTTTGATATATATAGTTTTAGTTATCCCTACTTGCTCTCTAATCATATCAAATTCAATGAATAACACCATATCAATATTTGTTAATAAAATAGGTTTTCGTTTTATAAGTTTTATTTTGGTTGTCTAAGTTTTAATAGTATCAACAGATAAAAAAAAGCCCCCACAACTTATTTTGTGGGAGCTTTTTATTTTACTTAGCTTCTGGTTGTTAAACCGTTTAGCCTTACTACACTACCTGCCGTTATTTATTTGGCTGAGGTGTGGTACGTAAGTATGGTTTAATCTCAGTGAAGCCTTTTGGATAATCTTTTTCAGAGATATCTTCTGTTTTGATGCTTGGTGGAATGATAACGTCATCACCATCTTTCCAATCTACAGGAGTAGCAACGTTATACTCATCTGTTAATTGTAGCGCATCAATAGCACGAAGGATTTCATCAAAGTTACGGCCAACACTTGCTGGGTAAGTTAGGATCAAACGTACTTTTTTCTTTGGATCAATGATAAATACGCTACGTACTGTGTGAGTAGTCGCCGCATTTGGGTGAATCATATCATATAATTCAGCAACTTTTTTATTCTCATCACCAATAATTGGGAAGTTTAAAGCAGTACCTTGAGTCTCACCAATATCACTTGCCCACGCTTTATGATCTTCTACATCATCTACAGAGATACAGATTGGCTTAACACCACGCTTTTGAAACTCACCATTTAAGGCTGCAGCACGACCTAATTCAGTAGTACATACTGGGGTAAAGTCAGCTGGGTGTGAAAAGAATACTACCCAGTTATCACCTGCCCAATCATAAAAGTTAATATCACCCTCAGTTGTTGGGGCGTCAAAGTTTGGAGCATCATCACCTAAACGTAAATGTGCCATAGTAAAATCCTTATTTATAATTGATTTATTTAACCACTCTCATGCACAGGTGTCCTATGCAATTAACAATATACTATCAAAATAAATATATTAAAACTATGCCATATTGTAAAGGCGTTATACCGTTTTAGCCTTTGCCTCCAACCTTTTATTTTATTATACAATTATTGACTTCCTCCCCTCGCTAAACCGAGGGGATTCCTACATCTAGACGGTCAAGCCCGACCGCAAGGATGTTCTTAGCAGCATTGATATCTCTATCATGCCATGTGCCA
>ERZ808040.2267-NODE-2267-length-11113-cov-3.725263_pt1 | contig 11113 bp, 7 predicted proteins | sample MGYA00380191_ERZ808040 | MGnify/ENA primary metagenome ERZ808040 (study PRJEB31490, sample SAMN06133395) | mouse gut metagenome | isolation source: J6 | host: mice | place: China: Chengdu | collected 2015-05 ... | reverse complement strand
GCCGGCAAAATAACGGAAATGATCAATACATAGCGGAATATCGGCCGCTAAGGTTTCACGGATCGGCTTGCCGTTGTCCCAGGTTTCTGCCACCGCCAGCAGTTCCAGATTTTGTTCCAGACGATCTGCAATTTTTAGCAGGATATTGGAACGGGTGGTGGCTGAGGATGTATTCCACTGTACTTTGGCCTTGTGCGCTGCATCCAGGGCCAATTCGATGTCTTCTACAGAAGAGCGCGGCACTTTGGTAAAGACTTTGCCATCTACCGGAGAGATATTGTCAAAGTATTCGCCTTTAACTGGAGCGACCCATTCGCCGCCAATGAAGTTGTCGTATTGGGCTTTAAATTGAACTTTTGCACCGTCAGTATTGGGGTCTGCATAACGCATAATCTATTCCTTTATATGATTGTTATTGGTACACGCTGACCCTATTTTCTCAATTGAAAATGTTACAGTTTCAGCAGTCAGCTCTACTATAAAGAGGGAAAAAGACAGGTGGTGCTTTGATTACACGCTTGCTACAAAAGACAACATTTGGAATATGAAGTATAGGAATTAAATTTTATATTTAATCGAAGCTTATCCTAAGAAATAAGCATTTAACAGGCGCTTAAAAAATCGAAGGATTCATGTATTTCTGATGGTTGCGGATTACATTCAGGAGGGCCATTTTATTCAATCAAAACACTTAACAGAAAACAGGAGCCTAAAATCATCTTTCCTGTTTTCCGGCATTATAATCCTTTGCTGTTGAGCCATTGAAACAGCTGCTGGTAGACCTGTTCACGTACAGATTTGTCTGAAAGCACCAGATCGTGTAAACCGTTCTGGATACTTTGAACCGTGACATCGCCTTTAATTTTTTTGGCATATTTCTGAATGTCTTTAACTCCCAAAATCACATCACTAGTTTGCGCTGCCTTGCCCCATTTTTTGGGATATAAAGTCTGATGCGAATGCATGACCAGAACCGGAATATCGAGTTCGATGCCGCGATGAATTTCTTTTTGTGCTTCATAGATGGCACGAATAAAACTGATCCGTACCCTTGGATAGCGGGTCTTTTTCCAGTCCAGACTGAAGTCCCATTCACCTTTTAAATCCTTGTGCAGACTGGCGGCATACCATTTATTTAACTCACTCGGAAATTTAAGGTCGGGAAAAATTTTCGCCAGTTTGCTTAACTGCGGGATGCCGAGCGCACGTTTTATCGGATTCATATTAAAGTTATAAAATGGACTGTTGACCCAGAGTGCTTTGATTAACCGATGATTAGGGTGATGTGCCGCGTACAATGTTGTGATAAGGCCGCCGGTAGAATGACCACAGAGCAGGGCAGCATCATGGCCCTCGCTTGCGATAATATCCAGTGCCTGGCTAATTTCTGCATCATATTCAGACAGCTCATGCACATTATAATAGTTCTGATGCGGCAGAATCGAACGGCCATATTTTCTTAAATCCAGCGCATAAAAATCAAAACCCTGCTGATTAAAGCGTTCCGCCATTTCAGTCTGGAAGAAATAATCAATAAATCCATGAATATATAAAACCGCTTTAGGAGTAGGCTGCGCTGCTTTTTTACGTATCAGGGTTGCTACAACTTTGCCCTCATAGTCATCTGGAAAGCTCAAGGTGGCTTGCTCATAGCCGATGCCTAAAATATCAGCTTGATAAAGGGGCTGGAATTCACTCATTTTTATACTCATTTATATTATTGAATTTATACTTTATCCTTGATGAGCTTTAACTTTTTGTCAAATCAATCTTCTGCCTTAGCAGTATGAAAAAAATCAACACTATTTAAATAGGCCATAACCCATTTTAAATCAGTGAGATTTTAAAATAGAACAAGCATTTTTGATGGATAAAAGAAATTTATTACAAAATTAACCAAAATCTCTCCTATCACGCTACGTTATCAGATTATAAAATCCTGCTAAAAGTATTATCAATTTACTAAATACCCCAAAAGGCTAAAATCAGGATAGGCTATATAAAATAACGATAGTGATGTCATTGTTTTCGGCGAAGTGCCGAGGATTGATTAGAAGAGTTAAATAATGCCCAGAGAGAATTTGAACAGTAAACGCCCTTTATATATTCCGTATGCCGGAAATACCTTATTAGAACTCCCGTTACTCAATAAAGGTTCTGCATTTACTGAAGAAGAGCGCAGAAGCTTTAATTTGCATGGTTTAATTCCTCATGTGACCGAGACCATCGAGGAGCAGAGTCAGCGCTCTTATCAGCAATATTGTGCTTTTAATAGTGATATCAACAAGCATATTTATTTGCGTAATATTCAGGATACCAATGAAACCCTGTTTTATCACCTGATTGAAAATCACCTTAGCGAGATGATGCCGATTATTTATACCCCGACTGTGGGGGAGGCATGTCAGCGCTTTTCTGATATTTATCGCCGTCATCGCGGAATCTTTATTTCCTATCCGGATCGCGATCAGATCGAACAGATTATTCACAATATTAATAAAAAGAACGTGAAAGTGATTGTGATTACCGATGGCGAACGCATTTTGGGTTTAGGCGATCAGGGGATTGGCGGAATGGGGATTCCGATTGGTAAATTGGCACTCTATACTGCCTGTGGGGGAATCAGCCCGGCGTATACCTTGCCGATCACTCTCGATGTCGGCACCAATAATCAGCAATTGCTGAATGATCCAATTTATATGGGCTGGCGTGAACCGCGGATCAGCGGCGATGAATACTATGCTTTTGTCGAAATGGTAATTCAGGCCATTCAGCAGCGCTGGCCGGATGCATTGATTCAGTTTGAAGACTTTGCGCAGAAAAATGCCATGCCTTTGCTGGAAAAATACCGTGATCGCATTTGCTGTTTTAATGATGATATTCAGGGAACCGCTGCGGTTTCGGTCGGAAGTTTAATTGCCGCTTCACGTGCAGCAGGTAAGCAGTTGAAAGATCAGGTGGTGGCATTTCTGGGGGCCGGTTCAGCTGGTTGCGGGATTGCGGAACAGATCATTAAACAAATGATTGCGGAAGGCTTGAGCGATAGCGAAGCACGTGCACGAATCTTTATGGTCGACCGCTTTGGTCTGATCACTGAAAATCAGCCGAATTTACTAAATTTTCAGCGTAAATTGGCACAGCCTCTTGAACATGTAGAAAGCTGGGCAGATGCTGAAGCCATGATTTCATTAACAGATGTCGTGAAGCATGCTAAGCCAACAGTACTGATTGGGGTTTCGGGGCAACCGGGATTATTCACGCAGGAAGTGGTTGAAGCTATGGCTGAGAATAGCGTGCAGCCAATTATTTTCCCTTTATCCAATCCGACTTCACAGGTAGAAGCAGTACCGGCAGATATTTTGCAATGGACTAAGGGTAGAGCGCTGATTGCCACAGGTAGCCCCTTTGCACCGGTGAATTATCAGGAAAAAATCCATCATATTTCACAATGCAATAATTCTTATATTTTCCCCGGAATTGGGTTGGGGGTGATTGCTTCGGGTGCGAAGCGTGTTACAGATAATATGCTGATGGCTTCTAGTAATGCTCTGGCGGATTGTTCGCCTAAGTTGCAAGACCCACAAGCGGATTTATTGCCAAGTCTCGATCATTTGCAGTCTATTTCAAAGCAGATTGCATTAAAGGTAGCCCTTGCTGCCATTGAGGATGGGGTGGCGCCTAAAGTAAGTATTGAGGACTTGCAGTTAGCGATTGAGCATAATTTCTGGACACCGCAATATCGTGATTATCAGCGGGTCACTTTCTAATTTTAAATGAAGACAAACTCTGACTAAGCACTCGTTTTGGGCTGGTCAGCGTTTATTGGTTAAAATAGGCAATGCCTAAAAAAAAGCCCCGATCTTTCGATCAGGGCTTTTTTGAATCTGGAGCGGGAAAGGAGACTCGAGCTCTCTGATTCCAATCTCGATAAAGTCGCTGAGATTTATTTTATTAAATGATATTAATTTTAAATATATGATTTAATGTAAAATATTTTACTGACTGGTATAATTTGATGATGAGAGAGGGGCCTGGGTCTACGGTTTCTGTTTTGCCTTTTGGCGTAAGACGTACAAATATAAGCTTTCTACTTTTTCACGTGCCCATGGTGTGGTACGCAAGAATCGTAATGATGATTTAACACTTGGGTCTATGCAAAAACATCTAATTTCAATTTTACGACTTAAACCTTCAAAGCCACCGTAGTAATCCAATAATTCATCCAAAATGTCAGCAAGTTTTTTGCCGTGTAAAGGGTCATTGGAGGTGTTCATAATAGATCAATCGTATTTTGGGTGGCCATTATTATAACCTGAGCTAATTGGAAAACTAGAGCGTTTGAATGTAGGTAATGATGGACTGAATAGCCACCAAAATTCTGGAGCACGCCTAGCAATCGGATGAGGCATCATATATATGACTTGGTAATCCCATGTGCTGTGTAGGAAAGTTTTTTCTTAATGGGTCACCTTTTAATGGGGGTAGGTACGAGGAGAGTTCTAAACCTTTACGGATCGCTTCAGCACTGTATTCAAAGGCAATTAATGGTCGACCTGTGATTGCTGTTGAGGAGACCAGTGTACCCCAAAGCCAATATTCACCCCATCAATTATAGTAAGCATTAAGTTTTTTGAGCGTGGATTTATTTCCAGATAAAGTCGTTCTTTACGAAGCCTCTCACATAAAACGCAACAACTTCTTCAGGTTTTTCTGAATCTTAAATCCATAATATTGGGTCTTATGTTCAGATATGGCTATTAAGCCACAAAATAATGGAGTTATAAAATGTGTCGGTTGATCGGTGCAAAGGTGCTTTATTGGGTGATTAGATCCTATTAGATTAAAGAAGTCTAATTAGACATTTACAATCTAATGAAATCTAATACAATCTATAGCAATAAAGAATCATTGTTGAGTAATTAAAATGAGTAGCATCTCCAATGACCCTTGGCATTTTCCACGTACAGAACTAGCTAAACAAATTTTAGGCATGTTTGAGACTGGACTAGCTAGTTCTCTGACTTTTTTTGCCCCACGCCCGATGGGAAAAACTGAATTTTTACGAAAAGATATTACGCCCCTAGCAGAACAGCTTGGATGGCGCGTTTTTTATTTCAGTTTTTTAGATGCAGGCCTGCATAGTGAAGGGCAGTTTGTAAAAGCTCTTGATGAGTTTTCAAAACAAAATTGCTTAATGGGGAAAGCCACACATTGGATTAAAAATATTGGTTCTTTAAGTACAGAGATGGCAGGGGTAAAAGCTGAAGTGACACTTCTACAAGGACAAGTGAATTCCAGTATTTTGTCTAGCATTACTAAACTGGCTCAGCAGGGGAAACCTATTTTACTGTTACTTGATGAGATTCAGGCTTTAGCTAGTTCAAAATATAAAACCACGATTGCCAGTTTACGTACCGCTTTAGATATGCATAAAGAAACAATAAAGGTGATTTTTACTGGTTCAAGTCGAGAAGGCCTGAGACAAATGTTTTCTGTGAGTAGTGCTCCATTTTTTCATTATGGACAGAATTTACCTTTTCCAAATCTAACAAAAGCATTTACAGATCATCTGGCAGATGTATTTAATCAGACAACAGGACGTAGTTTGAATAAAGAAATTTTATGGCACGCTTTTTTAGATATGAAGCAAAGTCCTCAACTGGTGAGGTCATTGGTTGAGCGTTTAGCCTTAAACCCAATGCTGGCTATAGATTTTGCCAAGGAACAGCTTATAGCCGATACAATGGGGCATCGTGACTTTTCGGGATTATGGGGAGAGTTTAAGTTATTAGAACAGCTAATTTTAAAAGCCATAGCGGAATCACAAGTTGAACTTTATAGTAGTCAATTTAGACAACATCTGGCTGATTCCATTGGTGTAGATAACATTGCGGTATCAAGTATTCAATCGGCCCTACGTTCTTTATCAAAAAAACAAATTATTTTTAAACCAGAAAATGGTACTTATGAAATCGAGGATGCTCTTTTTAAAGAATGGATTATGGATGAAGCATAAGTTTGAAAACTCATTTGGATAAAAATTAACCGTACCGAGTTTGTCGGAGAATTTTTATTTAAGTATTTGATTAATAGACATTATTTAAATATAATGGGTGTCTATGAACAGAGAAATTCAACAAAGACTCGTATGAGTTAAATTATTTGAAGAGACTAATGATGCTGGCCTAGTTTGTCGGAGATGTGGCATTTCTAGACCAACGTTACGCAAGTGGTGGAAACGATATTCTGAGCAAGGTATTGATGGATTAAGTAGCCAGAGTAGACGTCCCTTAAAATCGCCAAATACTAAAATCAATGCTGAGCTAGAAGCCTTAATATTAGAAATGCGCTCAGCTAGAAATTTTGGTGCTCGACGTTTGCAAACAGAATTGATGAGGCTGCACGGAGTCTCGTTGTCCTTAGCGACTATCCATAAAGTACTATCCACCCATCAAGTCAAACCGATTAAAAAATTCCGTCGTAAAGCAGATTTCATTCGTTATGAACGCCCATTACCAGGCGATAGAATTCAAATGGATACCTGTAAACTGGGTCCAGGACTATATCAGTACACATCTATCGATGACTGCACACGATATCGCGTTTTAAGGATATATAAACGCCGAACAGCAGCGAATACTCTCGACTTTTTAGACTGCGTAATTGAAGAAATGCCTTTTCCCATACAGCGAATACAGACCGATCGTGGGCGGGAATTCTTTGCTGAAAAAGTACAGAAAAAATGATGCAGCATGGAATCAAATTTAGGCCAAATAAACCAGGTTCACCTCATCTGAATGGCAAGGTAGAGCGTTCACAAAAAACTGATAAATCTGAGTTCTACGCTACTGTAGATATCGATTCTGAGGATATCCAAGACAAGCTAGCCGAATGGCAGCATTACTATAACTGGATGAGACCACATTCAGCGTTGAAAGGTAAAACACCGATGGAGAGGTACTTTGAATTATGTGAAGAAACTCCTTTCTCAGATGAAGTCCAGAAGCAATACAACCCCTCAAATGAACGGATTCAACATGCCAATTACAAGATGGATCTAGAGATCGCTAAATTGAAATGATCTCTATGAATCACACATAGAAACAATGCTAAAACTTTTGACCCCATTTGGTTTAAAATTAACTGTTGTGAAGAAATGATCACTTTCTATCAGGATATTTTCGATCTCAATGAACTGTTTAACTTCTCGAATTTGATTGTCTTTATTCACAATATTCCTATTGAGTGAGTCGAATCTGTGCTCAGGTTGAGCAGTTCGGCTACTGTTCTGAAATGACAGCTTTGTCCGTTATAATTGTATAAACATTTTGGTGTCTGGTAATTATGTCCTTATTGATCAATTTTCTATCTCGCTTTAGTACTGCAACTCTTCAGCGCAGTCTGAGCTATGCTAAACACATTGATAGGGAAACAATTGAGTTCTTTGAGGAAAATGATGATGTCACGATGTATGCTCAAATTGAAGGGACAGATTATTACGATACTGCGATTACCTATAATCCCCAAAAAGACCGTTTAATCGATGATGACTGCACTTGTCCAGTTGGATATAACTGTAAACATGCTGCTGCTTTAGCGCGGTTATTCTTTCAAGAATATCGTCAGGAATTTCAACAGCGTTATGCTGAATCTCAATCTCCGCAGGGAATCGCAAAACGCCGATGGGGGGATGATCAGGCGCAGCGCTGGTTGAATGATTTTAAACGGTATTTACAACAGACTGAACCAGAGCAATCTGTCAAAACAAACAATTATTTAATTTACCTGCTAGATCAGTCGGTCAGCTTAAAGAAATTGACAGTTGATGTTCAGAAAGCCAGACGCAATAAGAACGGCTCAATTGCAGGGGAAAGTTATTATACCCAATATGAAAATATCACCAGAAAGCATCTGACTTTACCTGAACAAAAACGACAATTATTTAACCAGATTTATTATTACGCCAAAATAAACAGCGACGAACGCTTTTATCAAAGCAATCTTGATATCTCAAGCATTTTATTGGAGCATTTCAAATCTTTTATTCAAAGTGGCGATGTGTACTGGAAAAAAAAGAGCCATACTGCACTTCAATGGTCAGAACAAGGCTATCACATCGAACTGATCTGGCAACAAGGTGTAAACAAACAGACAGAGCATTTAAACATTGAATTGGTCAATGGTGATATTCGACTCGATTTAAAATCAAATCCACATATCCAGATTCTCGCGAGCCAGCCACCATGTTATGTGGATATTCAACAGAACACGGTGGGCCAGTTATATGGTGAATATACGGCAAATCTGCTCTACCATTTTTTACAGATGCCTGATCTTCCAGCTAAGCTCTTGCCAGAGTTTGAGAAACTGACTCATCAATATTCAGATGTGAAAAATCTGCCTCAACCCGAGTTTATTCAGCATATTGATGTCTTTGAGGGTAGTCCCCAGCCAATTTTACGCTTCGGTGTTTTAGATAAATTTGATTGGAAATGGGAAGAGTCTGTTTGTGCTGAAATTGAATTCTCCTATGCAGGTGGGCGAATTAAAGCAGGTACATCAGGTGACAGTTTTATTGGTGAACAGCATGGCAAAATGGTGCGACAGCTTCGGGACTTAGTTCAGGAACAACAGTCAATCCAGCGTTTACAGCTATTGGTCGAATCACTGAAGTGGGTGAAAGATCTTAGTTATGACCAGCAATTAAAACTGGATAAACAACGTCTTGATTCTATGGTTTTTGCTTTCTATGGAGACTGGATCAAACAGCTCATGCCCATCAATCAAATTGAGTTGATGGGCTGGCAGATAGAGCATTTGGAAAACAGCCCCTTTAACCTGCAATATGTCGAAAATTTAAATATTTCTATCACTGAATCTGAAGGTCAGCAGGACTGGTTCAATATCGGGGCGACGGTTCAAGACAGTGCAGGTAATTCTTATAATTTGCTTGATGCGCTCGTAGCTTTGGTGCGAGTAAATCCTGATTTACTTGATCCGCGGACGTTTATTCATCTGTATGACAGTCAAATTTTCACCGTGAAAACTGCAGTTGATCAACCTGATTTGGCTCTATCCGCTAGGGATATTAAGCCGGTATTGTTACATCTGCAGAGCATTTTACAGCAAGAAGAGCGCAGTATTGATCGCTATGATGCGAGTCAATTATTAGAATTGCAGCATAATCTTGGGATGACATGGCAGGTCAGTGATCGCCTGCAGCAATTTGTACAGAAATTCAAACAAGGCTATCAGCAACAACTGCCGACACCACAAGGTTTTCAGGGGGAGTTGCGTCCATACCAGCAGCAGGGCTTAGGCTGGTTACAGTTTTTAAGGGAAACCCAGCATGGCGGGATTCTGGCAGATGATATGGGCTTGGGGAAAACAGCACAAACTTTAGCCCATTTACTCATGGAAAAGCAGGCTGGATATTTGCAGGACAGTCCCGCCTTAATTGTTGCACCCACATCGCTGATGCATAACTGGTTCAAAGAAGCGGAGAAATTTACCCCTGAGCTCAAGGTATTGCTGCTACAGGGGCCCGACCGCCATCAGAATTTTGAGCAGATTCCGCACTATGATATTGTGTTAACCACCTATCCGCTTCTAGCGAGAGATGAAGAACAACTAAAGCAATATGAATATCATCAACTCATTTTGGATGAGGCGCAGAATATCAAAAATCCGCGTGCCAAAGCTGCACAGGTAGTACGCCAATTAAAAGCACGACATCGTTTGTGTCTAACAGGTACCCCGATGGAAAATCATTTGGGTGAACTGTGGGCACTATTTTATTTCCTGATGCCAGGATTTTTATATTCACAAGAAATTTTTAATAAAAAGTACCGTCATCCGATTGAAAAACGCGGTGATCAGCAGTTAAGGCAAAAGCTGGTCAACCGGATTAAGCCCTTCATTTTACGTCGCTTGAAAACTGACGTAGCCAAAGAATTGCCAGAAAAAACTACGATTGAAGTCAATATTGATATGAATGACCAGCAATCCAAGTTATATGAGGCTGTTCGTGCCACGATGCAGGAAAATATTCAGAAAATTGTGGCAGAAAAAGGCTTTAAACGTAGTCAAATTCAAATTTTAGATGCCTTACTGAAGCTACGTCAGGTGTGCTGCCATCCTAGCTTACTAAAGCTGGATTCAGTGAAAACCGGGCAGGCACACTCTGCCAAACTTGAACAGTTGATGGATATGGTCGTTCCAATGGTGGAGGAGGGGCGAAAAATTCTGATCTTCTCTCAGTTTACCTCAATGTTGGAACTGATTGAGCAACAGCTCCATCACGCAGAAATTGGCTATGTGAAGCTGACTGGAAAGACCAAAAAGCGAGATGAAGTCATTACAGCATTTCAGTCTGGACAAGTGCCAGTATTTTTAATCAGTCTGAAAGCAGGAGGGGTCGGTCTGAATCTAACTGCCGCAGATACGGTCATTCACTATGATCCATGGTGGAACCCTGCTGCTGAAGATCAAGCTTCAGATCGTGCATGGCGGATTGGACAGGACAAGCCAGTATTTGTGTATAAGCTGATTACCAATAAAAGCATAGAAGAAAAAATTCTTGCCTTACAGCAAAATAAAGCAGAACTGGCACAGTCTATTCTAAGTACCGATCATGAGGGCGAAGCGAAACTGACGGAAAATGACGTGATGAACTTGTTTGAGAAATTTTAGTTTGGTTTCAGATTACCCTAATCATCTGTAAGTATCTGAAAGTCTGGATGCAATTTTTTCCAATGTTCTCTTAATTTTTCTTTATGAACAGAAATCATAGGTAAGTCTAGTAATAGCACTGGCCATACTGACCGTGCTTTGTCCATGATCGCGTGAAGTTGTTTTTCAATAACACGCCATGGAACACCGACTTTTTCAGCCCATTGTTCAAAGTGTTTCATCTCAGCTAAATACCAATCTTTATTTTTGGTAAGATTCAATGCGAAATGACGCTCATTTTCAACATATACACTAGTCATTGAACCGTACCGGGTTTGTCGGAGAGTCAATATTCTGAGAGACTATCCCGATGAAAAAAGTAAAATATACCCCTGAAATCAGAGAAAGAGCGGTTCAATTATTGATTGAATCCGAGAAAGAT
>ERZ808040.2263-NODE-2263-length-11115-cov-17.563055_pt1 | contig 11115 bp, 8 predicted proteins | sample MGYA00380191_ERZ808040 | MGnify/ENA primary metagenome ERZ808040 (study PRJEB31490, sample SAMN06133395) | mouse gut metagenome | isolation source: J6 | host: mice | place: China: Chengdu | collected 2015-05 ... | reverse complement strand
CGCTTCCGCCAGAACCTGCTGGGCAAGCGGGTGGACTACTCCGGCCGCTCCGTCATCGTGGTGGGCCCCGAGCTGAAAATCTACCAGTGCGGCGTGCCCAAGGAGATGGCCATCGAGCTGTTCCGGCCCTTCGTCATGAAGAAGCTGGTGGAGAGCAAGGACAGCAACATCAGCAACATCAAGGCCGCCAAGAAGGAAGTTGACAAGGGCTCCCCCGCCGTGTGGGACGCTCTGGAGTCCGTCATCAAGGAGCACCCCGTCATGCTTAACCGCGCCCCCACCCTCCACCGCCTGGGCATTCAGGCCTTCGAGCCGGTGCTGGTGGAGGGCCGGGCCATGAAGCTCCACCCCCTGGTGTGCACCGCCTTCAACGCCGACTTCGACGGCGACCAGATGGCCATCCACGTCCCCCTGTCCGCCGAGGCGCAGGCCGAGGCCCGCATCCTCATGCTGGCCGCCAACAACCTGCTCAAGCCCTCCGACGGCGGGCCTGTCACCGTCCCCACCCAGGACATGGTGCTGGGCTCCTACTACCTCACCTATGAGCGCGACCCCGCCTACGACCCCGACTTCGCCTACGACACCCCCGCCGACGCCGCCCGCGCTCTGGCCGACGGCACCCTGGCGGACAACGACCGGGTGTGGGTGCGGGACGAGGAGGCCAAGCGCTGGTACCGCACCACCCCGGCTCTGTGCGCCGCCGCCAAGGACGGCAAGGCCCAGGAGGTCTACAGCGTCTTTGGCGACGACGACGAGGCCCAGCTGGCCTATGCCGAGGGCGTGCTGGACCTGCACGAGCCCATCCTGGTGCGCCGCTACGCCGAGATCGACGGCGAAGCCCGCCACAAGCTGGTGCGCACCACCGTGGGCCGCCTGATCTTCAACGAGGGCATCCCCCAGGATTTGGGTTTTGTGGACCGCAGCGACCCGGAGCAGGTCTTCGAGCCCGAAATCAACTTCATGTGCGGCAAGAAGCAGCTGGGCAAGATTGTGGACCGCTGCATCACCCAGCACGGCTTCACCCGGTCCGCCGAGGTGCTGGACACCATCAAGGCCCGGGGCTACAAGTTCTCTACCCGGGGCGCTTTGACCGTGGCCATCGCGGACATGACGGTGCCCGACGAGAAGCGGGAGCTCATCTCCGCCACGGAAAAGGAAGTCGTCAAAATCGAGAACCAGTACAAGCGGGGCTTCCTCACCAACGATGAGCGCTACCGCCTGGTGGTGTCCGCCTGGGAGAAGACCACCGCCGACGTGTCCGACGCCCTCCAGGCGTCCATGGACCGGTACAACCCCATCTTCATGATGGCCGACTCCGGCGCCCGTGGTTCTCAGGCCCAGATCCGCCAGCTGGCCGGTATGCGCGGCCTGATGGCCGACACCTCCGGCCGCACCATCGAGATCCCCATCAAGTCCAACTTCCGCGAGGGCTTGACGGTGCTGGAATACTTCATCTCGTCCCGAGGCGCCCGAAAGGGCATGGCGGACACCGCGCTGCGTACCGCCGACTCGGGCTACCTCACCCGCCGGCTGGTGGACGTGTCCCAGGAGGTCATCATCCGGGAGGAGGACTGCCAGACCAGCGACGGCATCACCGTGTCCGAGATCAACGAGAACGGCCAGGTGATCGAGCCGCTGGAGGAGCGCCTGCGCGGCCGCTATCTGGCCGAGGACATCCTGGACCCCAAGACCGGCCAGGTGCTGGTGAGCCGGGACACCCTGGTGGACGGCGACACCGCCAAGCTCATCGAGAGCAAGCTGCAAGAGCAGGCCGAGGGCGACGCGGACCGCAAGGTGTCCGTCAAGGTGCGCTCCGTGCTCACCTGTGAGGCCAGAAGCGGCGTGTGCGCCAAGTGCTACGGCATGAACCTGGCCTTCGGCGAGCCCGTGGGCCAGGGCGAGGCGGTGGGCATCATCGCCGCCCAGTCCATCGGCGAGCCGGGCACCCAGCTGACCATGCGTACCTTCCACACCGGCGGCGTGGCCGGCGGCGACATCACCCAGGGTCTGCCCCGCGTGGAGGAGCTGCTGGAGGCCCGCCGGCCCAAGAAGATGGCCCAGCTGGCCGAAATCTCCGGCGTGGCCACCCTGGAGGAGACCAAGCGCACCACCCTGTGCAACGTCACCATCACCGCCGACGACGGCGAGGTGGTCACCTACGCCCTGCCCTACAGCGCCGGCATCCGGGTGAAGGACGGCGACGAGGTGAAGAAGGGCCAGCGCCTCACCGACGGCGCGCTGTCCCCCCACGACGTGCTGCGCATCCGGGGGGTGGACGCGGTGCACAACTACCTGATTCAAGAGGTCCAGAAGCCCTACCGCCAGCAGGGCGTGGACATCAACGACAAGCACATCGAGGTCATTGTCCGCCAGATGATGCGCAAGGTCCGGGTGGAGGAGGCCGGGGATTCCTCCCTGCTGTCCGGCTCCACCGTGGACATCATCGAGTTCCGGGACGCCTGCGCCGACATCCGGGCCCGCACCCAGGCCGGCGAGGTCCGGGAGGACGGCGAGCCGCTGGTCCTGCCCACCTGCACCCGGCTGCTGCTGGGCATCACCAAGGCCTCGCTGGCCACTGAGTCCTTCCTGTCCGCCGCCTCCTTCCAGGAGACCACCAAGGTGCTCACCGAGGCGGCCATCAAGGGTAAGGTGGACCACCTGCTGGGCCTGAAGGAAAACGTAATCATCGGCAAGCTGATCCCCGCCGGGTCTGGCCTGGCCGCCTACCGCAAGTTCGACGAGATCGAGGACGAGGTCCACAACGACAACCGCTTCCAGAACGTGGCCTCCGCGGCGGCGGACAGCCGCATCCCCGACGACGAGCCGCTGGACGAGGAGGAGGATGAGGAGGAGGACGACGAGATCCTCTCCATCTCCATTGACGGCGAGGACGACGAGCTGGAGCTCTCCGCCGACCCTGAGGAATAACCCCAAATCAACGCAAAAAACAGCCCCCATCCACACAGGATGGGGGCTGTTTTCCGTCATAGGAGCTCCAAATGCTCCAGCAGAATCTTTCCGCCGATGAGCACCAGCACCACGCCGCCCAGCAGCTCCGCCTTGGCCTTGTACCGCGCGCCGAACACGTTGCCGATCTTCACCCCCGCCGCCGAGATGGCGAAGGTGCACGCCCCGATGAGGGCGACGGCGGGGAGCACGTCCACCTTCAGCACGGCAAAGGTGATGCCCACCGCCAGCGCGTCGATGGAGGTGGCCACCGCCAGCAGGACCATCACCGCCGGGGCCAGGGAGGGGTCGCAGTCCTCGTCCTCCTTCCCCAGCGCCTCCCGAATCATGCCGCCGCCAATCAGGCACAGCAGCGCAAAGGCGATCCAGTGATCCACCGACACAATCAGCTCTGCGAAGGCGGACCCCAGCAGCCAGCCCAGCACGGGCATCAGCGCCTGAAAGGCGCCAAACCAGGCCCCCACAATCACCGCGTGGCCGGCCCTCAGCTTCTGGATGGACAGCCCCTTGCAGATGGATACCGCAAAGGCGTCCATGGACAATCCCACCGCCAAAATCAGCAGCTCTCCCAAACCCATTGGTACATCCCTCCTCCTTGTCCTGTCTATTGGTATGCGGGACAACAAAAAAAGAGACTATACCCGCATACTTGAATGAATGCGGATAAGTCTCATCGTCGGCACAAGCTCCGTATCCCTCGCTTCCGCGCAAGCGCGAAAGCTCGTCCGCTCCGCTGCGCCTCCTCTCCCCACGCGACCCGCTTCGCTGGGCTCGCGCGGGGGCCCCATTTAGGGGCGGCTTTCAGAGGTTCCTTATGCCTGACCAGACGGCTGCGCCGCCAGTATGTTGACCAGGCCGCGGCTTCCGCCGCCGACTACTCCCTTATCTGTAGGGCGTATTTTACTCTCCCCGCGGGCGGTTAGTCAACCACAACTCGCAAAAACCGGAACAGTCTGCTCAAATTGACAGAATTTTCGGAAAATCTTTAAACAAACCTTGAATTTTTCGCCCCTTCGGTTGCGTCTTTCCACCGAATGATTTATAGTTATAATCATCACAATACTCCATGGCGGTCCTCCGGATTTCGCCATGAACCATCAACGGACGGTGAATCCTGTGAGTTACATATCCTTCGAACACGTGAAAAAAGAATATAGAATGGGCGAGGTCATCATCAACGCTGTGGACGGCGTGGATTTCGTGGTGGAAAAGGGCGAGTTCGCCATCATTGTGGGCCCCTCCGGCGCGGGCAAGACCACCGTGCTGAATATGCTGGGCGGCATGGACGCCTGCTCCGGCGGCGTCATCACGGTGGACGGCGCGCGGGTGAGCGATTACAGCCCCCGCCAGCTCACCGCCTACCGGCGGCACGACATCGGCTTCGTCTTCCAGTTTTACAACCTGGTGCAAAACCTCACCGCCCTGGAAAACGTGGAGCTGGCCGCCCAGATCTGCCGGGACCCGCTCAGCGCCCGGGACGTGCTGGACCACGTGGGCCTGGGCCACCGGGTGGACAACTTCCCCGCCCAGCTGTCCGGCGGCGAGCAGCAGCGGGTGGCCATCGCCCGGGCGCTGGCCAAAAATCCCAAGCTGCTGCTGTGCGATGAGCCCACCGGCGCGCTGGACTACGTCACCGGCAAGGCCATTTTAAAGCTGCTCCAGGACACCTGCCGCCAGGAGGGGATGACCGTCATCGTCATCACCCACAACACCGCCCTCACCCCTATGGCCGACCGGGTGATCCACATCAAAAACGGAAGGGTGGCCGCCATGGAGCGCAATGAGCGGCCCACCCCGGTGGAGGAGATCGAATGGTAGCGCCAAAAAACCGCCTCACCACCGACGCTCTGCGGGAAATCCGCCACACCTTCAGCCGCTTTTTGTCCATTTTGGTGCTGGCGGCGCTGGCGGTGGCCTTTCTGTCCGGCCTGCGGGCCACCGCGCCGGATATGAAATTCACGGCGGACAATTACTACGACCGCACCCACCTGATGGACGGCTGCGTGCTGTCCACCCTGGGGCTGACCCGGGAGGACCTGGACGCCCTGGCCGCCTCCCCCGGCGTGGAGGACGCGGAGGGCGCCTGGTCGGTGGACGCCACGGCGGTGGACTGCATCGTCAGCGTGCGCTCCATGCCGGAGCGGCTCAATCTGCTGGAGGTAAAGCAGGGCCGCCTGCCCCAGTCGGCGGACGAGTGCGTCACCGAGCGCCTGCTGCTGACGGAGCTGGGGCTGGAGGTGGGCGACACTCTGGAGCTGCTCATGGATGAGGACAACGAGGGCGACCTCATCCGCACCTCCTACACCATCGTGGGCGTGGTGAGCTGTCCGCTGTACGTGGGCCCCGACCGGGGGGCCTCCTCCCTGGGCGGCGGCTCGGTGGACGCCTTTGTCTTCATCCCAGGCGAAAATTTCACCTACGATTACTATACCGCCGCCTACTTCACCGGCGCGGGCTTGGCCGGGCTGAACAGCTACAGCGACGAATACGACGACCGGGCGGACGCCCTCATAGACAGCCTGGACGGGCTGGCCGAGGAGCGCGCCCAGCTGCGCTACGACTCCCTCATCGGCGACGCCCAGGCCGAGCTGGACGACGCCCGCAAGGAGCTCAGCGACGCCAGGGACGAGGCGGACCAGGAGCTGGCCGACGCCAAACAGGAGCTGGACGACGCCCGGAAGGAGCTGGACGACGGCTGGGCGGACTACCACGACGGCCAGGACACCCTGGAGCGGGAGCTGGCCGACGCCCGGCGGGAGCTGGCGGACGCCCAGGTCAAGCTCACAGACGCCCAGGCCGAGCTGGACGACGGCAGGATTCAGTATGAGGACGGGCTGGCGGAGTATGAGAGCGGGCTGGCCGACTATGAGAGCGGCCTGAAGGAGTACCAGGACGCCCTGGCCCAATTCCAGGAGGGCAAGGCCGAATATGAGGACGGGCTGGCCCAGTTTGAGGAGGCCAAGGCCAAGTACGAGGACGGGCTGGCCGAGTATGAGCAGGGCCGCGCGGACTATGAAGACGGGCTGTCCAGCTTCAGCAGCGGCCAGCAGCAGTATCAGAGCGGCCTGAAACGGTATCAAGAGAGCGTGGCGCTGTTTGAGCAGCAAAAGGCGGAGGGCGAGAAGCAGCTCCAGGCGGCGATTGCGCAGCTCCAGGCGGCGTTAGGCAACGGCCTGATCACCCAGGAGCAATTTGACGCCCAGGTGGCGGCAATGCAAGCCCAGGCCGAACAGCAGCTGGCCGCCGCCCAGGCCCAGTTGGACGCCGCCCAGGCTCAGCTGGACGCGGCCTGGAAGGAGCTGGACGAGGGCGCCACCCAGCTGGGCGCCGCTGCCAACCAGCTCTCCGACGCCAAGGACGAGCTGGACCGGGGCAAACGGGAGCTGGACCGGGTGGAGGCGGAGCTGGACGACGCCAAGCGGGAGCTGGACGAGGGCCAGGCCGAGCTGGACGACGCCAAGGCCGAGCTGGACGACGCGGCGCGGGAGCTGGACGACGCCAAGGCCGAGCTGGACGACGCCGCCCAGGAAATCGCCGACGCAGAGCAGGAAATCGCCGACGGCTGGCGGGACTACCGCACCGGGCAGGCGGATTTGGCCCAGGCTGAGACCGACGGCAGGCAGGAGCTGGCGGACGCCCTCATCGAGCTGAACGACGGCGAGAGGGAGTACGCCGACGGCCTGAAGGAGTATGAGGACGGCAAGGCGGAGGCGGAGGAGAAAATTGCCGACGCCCAGCAGAAGCTGGACGACGCCCAGGACGAGCTGGACGACGTGGAGGACTGCGAGTGGTACGTCCTGGGCCGGAACACCAACGCCGGTTTTGTCAGCTTCTCCCAGGACACGGAGCGGGTGAGTAATCTGGCCACCATCTTCCCCGTCATCTTTTTCCTGGTGGCGGCGCTGGCCTGCCTGACCACCATGACGAGAATGGTGGAGGAACAGCGCACCCAGATCGGCGCGCTCAAGGCCATGGGCTTCTCCCGGCTGTCTATCTCCAAAAAGTACATCGGTTACGCCTTTTCCGCCAGCCTCATCGGCGGCATTCTGGGCCTGGCCATCGGCTGCACCCTGATCCCCGCCGTCATCGCCAACGCCTTCAACATCATGTACGCCATGCCCCCCTTGGAGTTCCGGGAGCAGACGGCGCTGTGCGTGCTCTCGGTGCTGGCTGCGGTGGCGTGCACCACCGGGGCGGCGCTGTGGGCCTGCCTGTCCACGCTCATGGCCACCCCCGCCAGCCTGATGCGCCCCCGGGCCCCCAAGGCGGGCAAGCGGGTGTTTCTGGAGCGGGTGCGCCCCATCTGGCGGCGGCTGTCCTTCACCTGGAAGGTGACGATGCGCAACCTGTTCCGCTACCAGCGGCGGTTCTGGATGACGGTGATCGGCATCGGCGGCTGCACCGCCCTCATCGTCACCGGCTTCGGCCTCCACGAGTCCATTTTCGCCATTCTGGACAAGCAATTTGACGAAATTTTCCTGTACGACGCCAGCGTCGGCCTGGACAAAGACGCCTCCCCGGAGGACCGGGCGGCGGTGGAGGACTATCTGGCGGGCAGCCCCTATTTGGACCGCACCCTCACCGGCCACCAGGCCCTGCTGGATGTGTCCAACGGCGGGATGGCCTATGACGCCTATCTCAGAACCATCTCCGATCTGGACACATACAGGCGCTTTGTGGATTTGCGCCACCGCACGGACAGCGCCCCCGTCTCCCTGCCCGACGACGGGGTGATTATCACGGAAAAGCTGGCCGAGCTGCTGGAGGCGGATGTGGGCGACGCCATCACCCTGGACGGGGACAAGCGGGTGGAGGCCGTGGTGGCCGACATTGTGGAAAATTACGCCTACCACTATGTCTACCTGTCCGAAGCCTGCTATCAAGCCCTGTTCGGCACGGCCCCGGAGGACAACGTCATCCTGCTGGCCTACCGGGAGGACACCAGCGCCGCCCAGTCCGACGCCGTGTCCGCGGAGCTGATGGCGCTGGACGCAGTGACCTCGTATTCCTACATCGCCACCCTGCGGGACAGCTTCACCAACAGCATGGTGGCCATTGATTACGCCGTGGTCATCATCATCACGGCCGCCGCCGCCCTGGCCTTCGTGGTGCTCTACAACCTCACCAACATCAACATCACCGAGCGCACCCGGGAGCTGGCCACGCTGAAGGTGCTGGGCTTCTTCGACAAGGAGACCACCGCCTACGTCTACCGGGAAAACGTGTTCCTCACCATCTTCGGCATTGTCCTGGGGCTGGTGCTGGGCCGGCTGCTCCACGCCTGGCTGGTGCTGACGGTGGAGGTGGACCTGGTCATGTTCGGCCGCACCGCACCGCCCTACGCCTATGTGCTGGCCGCGGCGCTCACGGTGGCGTTCTCCGTGATGGTGAACATCGCCGCCCACTTCAAGCTGAAAAAGGTGGACATGGTGGAGAGCCTGAAAACCGTGGAATGACAGAAAAGCCGGGAACCCCTGAGAATAACGGGTTCCCGGCTTTCCGCCTTTTGGCTCTGCTGTGATTTTGTCCTTTATTTGTCCATTGTGGGGTGGAAGCTGCTATCCCGCCCCGGTATTTCTGGGAAGCAAGAGGTTTTCCAGAATATCGCTTGCCCGCGCCTGGGCCTCCGCTATGCTGTGGGTGTAGATGTTCAGCGTGGTGGAGGTCTGAGAGTGCCCCAGGGCGGCGGACACAGAGCGGACATCTGCCCCGCCGCCGATCAGTAACGTGGCGCTCAGGTGCCGAAACATATGTAGCCCTAAAAACCGTTGCCCGGTTCGCCCACAAAAGTCTTTCAGCCATTTGTATGGGGCGTTTGGGTGCATAAATCCTCCGTCTGTATTGGTAAAGAGCCTGTCCCCTGCTGTCCACCTGTCCCCCAGCAAAAGCCGCTGCTGGGCCTGCTCCGCCCGGTAACGGCGCAGTAAGGTGAATACGCTGGCCGGGAGCTTCAGTGTCCGTTGGCTGCCTTTGGTCTTTGTGGTGTCAGTGAATATCCCCCGCTCTTTGGTGTAAAGGGAGGTACGGCGGATGCTCACGGTCTGTCCATCGAAATCAATATCCGGCCACTCCAGGCCCAGCAGCTCCCCACGGCGGAACCCGCCGAATATAGCCAGGGTGAAAAAAGCTTGATATCTTAGAGGGGCAGTTTCTATGCTGTCAAGGAAGTGCTGGGCTTCCTCCAGGGTGTAGACCTCTTTTTCCTTGTGCTCCAGCGGTGGCAGTACCACACGACTGCACGGGTTGTCCTGAATGGCCTCCATCTTTACGGCGTAGTCCAGGACTGAGGACACGAAAACGGCATGATTCCTTATCGTCTTTGAAGACAGCTTCCCTCCCGTCCGCTTGTTTTGTCCATCCTCGCCCATGCTGTTGATAAAGTCCTGAATATGGCGGGTGGTCAGCTTGTCCAGCCGGATATGGCCGATAGCGGCGTATACCCGCGCCTCAAACTCCCGGTATTGATCTATGGTTTTCACCCTCAGATTTGGCGTGGCATACTCCTTGAACCACAGCTTAGCGAACGCCTCAAATTTCATGCTGCCGTCCCCGGTAGCCCCGGCGGCGCACCGCTCATCAAACAGTACCGCCAGCCTGTGGGCCTCCTTCTCCATCTGCTTGTGGGTCATACCCGCCGGGGGCTTCCACGTCATGGACTTCACCACCTGCTTCCCGTGGATATCATACCCACAGGAGGACCGTATCTGATAGCTGGGGCCATTCTTGCCCTCGCGCTTTCTGATTGTTGCCATTGATAGACCTCCTTTTCGTCAGATTAAAGTTATCTCCTTCGCACGACTCTCTATTGCCTGTATCAGCAAGAGATAGCAGGGCCAGGTACACAGCTCGGGGATTCTGGCAGCCGTTCAGCAGCAGGTTGAATCGCTCATTGTTCGTCATGGTCGGCCTCCTTCAGCACAGACCCGGCAACGGCCAGTAGCCCATTGAGCGCCAGGTCTGGATTCTTGCATCGCACTATCTCACAGGCCACACGCCACAGGTTGGGCTTGTTGGCGTATTCAGGGGGTGGGAAGTTGTTCGGGTTCATGCCGTCCTCCCCCCAGCAGCGTCCTTCCGGCCCTGCTCCCAGCAGGTCCGCAGAAAGCGATCCATCATTTCCAAGAACTGAGGGGCAAAGCCAGGAACCGGGCCTAAAGCGTACGGTTTTCCGGCTTTGCCGTCCTGGTAGTAAAAACCCGCCAGGGACAGCAAATCCTTAAATCGCCCGTTGTAGTCCCTCTCACCTCGGAGCACTTGGACGATCTCCGGCGACAGGGTTGTCATCTTCGCCGTATTCATGCTTGCGCCTCTCTCGCTATCCCGGCCAGCTCCATCAACGCATCAAAATCCTGGTCCCGCTGGAACCTTTTGCCCTGCCGCCAGACTTCAGCCAGGGCACAGGAAACCGCCGTTTCCGGGCGCATAGTTCCACGGTTGATGCCATCGGCGAAGTAGCTCAGGTGCATTTTGAATACGGCCTTTGCTGCCTGGACCTCCACGAAGGATGGGTGAAGGTCGAACATGGGGTGATCCAGCCAGTTGGCCCTGTGGGCCTCAGTTCTAAGATGCAATTTGATTTCCTCCTTGCAATTCGCGCGGGAGGCTGATACAATAGGTGTACCAGCCTCCTTGGGTGGATGGTGTGGGCCTCTTGCAATCGTCTTGGCGGGTGATGCAAGGGGCCTTTCTCATGCGATGCAGAACCGGCGAACAGTGGTGGTCTTGACGAATGCCTGGGCCACGTCTGGGAACGCCTGCTGGAACGCCCTGCCGTCAATGCGGGTGGTGGTCACAGGCCGCCAGGTGATCTTGTACTCCCCGGCCCTCAGCTCCTCCGTGTCGCCCATGTGGGCCTTGATGCTGTCCCTAATGGCCTCCACCTCGGTCTGGGCCTCATCAATGAGGCGTTGGAGCTGGCGCAGCTCCCTGCACTTGGCCTCCAATTCGTTCATGCTCATCATATGTACCTCCTGTTTGGTTTTGGTTGGGAGCACCGGCGGCGGGGGTCATTGAGGGGGAATGAGTTTTTGAAACTCTGAACCCGTTGCGGCACAACGGATAGACGGTTTTTCGCCTCTCTTTTGATAACGATTTGATAACGCTCCCCATAGGCCGTATCATTCTGTATCCCCGGTGGATTGCAGGTGA
>ERZ808040.2262-NODE-2262-length-11121-cov-3.933539_pt1 | contig 11121 bp, 8 predicted proteins | sample MGYA00380191_ERZ808040 | MGnify/ENA primary metagenome ERZ808040 (study PRJEB31490, sample SAMN06133395) | mouse gut metagenome | isolation source: J6 | host: mice | place: China: Chengdu | collected 2015-05 ... | reverse complement strand
GAAATTACACTCATAACAGCAGTGAGTGTATCGTCAGTCATAATGAAACACTCTGAATCAATTTCTGGAACAGATTCTAATGTACGTTTAAATACATTCCTTCGCTCTCCGTCACGGTCAAGGAGTGTGCCGATCAAAGTAATCTTGACGATATCGGTTGAAATGACTTCATCTTGACTTTCCAGATCAAGCTCGTCACCAAATTTTCGCATGATTTTATTGACCATCCCGATTAAGGTCTGGCCAACCTTAGAAGCGCGAATGGCAATCAAATGGTTGACTTGGAGTTTGGAGAGTTGAGCAGTGTCCTCTACCTGTACAATAATCGTAGCAGTATCAACGCTTTGAACCCGGCCAAACGCATTCATAGTGTCAAAATCAAAAACGCTCATACAAACCTCCTAAGCGATTATTTCCATAAAACCGTCTACTGTCCAGAAGGTACCGTCCAGTATTTCAATCTTTCTGTTCATACATACTTCGGTGGTGTCTTTTTCTTTTCCCTCTTGAATGGAAATATAATTTTGGGCGTTATTTGCCAATAAATGTGCGGCATGTTCTGATACCTCTTTTGTCAGCACAACAACAGGTATTCCGGTCCGGGCTTTTGCCAAAATATTTTCTTGAATCTGTGTGTCATTGAAACCATACCCAATACACAGAAAACTATTAGCTTGTCCAATTTTCTCATCAGCTGCGGCCAAAAGCTGACGTGGAGTACCCTGTAAAACCGCTTCATATTTAGAGCGGCCTGGTGTAATAATCTCAGGAATCAGGCCAGACGGTAATTTTCCTTGTGTTGGAAGTGAAACCATAGCGCCATGCGAATCCCGAAACACATCTAAGGAACCGTGGACTTTAATTAAGTTCACCGCATTTTTTGAGCGAAATGTTCCCTTGAATCTTTTTAAGTAATATCCTTCCAATCCAGTTGTAACAGGGATATCAGCGAAATCACAGGCGTATTCGATGACTCGGTCATAATTTGTCGTGATGACATCTAATTTTTGTGGGTGTGCCTGATAGAGCTTTTTTAGCAGTTTGGCCAATGGGAAGTCAAAATTTTCAAATAAAATGCGTCCAAGCAATTTCAAATCATTGGAAGATATTAGGCTCCAGGTTTCGCATTTAACATCATCCAGGATTTCTTGAGAAAAGGTGATATTGGACAGTGCTGTTTCCAAATCCTGATTGCTCAAAAGATTTTTACGAAAGGCATCCCAACATTCTTGGCCAGAATATTTTGAATCCAGCTTATCCAATAAATGCTTGCCTAACTCCTCCATTCCTGGTAACTGATAAGCTGCGGAGCTTCCACTTCCAATCATCAAAAGAGGTGTATTGGAAAGCGCAGATTGAATTGCCCGAAAAATATCGTCTCGCTCCATAAGTTTTCAACTCCTCAAAAAAACAATGTTCGACATGAAAAGTATAAGCCATTTTGAGGACAAATACAACCTATTCTTCAGTGATTGAAATTAATAGATCAATCTTATAAATATGGACAGTATTCAACAAAATCTCCATAATAGAGACATTCCAAATAGAAATGGGGGATTATTCATGAAAACATTATCTGATTCTATTGTTGAATACCTTGAAGCGTGTAAATATGAAAGAAAGCTAGCACCAGATACTCTGAAAGCCTATAGGATCGACCTGCGTCAATTTTCCGAATTTGTGGGAGATATGTGGCCTGATCGAAACACATTGAGCAGTTACATCAAGCACTTGAATCAAAATTTCGCGCCTCGCTCTGTGAAACGGAAACTTGCAAGTGTCCGGGCCTTTTACCACGACCTTGTGTTAGATGACATATTGGAAGAAAATCCGTTTGACAAATTGCATATCCGTATTCAATCCCCTAGACAGCTCCCAAAGACTGTCCCGAACCAAATTGTTCACAACTTGCTACAAAGTGCTTATGATTCGTATACTCCAAACCGACGGGATGTACTGCGAGATATTGTGGTTCTGGAATTATTGTTTAGTACTGGACTCCGGGTATCAGAATTGTGTACGCTTACCAAAGATACATTTCTAATGGAAGATAACAAACTTTGTCTGTTAGTCAAGGGCAAGGGTAATAAAGAGCGGATACTAGAAATTACTACACCAGAATTGGTTTGCTTGGCGAAAACCTATTGCTGTGAGTTTGAATCAGAAATCCAAGCCCATTCTTCTATTTTAGTTAACGGACGTGGAAAACCGCTTTCTCCTCAGTCAGTTCGGCGAATTATTCAGAAATATTTAAAACGAATTGGGGTTACTTATCATATAACACCCCATATGTTTCGACACACCTTCGCAACGTCACTTTTGGAGGCTGGAATGGATATCCGATATATTCAGTCTCTTCTTGGACACAGTTCGATTTCAACTACACAGATATATACTCATGTTACAACAGCACAGCAGACTATGCTCCTAGCCGAAAAGCACCCAAGGGGAAAAATGACTTTCTCTCTTTAAATCACACAGGCCGTCGGATATCCGGCGGCCTGATGTCATGTATGATAGATAATCTGCAATTATCTACTGCTGCTTGAGGTTATGGGGCATTGTGTATAAGCTAACGTAAGAGAAATTTAAGTGGCCTGTTATGGTGATCAAGAGGGGAATTGGTATGCGTGGAAAAAATGTTATAGATCAGCTAAATAAGTTGGGCTATACTAGAACAGAAAACCACATAGAATCCATTCCTGGAAAAATTCTTCAAAGGGAAAACTACCGCGCAAAAATGCTTAATCATACTATTATGGAACACATTCGATTCATAGAATGTGATTTTACGGAGGCTAGTGTTACAGGTTCTATTTTTCGGCACTGTAAATTTATCAATTGTGATTTCTACCAAGCTGATTTTGAATATTGTGAATTCTACGAATGCACCTTTGAGTCAAATATACCAATCATGTCGTCATTTAATGCCAGTAGCTTCGTAGACACAGAATTTCTACAGATACAGTTCCGCTCATGTACGTTTACTGGTGCCTTTTTTTATGACTGCTTTCTGGACAAAGTTCAAATTGAACTGTCTACTATGGAAAACGCGCTCTTTCGGCAATGCAGATTCTCCAACATGGACTTCCGCAATCTGAATATGGATTACATTGAATTTGACCATCCTTATATGGAGAATGTTGTGCTTCCCATGAACCAAATTCCATTTATCTTTGGGATATTGCAATATCTCAGACATACGAAGGATTTAGTAAAAGTATCAAAAACGGGCAGCAGCATGACAACAGCAGCCTTTTTTAAAGATGTCATTCCTCTTTTGTGCATTCACTTCAAAAAAACAGAGCAATTTTTTCCTTTGGCAAACATCTATTATTCTCTTGGGAAAAATGAGGACGGCTATAAAACAATAACTAACGGTCTGGTTGCCGCTATTTCTATTCGAGATTTCCGGATGATTAAGCATTTTTGCAAATTAATTGCCTCTACAGGTGCTTTTCAACCCAGTGCGCTGCATAATTTGTACCACAATTACATCTGCCGCCTTTATCCGCAAAACAGGCTCGGTGCCGATATACCCAATTACGCAAGACATATTTTGGACATCAAAGCTCTGCTGTTCAGTACTGCGCAAAAAGCGTCTTTTCACATGACATTTAAAACAAATATTGAACTGTCGGAAAACTGGAAATTAAAAGAATGTATCGATCGAGTTCTGTCTTTGTCAAAGTGTGATGAAGAATTTTATGACAACGACATAGAGGTTGTGTTGCGGCAAAACTCCCCGCTGCAAGTTACCATTCAACTCAGTGGAAACGAGAAACAGCTTGCTGAACTGCTTTTGGCCTACCTTTCTTTCGCAGGCATAGAAAGGGAATCCTTATGTATGTTGCCAGTGGCCTGCCAAACTTATCAGATGCTTACAGAAAGCAGAGAGGAAAATTTGAAATTGAAGACAATAGCGCGTAACTACTGTGACGATTTACGAAAGATGGATATTCAAGTCATCTTGCTGGAATATTATGTGGAAAATTTTCAGTGTTACTGCGACCAAAGCGGTCCGGTCTATTACTTTAACAGCAGTGCAGTTCCAGCAGCTCCAGTTCTGCAAAGTCTTACCGGTGGCAGCGATGGCAGATAGTTATTATATTCAAGAGGGTGAACTTGTTCTGCTGAACCAAAGCTCAGCGAAACAATACCGACGTAACTGGTTGATTCGCAACTTTAAGAGATTTGGCTGGGGAGTTTTTGCCCTGCTGGGAACCTGCGGCATAACCTACGCGATTTATCTGCACTGTATTTCACCCCGCACCGGACCGGATAACGCGTTGTTTTATTCCCTCTCGGACAGTATTACGACAGGGGCTCTTTTTGCTACATTTGGTTCGGCAATTATCGGTGTTTTTACTCTATCCTCTGCCAGTAATTTAAACTTATTCAGCGAAAATTTGGCTGTATTGGAGCAGGAATTGGCGTCATCCGAGTCAGGTGGCACAGGCTGGAAGCGTTGGCCTTTTCTTCCCCGCCTAAGTAAGATACCTATTCAAGGCAAGAAGCGGCATATTGGCCTGCGCAACGCGTCTGTCTGCTTTACAACGACAGGCGGTCAGGTGTGGTTTCAGCTTCCCACCACCCAAGCTGATTTTGGAGAGCTGTCTGTTTTTCGCGGCTTTCTGCGCATGAAATTCCACCGGGCCGCCTACCTGGATTACTTAAACCGCGTTAATTTGACGGAAGAATATCCAGTGTGGGACTGCCTGTGTGCAATGTATAAAAACATCTTGGCCTATCGCTTTAGTAACTACTGTACTTGGATTGGTATCTGTTTTGTTCTGGAGAGCATAGTATTTTCTTTCCTCTATCCATATTTACAGAACATTCTCCCATAAATAGCAAAAAGACAGCAACCGAAAAAGTAAGCCCTATTTGCTTCGAGGCGAAACAAACAGGGCCAATTTTAGATGGTAATCGCCATAACGTTTTCCTGACAGTGGGGACAAGCCGGTCCTAATGACACACCATGTCTGTTGCAGATGGCCTTAGCCTGTTGATAGACCTCCCAAATTTCTCTGTCAGGCGGCGGCAGGAAATTTTGAAGAGGCGTTCCGGGAGCGGGCCGAAAGAGGGAGAGAATCGGAGATACTCCGAGTTCAGCAGCATAGGCAATACCACTGAGCAGAGAGCGCATCGGCTCCAGACCGACAACAAAGATTGTTCTGACATCCCCTGCTTTTCCCCAGATTTCTACCGCCGCCTGAAAGGCCCGGTCATAAACGGTGAACGGAATGGAGCCTTTCCCGGGCATATACTGCAACGCTAAATCGCGGTCAAACAGTTCTAGGTTAAACGCCACTTGAGTTACGCCGCTTTCCTTCAAATACGGAAGAACTGAGAGGTCATTGGGCGGAAGAGACATAAGATAAATCGGCTTTCCCGTGGTATCTCGAATATATCTGGCAATTTGAGCTGCCCGTTCAAAGTTATCATCAGATGCGTTGGATCCGCCTCCGATTAAGTAGTGCCGCACCTTAGGGTGATTGCGATATTCGTCAATTGCCTGGTAAATATCCTCCAGGGCAAGCGGGCGATGATCGTCCGGAAGATCACAAAATTGGCATCCTGTTCCGCAATCCTTGAAAAAACAACCAAGACGCTGATAAACCCTCAGTCGGTCGCTACTCAAATAAGTTATGTCATGATAAAGGATCCCACCGCATGTCCGCTTTTCCCCTGACACATCGACTGAACGAACCTGTACTTCAAGTATCACAGCATCGTAACAGGTGAGAATGTAACCTCCATCCGGTTCTTGAGCTGTTTCTACACAAAATGGACTTAGCTGGCAGCTATTTGTATTGTAAGGAACGCATATGTTGATATGGTTTTGAAGGGTCAAATCCAATGCGTCAAATTCTTCGTGGTTAAAACCGCCCCGTGTGGCCAGAGATGCCTCGGCTCCTCTGCTCAGCCGAACTCCGTGAGCGAGCAGCAATAGTTTCAATCGCTCCAAATCATGCTTTAATTCCTCCGGCAGAAAGCAGACTGCGGGAAAAACCACATTTCCGTCATACCGGCACTCGCCTTCTGGCCCCGGAGCGGAGATTGATCCCTTGAACACTGCTTTGAAAAGATACGTTCCAGACTCCAACTCTATATTCCAATCCAAACTGTCATCTATACAATCAATTTCCTGGTTCTCTGTGAGCAGGGTATGGATATATTGCAGTTGGCTGTGATACGTCGCTTCATAGGCATAATGGTAAAAACTATACGGGACCTCCAAAGCTCCCAGTAAATCGGGAGCCGCTCTTGTCTGGAAAGCCAACAAATGAAGTCCCTGAATCGAGATGTTCCAATCCGCTTCCACCATGGCTCGATTCAAAAGAAAGGTAGAGGACTGAAACCGGGCATTAATTTCCATAAAATAAAGCTTGCCCTGAGAGAGCAAAAAGTCAATCCCGCAGACTCCGCGGTAGCCCGCCCGGCGAAGAATATTGCCAATCTGCTGTGCATGGACTTGCAATAATTGCTTTGATTCTCCGGGAAGCATATGGTACATGGGATAATCAGCGCCTTTATAGGTAATGCCGTGGTGATTTACTTCAAGGAGTTGTATAGAGGGCGGCAGCAGAGATACAGCGTCCTCGAAAATAATCATGTGAATATTGGGAGAGATGCTGGACTTCTGGTAAGGTGATACCGCGTATTGCAGTTCAGGATCCAGGTGATCAAGCACATCGTTCTGATTCTCCTGGGCCAGGAGCCATGTGCCGCTCCCTCCGCAGGAGTAAGAGTTCTGAATTACGAAAGCTTCCGCCCCCCGAAAGGACTTCTGAAGTGAAGCCAGGCTGATTTCCGAACCATATATCATTTGATAAGGCAGGATTGGCACGGAGTCTGAAAGCCATTGACGGGTTTGAAATTTATTGGACAGCAACCGTAATAGTGACTCAGGATTTTGGCATACGACTCGTGAGGCCACCTCTGTCCCGTACGACTCCGCTTCATCGGCATCGTAGAGTAGAAATGTGCAAGCTGGGTCAGCTTTTACAATCTCAGCCGCTTCATGCGCCACAAATTGATACCACGCATGATTGTCTTGGTTGTAGTTATATCGAAGCTTAAACTCCCGCTCAAAAGCGCGGTTGCCATTCTTTCCAGTGCCGAAAATAGTGATGGAACCAGAAAATAGATTACATGCTTCACAAATCTCACTTTCCCTGATTCCAATCCAATACAGGGAATTACTCATAGGTCCATCCTCCATTCCATGCGCTTTGTTGAGAGCCAGGCAAGAAATGAGGCATAGCGTTCCTTGAATGTATTCTCCGGCACTTGAAGAATATCTTTCTTTGTCTGCTCCAAACACTGACAGGCTTTCTCAGTGAAAAGCTGGTACAGCAAACGTTTTCGCTCCTCTCCGCCCCGAGTCTCCGCAAATTTCGTATAAAACTTTAGAATTGTTTCAGAACAAGTATGGCAGGCATGGGGGAAAACCGCATGTTTACTGTTGACTCCATAGTTTTCTTCTCTGGCTCCATACCAAACTACTGTAACCTGTTCCAACTCGTTTTCAGGAAGCGCATCCAAAATCAAAGGCAACAGCCATTGGGAAACCGTGTGATAAAATCCAGCGCAATAGGCCTCCATAAGAAGAGTATACGGTTTGACATTGACCGGGAATAATACAGGCTTCCCACCGTGCACTATTACCCAATGAATTGTATGTAACACACCCTCTATCTGCTCCTTTGCAGACAAAAAGGGCAATCCAACCATAATATTGATATCAACACCGAATCCAAAACTCCGTATCAGATTGATTACAGTATCATATACGGTTAAATCTATCCCTTTCATGATGACCTTTTCCTGATAGTCCATCTGAATGGTTTCCAGTCCCATTTCAATAACGACTTCTTTTCTTGGAAGAAGCCGCTTCACCAACTCCAGTTTTTCACGTGTTACATCCAGATAGTGTGTTTCCAACTCAATCACTGAAATGTTAGAGGCTCCAGCCTGTTCTAAAATTGTGCGGAACAACTCATGACTGATTTGACTATTGTCAAAAAAGCTCCCGTTGGTACACAACAGCAAAATGTCCACTGGACGGAACTCGTTTTGCAGAATTTGATTCATTTCACAAATGTATTCCCGATTCGTACAATCAACCTGAGAGGTCCCATAATCGCACATCATACATGAGCCCTGCTGGTCGCGGGAACAGCGTCCGCTTAAAAAGCATATCTCAAGCAGTCTTTCACTATAAAACGCTTCACAAGCCCTTTCACTGGTTAAATCAGGCCGTATTTTTCGAATTGCAATGTTGGCCTTCTGCAATAAATCTAATTCCGTTGTATCCACCCACTTTCCAAATTGCGCAATGATTACAACCTCATCTGAATTACTTGTACTCCCATCATTGTGATTTCTTACGTTAGCTTATACACAATGCCCCATAACCTCAAGCAGCAGTAGATAATTGCAGATTATCTGCCGTTTAGATTATAGCATTAAATAATCAAATCTTCCATAGGGTTTTATTAAAACTTTTGTGTTCCCAAAGCTGTGTAGGGGCGAGCCTTTATGTCCGCCGTCTCGCAAGAGCCTGCAGAAGAATGGGCCTGGATAGAGCCTAGCCCCTATAAAACACCCGGGAATACAATACCGAATTGGGATTATTGAAATGCCAAATTTTCGATTTATCCCAAAATTGGGCACTCACTTTTCGATTTCTGAGTCTGTTGTTAACGCAAGTAATTCCTTTACTTGCTGGTTAGCTACAGTTTCAATCATTTGTGTGACGATGGTATTAAGCTGGGCCGCATTTTGTGACGTAATAACTGGAGTCCCAGTTTCTTCCTCCAAAGCTTTTCGTGCGACATGGGCTACTCCTCCGCCGCGCTTGGCTACACGACGATTTTCTTCAAATCCTTCTGGTTCCTCTCGCTTGGATATTTCCGTCGTGGTGGCTTCCGCTAGCATGGTGAGAACCAACTCCAAATCAGACATATTATCGCGTAGGTTTTCTTTCTTTAATCCTTTTAGCCGTTTATACTGTTTGGTCGTCATGCCTGTCCAAGCCCGAGTAATCTCATCTGTAAGAATCGCATATTCTTGTCCTTGTTCTACTCCTCTGGTCTGCCACTCGGACGTCAACTCATTACGGATTCGGATAGCCAGCAAACGCTGATGTACCCATTCCTTGGAATATCCTTTTCTCAAATAGGTCTCTAAGGCTCTATTAATAGTCTGCTCTGGATCAATTGTCTCCTCAATACGTTCCCGGCCTACCTGAGCAAGCCATAGCTTAAATGGCTCTGCTTTAGGTGATGGAATGGACTGAATCAAACGGAAAAGTTGTTCAGTTGTGGCTACATCTGTCATACGGCGCTTACCATCAGCAGCTGTCATTTTCAAACCGTGACAATTTGTCACGGTTTCATTGCCTTCTTCTTTAAGGCGTTGCTTTAATTTCCGCCAATATGCGGTGGGATCTTTACTGCCCGTAAGTACCTTGACCGTGTCCACAATAGAAAAGTACCATTCCTCTTGCTCTGTATCCCAAGCTGCACGAATTGGTTGCTCTTCAAACAGTTGAATTTTATCCTGTTGACCCATACTCATTCCTCACTAAGATTAATTCTACATATGCCTTATATCTTTTTCCTTTTTAGGAAACCGGAACTAACTCTAATCTATCTTTTTTGCTGATCTGAATCGAGTATATTTGAGACACACCTGCCACTTTTGCAGCCGCTAAAATTAAAAGTTTTTGATATTCAGGTGTCCGAAGTCCAATCACTACTTTTTTAGGTTTCAGCTTTATGCTTGGTCTAGAACTGTAGGGAGTTGGTAGAATCATTCTCCATTCTTCGTCGTAATGATGTTGAAACTTTTTTATCAACGATATCCTCTCGATCTCCCATACCATAGATTGTTGCATAGCATTGTATAGCTCTTGGGGAAGTGGAACATGGATTGAATTTAAAGAATCATTTAACAAAAGAAACAGGGCATATCTTGTTGCATCATACCTTTTATTTGAATAACATACTGGATACATATTGGGAGGATATTTATGAATTCCGCACTGTTTACACTTTTCCTCATATCCACATAAATAAGTACTTGTATCATGAAAATCGTACAATAATACAAATCCACGATGATTGTCGCCATATTTCATCCACAGCGTTTCATTTAATGGGTTTTCACAAAAACAAATCGAGTATAAATTTTTCTGAATCACATCTCGCATTTGTTTTATACGATTTTCAAACTGCTGTATATTGGGTGGAGGCGAGGATGCCATGCTTATCGTAAGTATTTCTCGTACAGGTATGCCCATAGAGGAAACTGTCTTAATGAAAGATTCCAATCTATGAGGATCATTGAGCATATTGTTGAACTCTTGTAACATCTTCCTCAACAGTGGGTAATTGATATAAAGATAGGTGTCAAAAGGATCATCATACCAATCTGCTGTTGAAAAATATAGTTTATTTTCTTGTAATTGTGTTAGTGTACTCTCAGTAACAGGACGAAAACGGCATAGTGTATGCGGTATTTTTCTAACCGCAAGCAGATCGCTAATGTTTTCTGGCGTTACACCATGCATATTAGATAATGTTTTCCAGAATTCTTTTCTCTCTCGACTGTTCACTTGTTTTAATTCTCCTTGATTTTCGACTAATATACTCTTAATTTGGTACAAATCTACTTGATACTTTATTATACGCCATTTATTCCAACAATACAAGGAAAATAGAGCTATTTTGCATGTACCGCTATCAATCCAAATGTATGACTTCAGCAGTACAAGGTCAAATCTCCATTTGCAACCCGTTTGCAAAACGAATAACAAAGCATAAAAAAGAAGGGAAAGGATAACAAATAGAGGGGTATGCGGGCTATTTGCAGTAAAATCCGCAAAACCTTGAAATCACTGGGATTGTGAGCAAAAAGCAAAACCGGGTTATGAGCTTTTTTACAAAAACTCATAACCCGGAGGTTGCAGGTTCAAGTCCTGTATCGTCCACCATCTATTGAAAACCCGCTACCTCTTGCCACACAAGGGATAGCGGGTTTTTCTATGTCATGTTTTTTATCGGTTTGGTCGTTGTTTGGTCGTTATGCCTCACAGATACGCCCTCAGTC
>ERZ808040.2261-NODE-2261-length-11127-cov-4.783258_pt1 | contig 11127 bp, 8 predicted proteins | sample MGYA00380191_ERZ808040 | MGnify/ENA primary metagenome ERZ808040 (study PRJEB31490, sample SAMN06133395) | mouse gut metagenome | isolation source: J6 | host: mice | place: China: Chengdu | collected 2015-05 ... | reverse complement strand
ATTACCGATTTATCGCAATGGGAAAGTCTTTCGGAGAGCGCCCGGTCTGTCCGGTCCGCATCAAAACTGCCGTTCTCGTCAAAAAAAATCACGGAAGCGGCATCAATAAACTCATAACCCAGATAGGCGGCCATTATGATGCCGTTGAGATATTCCCCTCTGGACGCGGCGTACTCTTTCCCCGCCTTGTCTTTGAAGTTCTTTTCCATAACCTTGAACTCATCGTCCAGGCTCAGCTTCAGCTTCAGGCCGTCAATGATCTCCTGATACCTGTCTGCAATGGCTGCCATGGACTTCTTAAAATCCTTGCCGCTCCCTGCCAGGTCATAGCATTCGTACAACATGTCCGTCACTTTGGTATCGTCCTTAAAACGCTTGCCGGGGGCGGAAGGCACTACGAACCTCCTGCTCTTATCCCCACGTATGATATCTCCTACTTTTTTAAACTGCTCCGCACTTGCCAGGGAGCTTCCTCCAAACTTTACTACCTTAGACATTTTCCTCTTCTCCTCGATTTTCTATACTACGCCGCCTTTTAACCCTTCAGGCACAAACCGGCTTCCCGGCACAACGGCCCGGCTGAAGGTTCACATCCTCCACAAGGCAGGGCAGTTCCTCCGCGGCCGTCCCCGTTACGCCAACCGGATCCTTCCCAGCGCCCTGTCGCCCAGGGAACTGTATTTCTCGTTGAAATCCTTTTCCTTCATGGCACCGGTGAAAAGGCCAAAGTCCTCCTGACGCCCCGGCAGCTCCAGTATCCTGCCGGGAAATGCCGCCTCTGCCTCCGCTTTCGCCGAAGCCTTCACACGTAAGAAATAACGCTGCTCCGTCTCGGACACGTCTGCCACCTCTGCGCTTTCCGAATCCCAGAAGCAGGGAATCGTCCTTCCCTGGTTCCTGGCACAGTCGATGACATCCGACACCACCGCGCTGGCGGTAGGAAGCTTTCCGGCTCCTCTGCCGTAGTACATGGAATCCCCCAGCATATTGCCGGTGATAAAAATCGCGTTGAACACATCATTCACCATGGCCAGGGGATGTGCATTGCCCACCAAAAACGGCGCTACCATGGCCAGCACCCTGCCCTCCTCCGTCAGCCTGCCGATGGCAAGGAGCTTGATCGTCATCCCCGCAGCCTTCGCATAATCAAAGTCAGCCGTGGTGATCCTGGTGATCCCCTCGGTATAAATCTGATCGGAATCCACATTCTTTCCCGTCATCAGGGAAGACAGGATAGCCAGCTTCCGGCAGGCGTCATGGCCTTCCACGTCCGCCTCCGGGTTGCGCTCCGCATACCCCAGCTCCTGGGCCTGCTTCAGCACATCCTCAAAATCTGCCCCCTGGCTGCCCATCTTTGTCAGGATATAATTGGTTGTGCCGTTCACAATACCCTGGATGGACAATATTTTCTCCGCCGTCAGGGAACTGTTGATGGGACGGATCACAGGAATGCCGCCGCCCACACTGGCCTCAAACAGATAGTTGCAGTTATGCTCCCTGGCAAGTGCCAGAAGCTCCGGGCCATGCTTAGCCACCAGCTCTTTATTGGATGTACAAACACTCTTTCCCGCTTCCAGCGCCTGCTTTGAAAACTGGTACGCCGCCCCGGTGCCTCCCATCACCTCACAGACAATGCTGATCTCAGGATCCTCCAGGATCAGGTTGATATCGTGCACTACCCGGTCTCCGTATGGATCTTCCGGGAAATCCCTCAGGTCGAGGATGTATTTTACATGCATTTCCTCTCCCGCGCTCCTGCTCACCTGGGCGTTATTGCTCTCAATCACCTCCACAACACCGCTTCCCACAGTGCCATAACCCAAAACTGCAACTTTAACCATAAACCTGTCCCTCTCAATCTGCCGTCTCCGCCGGCATTTACTTTAAGCTTCCCACGTTATTCTTTTGCCAGTATTTTCACATGGTGTACGCCCTTTTGATCCTCCAACTGCATCACCATCCTGGAAATATCGCCGGTTGTAGGCAGGATCTGGATGCTCAGGCTCAGGGATGCGATCCCGTTTATAGGAATGCTCTGATGGATCGTCAATATGTTGGCACGGTACTCCGCAATGATCTTCAGCACGTCGGACAGCAGGCCAGGTTCATCATCCATCTGAAAGGTCAGCGTGATGGTCGTCCCCTGGGAGTTATCCTGAAACTGGAAGATATCGTCCTTATATTTATAGAAGGAGCTGCGGCTTATGCCCACGGCATCAACCGCTTCCTGGATCGTCAGAACCTTTTGCGACTCCAGGAGCCTCTTCGCTTCCACAACCTTCAACAATACTTCCGGCACCGCTTTCTGCCTTACCACAAAGTATTTCGCTGTCTCTCCCATATCTCCTCTTATTCTGCCTCTATATTTGGCAACACAATTGTATCAAACGTACAAACAATTCCGTCAATGTTCTTGTCACACAGACACTTGTTTGTCACCGAAAGATATTCTAGCACAGATTTTCATAAAGCACAAGTTTTTTTATACCAGTACAACGACTGCATTACTTTCTGGTTACAGTTCACACGTCAGCCGTACCCAGATAAATTTATGCTTGCATAAGAAGTTATCTGGGTACCAACGGACGAAGGGAGCGCCATTTTATGAGCAAAAACAGCTGCGCAGCCGCCCCTCTTCCATCCATTCCCTCACGCCGTTCCCTCACGGGAAAAGCTTCCCGGCCGCACATCCGGCCGGAAAGCTTTCCTACATAATGCCATATATATGATGCAATAAAAAACTTTACTCTGTTCCTGAGACCTGCAGCGCTTTAATCCAAAGGATATTTGTCGGTCAGGGACTGGACGATAGTCCGGGCATCGGAAATCTTGTCCTCGCCACCTTTGATCACCATGGCGATCGCCTCCGCGATCCTGTCCATATCCTCGGTGTTCATGCCCCTGGAGGTAACTGCCGGCGTACCCAGGCGGACGCCGCTGGTCACGAAGGGAGACTGAGGGTCGTTGGGGATGGTATTCTTATTACAGGTAATATGGGCCGCATCCAGCAGCTTCTCCACCGCCTTACCGGTAAGGCCGTAATTGGTCAGATCCACAAGCATCAAGTGGTTGTCGGTCCCTCCGGAAACGATCTTGATATCCCTGCCCATCAGGCCCTTGCACAATGCCTGGGCATTGTCAATAATATGCTGCTGATATACCTTGAAGTCATCGCTTAATGCCTCTTTGAAGCACACTGCCTTAGCGGCGATCACATGCATCAGGGGGCCTCCCTGGATACCGGGGAATATGGCTTTATTAAAGTTGTACTTCTCATTCACCGCATTGCTGGAAAGGATCAGGCCTCCACGGGGGCCGCGCAGGGTCTTATGGGTAGTGGTAGTGGTAACATCCGCGTAAGGGATAGGGCTGGGATGGAGGCCTGCAGCCACCAGGCCGGCAATATGGGCCATATCCACCATAAGCACGGCGCCCACTTCGTCGGCTACTTCACGGAATTTCTTGAAATCTATGGTGCGCGCATAAGCGGATGCACCCGCTATGATCATTTTAGGCTTTGCCTCCAATGCGATCTCGCGCAGCCTGTCATAATCGATAAAGCCGTCGTCATTTACGCCGTAGGGAACGATATGAAAATATTTGCCGGACATATTGACCGGGCTTCCGTGGGTCAGATGCCCGCCATGGTCCAGGTTCATGCCCATAATGGTATCTCCCGGCTTGCAGACGGCAAACTGTACCGCCATGTTGGCCTGGGCGCCGGAATGGGGCTGTACATTGGCATACTCACATCCAAACAGTTCCTTCGCCCTGTCCCTGGCCAGATCCTCCACCACATCCACGCAGCCGCAGCCGCCGTAGTATCTCTTTCCGGGATAGCCTTCCGCATATTTGTTGGTCAAAGGGCTTCCCATTGCCGCCATGACAGCCTTGCTCACCCAGTTTTCTGAAGCGATCAGCTCAATATGGCTGTTCTGGCGCGCCTGTTCGTCAACGATGGCCTGTGCGATCTCGGGATCCACATTTCTTACATCATCTAAAGAATACATTCCCAAATCCTCCTGTAGTTTCTGTGTTTTCCCTTGAATGATAGCACAGTTTCCGAGAATTGCAAAGGATTTTGTTTACGATCGCCGCATATACTGATACAATAGTGGCACAATGACAACTGTCCGTAACCCGCCGGATTAACACAGCCCAAGCCTTGAAACGGCCTGCGCTGATGTCCGCGTCAGCGGAGGGAGGGCAACGAAAGATGAGGCCGCTTATGTATCATATCATAATCAATCCACGGTCCCGCTCCGGCAGGGGACTCAAAATATGGAAAGAGGCCGTGGAGCCAAAGCTCCATGCAGACCATATTGCCTACCGCAATTATTTTTCCGAAAGACCCGGTGATGTCGCCAGGCTTGCAGCGGAGATCACTTCTGCCGTGGAAGGCCCTGTCACCCTGGTTATCCTGGGCGGTGACGGCACGGTAAACGAAGCGCTGTCAGGCATCAGGGATATCTCCCGTGTGACGCTGGGTTATATCCCTACCGGCTCCAGCAACGACCTGGCAAGGGACCTGGATATCCCCAAAGATCCCCTGGAGGCGCTGGAACTTGTCTTACATAAGGGCAGCACCCATTCCATGGACCTGGGCGCCGTCACTTACTCCGACGGCGAGACAAGGCCGTTTGCCGTCAGCTGCGGCATAGGCTTTGACGCGGCGGTATGCGAGGAAGCTCTCCACTCCAAGCTGAAAAATCTTTTCAACCGGCTGGGATTGGGCAAGCTCACTTATCTGGGCATTGCCCTGAAACAGCTGTTTGGTGCAAAAGCAATCTCCGGCAGGCTCATCCTGGACGGGAAGCCTCCGGTAAATATGGGCACCCTGCTCTTTGTGGCATGTATGCTCCACCGGTTCGAAGGAGGCGGTTTCATGTTCTGCCCCGATGCCGACGCCTCTGACGGGATCCTGGATCTGTGTGCCGTGGGCGACCTGCCGAAGCTCCTGATCCTTTTTGCGCTGCCCACCGCCTTCAAGGGAAAGCCCTCCCGTTTTAAAGGGATCACCCCCTATCGGGCAAAAACCGTTACCATCGAGACCTCCGCACCGCTGTGGGTGCACACAGACGGGGAGGTCACAAGGAAGAGCAGCCGGATCACCGTGACCTGCAGCCATGGGGCCATAAATATGATTTATTAGCACATTTTCTCCATGGGGCAACCAAATCTTAAGAAAAAAAGTATTGCAATTTCATTTTTTCCGGCTATACTACTAAATAAAGCAAATTGTCATTTATGTAAAATCAGAACCCTCCGCAGGAGCGCTCACGGCCAACCGATACGTCGCCAGTCCATGGGTTGCTTGTTGATATGTCATTGGCCCATTCGCTGCTTGCTGATATGTCATTGGCCCATTCGCTGCTTGCTGATATGTCATCGGCTTATGCGCTGCTTGCTGAAAAATGGATGGTTCGCACCTGAAAGGATCAAAACCGGAAATGAAAAACCTTAAGATTTTTTGCCATAAATATGGACACGCAATCCCCCTGTTCATCTACGGCGCCATTTACCTGAGCTGGTTTACATGGCTGGAACGTACCGTTACCAAAGATTACCATATCATACACATGTCGGTGGACGACCACATCCCCTTTTGCGAGGTTTTCATTGTCCCGTATCTTTTATGGTTTGCCTATGTGTCAGCCGTAGTTGTCTTTCTCTTTTTCAAGAATAAAACAGACTACTATAAAGCATGTGCTTTCCTGTTTACGGGTATGACCGTCTTCCTGATCATATCCACCCTTTTTCCCAACGGCCATGACCTACGGCTTACCCAAATGCCCAGGGACAATATTTTCACTTCCCTGGTCTCTGCCCTCTGGAAAACCGATACTCCCACGAACCTTTGGCCCAGTATCCATGTATATAATTCCATCGGGGCCCACCTTGCCGTAATGCACAACAAGACGCTCCGAAGCAGGAAGCTGATCTCCATAGGCTCCGGCATCTTGGCGTTTTCCATTATTCTGTCCACCGTATTCATCAAGCAGCATTCCTTATTTGATGTAATCACGGGAGTTTTCCTGGGGGCGTTCATGTACGTGTTGGTGTACAAACGCGACTGGATCACGGCGGCAGGCACACAGCATAACAACAAAAAGACACCTCAGATAGATTAACCTGAGGTGTTTCACGGTCAGTTAAACTTAAATATCTTCTGGCATATCTTGTATGCATCCACGGAAAACCGCCTTCCGCCCCGGCCGGGCAGGTTCATGGTACTGCCCATAATACCCCCCCTGAGCCAGTAGTACAGGCTTCTGTCCTTTTCTTTCAAGTAATTCCACAGCTCTTTTTTCTTTTCCAGATCTTCCTCCGTGCCTGCCCGTATTAAAAGCACGGACGATACCGTAGTAATGATCTCCAGGTAATTTCGCATATATTGATACAGCCTTTTATTCTTGATCAGTTCCAGCTTTCTCTCCACCAGATAATCCATCATGATCTTGTTCACTTTGATCTGCTGGTCAATGCGGGAAATCATGACCTCCTCGTTTACTGACTGGTCCGCCCTCCCTATATAATAACGGTAAAGATTAGCGTCAAGATAATAAATGCTGCGGACATAGGGCAGCGGCTCAAAGACATAAAGATTGTCCACATAAAAAGTATGCTCCGGCAGCCTGAGCCCGCATTCACGCAACAGCCTGGTACGGAAAATCACCGAGTGCATCAAAATATAATGCCCTTTTGCAAAATGACGGCAGTCCTCCCAGGTGAAGATCCTGTCCACCGGGAGAATATGGCGGTAATGCATGACTTTTTTGCGTTTCTCCCCTTCCTTCTCGTAGACAAAATTGCACACCAGCATGTCCAGCGTCTCTCTGCCTCCCACGAAATCCCTCAAAATATCTAGGGCCTGCAAGTATGCCTCCTTTTTCAGCCAGTCATCGCTGTCCACCACCTTGAAATAGAGCCCTGTGGCATTGTCAAGTCCTGCATTTACTGCAGCGCCATGGCCTCCGTTCTCCTGATGCACCGCCTTGACAATGGACGGGTAATTCTCTGCATATTCGTCTGCAATCTTCCCAGTATTGTCCTTTGTGGAGCCATCGTCCACTATGATAATCTCCACATCCTCCCCGCCTGCCAGCAGGGATTCCACGCACTTTCGCATATAACCCTCCGAATTGTAACACGGAACCGCTATTGACAGTAATTTCATTTTTACACCTCCGTATGCGCTTCAGCGCATATACCAATCAAAATTTGAAAGTTTACTTTCAAACTTCCCGTCATGCCGCTTACAGCGGCACAAACAATTTGTGAGAATTATCCTCATTTCCGCGCTGCTTTGTTGCACTAAGCCTCCATGTCAAAGCAGTTTACTGCGATGACACGCGATGAGAAATTCGCGCAGGCGATTTCTCATCTGCGATCAGGGCATATTTGAGGCTCTGACTCAAATTGCCGATTGAAAAATAAAGTCATCAGACTTATTTTTCAATCTAAGCCACAACATGGCTTACGGGTTTGTGCCGAACAGCGCATAGACACAAACTCGCGATTGGAAATTACACCGGCCTGGACGACACATATTTCCTATATGCGCTGAAAGCCGACGGTATCGGATACTTCCCCTCTGTATCCCGGGGTTCTACATAAATCCAATCCGCCGATTGGCCCTCCGCCTTCCTGGGTTCCAGTTCATCCACACGGACCAGATACCCTTTCATGTGCCATTCCCTGTGTGTAAATATATGCTTTGCCTCCTGGAGGGGTTGGATACGCAGCGGTTTTAACCCGTTTCCAGCAAGGTAAGCAGCCACCTCCTCCGCCGTGCAAAAACCTTCCATGGAAGGCAGCTCGTACATCCCCGCCAGCAGGCCCTTTTCTGCCCGTTTGCGGATTGCCGTGCGGTTTTCATCCCGGACCACCAGAACCGTCTTTTCTTCCACAATGCGTTTTCTCTTTGCAGCCTTTTGGGGATACGACTGCTCCTCCCCGGCCCTGTGTGCCCTGCATATCTCCTGCAGGGGACAGCCGGCGCACTGAGGCGCTCCATTGGGAATGCAGACGCAGGCTCCTATTTCCATCATTGCCTGGTTAAAATCACCGGGGCGGCCTGTGGGTATGACCTCCCCCAACTCCCTCTCCACCGCTGCTTTTACCTTCGGGTCACTGATCTGCCGCGGATCCCCCCTGACCCTGGACAGCACCCGGAGCACATTACCGTCCACCGCAGGGACTGCTCTCCCACAGGCAATGGAAGCCACCGCCCCGGCCGTATAGCTGCCGATCCCCTTCAGCTTTAACAGCTCCTCATACTCCGAGGGCATCTTCCCTCCGTACTCTTCCTGTATTTGGATAGCAGCCTTCTGCAGGTTGCGCACCCTGTTATAGTAACCCAATCCCTCCCAGAGCTTTAACAAAGTTTCCTCTTCCGCCCCGGCAAGGGACCCTATGTCGGGAAATGCCTTCATGAATCTCTCAAAATATGGCTTTACCGCTTCCACCCGGGTCTGCTGCAGCATAATTTCCGACACCCAGACCCTGTAGGGGGATGCATCCTCCCTCCAGGGGAGAATGCGCCTGTTCTTATCATACCACTGAAGCAGCGGATTGGGAATACGGCTCAATAATTCGTAGTCTTCCGTAAACTTCACAGGGACAGGCCGGTTGATCCGCATGGAATCCGCCGTTACCATGCAGTCGTAAGCCAGGATTTCCACCCCCGCTTCTTTCGCCCTGCACAGCGTTTCCGCAAACTCCCTGTGGGTGACGTAATTGGGTGAAAAATAGCGTACGCCCTCCATCTGGACCACAAAAAGCACAAACACCCGGTATCCGTCCTTTTTCGCCCGAATCAGCTCTTCCACATGTTTTACCGCCCTGTCCGAGGGCGCGTCGGGGAAACGTACCACGCCGTCCTCCTCCAACGTCACTCCTTTTACTTCTATAAATATCTTTTCCGATGAAGTTTCTACATAAAAATCAAACCGGGAATTGCCGTAAGAAGTCTCCGGGTGCACCGAAACAAGGCCGGGGAAGAGTTCTCTCTCGAGAAGCCACTCTCCTACAGCCTTGTTGGGCGCCTGGGAATCCATATTGACCATCCGTTTTCCTTTTTCCACCGCTACCAGGTCGTAAGCGGTAGTCCTCCCCGGGTTATCGCTCTTTTCCAGGTAGACCCGGGCGCCTTTTGCCAAAAGCTCCTTGCAGCGCCCCGTGTTTTTGACATGCACCGTCTCCACACTGCCGCCCGTCTCCACTTTTGCAATAAAGCGGTTGGGACGCTCCAGAAAACGTCCCTGTATTATATGGTTGTATTTCATATTGCCACTCCGTTTGCGGTGCTTCTGATTGCACCTGCATCCTGTCATCTTTTATTGGGATATTGCGGGCATTTCACACTCCCGCCGGGGTTCTTCCAGCATTCCCCTGCGGTATGGCACTCTGGCGGCAGGCACAAATTCCGCTGCGCCGGCTGTGTGATAAGGTTGGTCGTCAAAAAAGATCTGGGCGCCAAAGGCCTTCAGAATCTCCTTTTTCTCCAACCCACCCAGGAAAAACACTTCGTCCACACGTACGTCCCATGCCCGGATCGTCCGCAGGACCCTCTCGTGGGCCGGAGCACTGCGGGCGGTCACAAGGGCAGTCCTGACAGGGCAGTCCTCATAGGCAAATTCTTTCTGCAGGTCGGAAAGCTTTCTCAAAAACTTTGCAAAAGGGCCTTCCGCCAAAGGCTCCATAGCGCGCACCCGCTCGTTTTCCTCAAAAGCGCTCAGGCCCTTCTCCCGGTATATGCGCTCCGACTCCTCCGCAAACAATACCGCATCCCCATCAAAAGCGATGCGGATCTGCGCCGTGGCAGTAGGGATTCGCCGCACCTGCATAGCCTCATACGGCATACTATATTCTGTGCAGATGATTCCCGCCGCAATGCCGCTGTCTATGGCACACTGTACATCCTCCTCGCATGCCGACAGGAACAGGTCAGTATGGAACGCCGCCAGATAAGGCGCCAGGGATGCCCCGCTGACCAGCACAAACCGGCTGATGGCCAGGTTATAGTGGGCCACCGAGTTAAAAATCCTGAGAGCCGTGTTGGGACTGTTGTGGGACATAATGATAACCTCCACCAGTTCAGGCCCTTCCCTCCGTTCATTAAGCTGCAAAAGGCCCTTGACCAGCTGGAAACCCGGCCCCGGCTTCAAGATATCCTTCTCATGCTCCGTCTGGTATTTACAGTAGGCATCCAATCCCTGTGTCTCAAATATTTCATTTTCTATCGTCAGGTCAAAAAGAGTCCTGGAAGAAACTCCTACCACCATTTTCTTATCCGGGCCATATGCCATAAAACTCCCTTCCGGAAAACCTTATCAGAAAACCGGCACAGCCGTCTCACGCTTCGCGTCATACCGCACAGTTCCTTCCACAATTTTACCGCAAACGGTTGCATTCATACCGCTCCATCGTCACCAGGCAGGTCTTCAGCGACTCATACCGCTCCTCGATATCACCGCTGCCCACTTCCAGGTCACAGGCAATGGCCATAGTGGTGATCATTTCATCCGTAATACGGTGATGCAGTCCCGCAAGGATATTCAGGCGCTGCTCATAGCTGTCCGCGTCCAGAAACTCCAGCACCAGGGGATCAATATGGAATTCCCCGGAATCTTCTTCCGTCTCTGCCGATTCCGGCCCCGAGAGCTCCTGTGCGGAACCTCCCCCGACATCCGCCGGATTCTGCCCCGCCCCTCCTGAAGCCTTCCCCTCTCCCTGTGGGGACGCTGCCAATTCCCGGTCCTCCTGTACGGATGTATCGGCCACTTTTTGGCTCCCCTGCAGGGACACCCCTGCCGATTCCCGGCTTTCCTGTGAGGATGTCTCTGCCGCTTTTGGGTTCCCCTGCAGGGATGTCTCTGCCGCAACAGTTACCCGTGCCTGGGCCTCATATTGGGACTCCCTGCTGGCTGCCCTGTCATGCACACCCGCTTCAGCCTTCTGCCGTGCCGCTTCCGGCCCCTGCAATTCAAACCGGAATTCCTTTGCCGCATCCGGATACTTCTCTCTGTCGTGTTTTGCGAAACGATAAGTCGTCGACTCTGCCGGAGTCGCCTCCAGATTGTACAGGTCGCCATATTCCTCCTGATAGGAAGACAGGCGCTCCCG
>ERZ808040.2260-NODE-2260-length-11132-cov-3.853098_pt1 | contig 11132 bp, 10 predicted proteins | sample MGYA00380191_ERZ808040 | MGnify/ENA primary metagenome ERZ808040 (study PRJEB31490, sample SAMN06133395) | mouse gut metagenome | isolation source: J6 | host: mice | place: China: Chengdu | collected 2015-05 ... | reverse complement strand
TGAAACGTTTGTTTCTTCTTCCATTTGTCGAATAACTAAATCTCGCTCGATTGGCGACGGACGCTTTGCTAATTCTTCCATAACTTCATCGACATACTGCATCACGTCATTATCATATTGTAAGTTTTTGTCCCTTTTCGCATATGCCATCATAAATGACATATAGGAATAAGGCTTGCCGATAATTTGCTCTTTAAATGATTGTTCCCCAAATTGCTGAATATAATCATCTGGATCTAATCCATTTGGTAATAAAGCAATTTGACAATCTACATTTTCTGAAATAGCCATTTGCGCAAAACGTTTTGCCGCTTCCCAACCAGCGTCGTCTCCATCACAACAAATAATGAGTTGTTTTGCGATTCTCTTTAATTTCACAAGATGGGATTCTGATAATGCGGTTCCCATAAGAGCAACCGTATTTTGTACACCAATTTTATTGGCGGAAATAACATCCATAAACCCTTCAAACAGTATTACTTTACCCGTTTTACGAATATTCAGTCGTGCTTGATGTAAATTGTATAAAACTTTATTTTTTTCGAATATCGGGGATTCAGGACTATTTAAATATTTAGGCGCATGTTCGAGTTTTTCAAGAAGTCGCCCTGAAAAACCAATAATGTTTCCATTATCATCCCACAATGGAAACATCACTCGACCTCGGAAGCGATCGAAATAGCCTGTCCCATCATCTCGTTTGACAATTAAGCCAGCCGCTTCCATCTCTTCTAATTGATAACCTTTTCTTTCCAATAAACTTGTCAATACTTGGTAATCATCTAACGCCCATCCAATCCCATATTGTTCAATGATTGTTCGATCAAAACCTCGTTTTTCCAAGTACGCTAGCGCTTCTTCTCCTTCAACAGTATTCAATAAAATATGTCGATAAAAATTAGCTGCTAATTCATGCGCTTCGATCATCGGCTTAAATTGTTGATTTGATCCAGTTTCACCTTGTTGTGGTATGAAATCTAAAGCAATGCCGATACGTTTCGATAGTTCATGGACTGCATCCGTAAATGGTCGGTTTTCTAAGTCCATAATAAACGTGATCGCATTGCCACTTGCACCACACCCAAAACAATGAAAGAGCTGTTTTTCTTCGGAAACAGAAAAAGACGGGGTTTTTTCACCGTGGAACGGGCATAAACCAACCCAATTTTTTCCTCTTTTCGTTAACTGAATGTATTCTCCAATTAAGTCGACAATATTCGTTTTCTCACGAATTTCCTCAATTGTCTGCTCAGGAATCCTCGTCATTCAATCACCATTCCTACGTATAAGTCCTTCGTGGTAACATCTTCTACATCTGTATGCATAATCCTTTATTTTTTCGACAATATTTTTAAGAATGTCTAGCAAGATGTTCATTCATCATTGATTTTTTGTTTATTATTGATTTTATTTATACTTTTGGAAACTACCATTCTACATCATACCATAATTTTTTATGAATGAAAGGATCTATTTTCGAAAAGAAGAACCTATCTACCTAAACTTTTCTATTTAGATAGATGGTCCTTCTTCAACATTATTTAATATAACCCGATTTTTTACAAATTTTATGCTTATGATTGATGCTTTTCTCTCTGTTGTATCACCGATATAATGACATTTGCAGTTTCTTCAACCGCTCGGTTTGTTACATCAATAACCGTGCAATCAATCTTTTCCACTACTTTATTAAAATGTTTGATTTCCTCTTCAATTCTCTCAAACTTAGCATAGCTCGCATTGTCCTTTAAACCTAACGCTTTTAAACGCTCTTTTCGTATAGAATTTAGCTTCTCAGGCGATATTGTCAATGCAAAGCATTTTGACGGATCAATGTGATATAACTCCTCTGGTGGTTCAACTTCAGGCACAAGCGGTACATTAGCAACACGAAACTTTTGGTGCGCTAAATACTGTGATAACGGTGTTTTTGAAGTTCTAGATACCCCGATTAATACAATATCAGCTTTTAATATCCCCTTCGGATCGCGTCCGTCATCATATTTAACAGCAAATTCAATCGCATCAATCTTTCTGAAATAATCTTCATCTAGCTTTCGAACTAATCCAGGTTCTTCAACGGGCTGCTCATTTAATGTGTCTGAAATTTGATCGACGACAGGACCTAATAAGTCTGTACACGTAATGTTTTTCTGTCGGCATTCCTCTTGTAAATAGCGTCTCATATTACTGCGGACTAGCGTATAGACGATTAATGCGCCTTGTTGTTCCGCTAAATAAACAATTTCTTTTAATTGACTTTCGTCTTCAATATGTGAAAAACGTTTCAAACTGACACCGTCTAATCCGTGCTTAAATTGACTTGCAGCAGCTTTAGCGACAAGTTCTGCTGTTTCACCAACTGAATCTGAAACGATAAACATTGTTAACTTTCTCATAAAATCCTCCTATAAATCGTGCTCGTCCGCTAAAGACAAAAATGCAGCCGTAATATTTGTTTTCGTAATACGACCGATTACTTCTAATCCATTTTCTTTTTTCTGGATTACTGGTAATGAATCAATTTGTTTATCCATCATGATTTGTGCAACTTTTAGCAATGTATCCTGTTTTTCACAGTACGTAATGTTTGGCATTCTTGTCATAATCACATGAACTGGTATTTTATCTGTATCTTGATTCCCCATCGTTGCTCTTAATAAATCTTTACGAGATAACACTCCTACTAAATATGAGGATTGATCTACCACAAATAATGTCCCAACATCTTCTAAAAACATATGACAAATCGCATCATAGACCGAAAAATTTTCAGATACAACGACTGGCATCGATTGGAAGTCGCCTACTTTCATTGCATTCATATTGTCAGAAATTGGTGTCGACGTTTTCTTGCCAGAATAAAAATAACCGACACGTGGTCTTGCATCTAAATACCCTGCCATTGTCAAAATTGCTAAATCTGGTCGAATCGTTGCACGAACTAAATTTAATCGTAATGCAATTTGTTCACCAGTAATTGGGCCATCTTTTTTTACTATTTCCAAAATATCTTTTTGGCGTTTATTTAGTTCCATATTGCACCGCCTTCAACGTTCATCGTTATATTATTATATATTGTCTATTTCTCCCAATAAACATCACTTATAATAGTATATACGAACTTCTCTGTGATTGCTAAGATTTAGAAGTTGTGCTATTATAATTATGAATTACACATCTATTGGACTTTATAACGATTGAACAACAATAATATAGAGCGTCGAAAGGAATATAAGTATTGTCTACAATTAGCGAATAGGGATCGTGAAAGCCTATAACAGACAAGAAACGGCAACCTGGAGCTCACAGCCATTTAAGCGGGCTATTTTTAGCCAATCGGGGTGGAACCGCGGGTCATCATGCACTCGTCCTCGGACAATTATGTCCAAGGATGTGTGCATATTTTTATGTTGAAAGGAATGTTTTAATTGGACAAGATTGTAAACTTAGCAAAGGCAAGAGGATTTGTTTTCCCTGGATCTGAAATTTATGGTGGATTAGCCAACACATGGGATTATGGACCACTCGGAATCGAGTTGAAAAACAATATTAAAAAAGCATGGTGGCAAAAATTCGTTCAAGAATCACCCTATAACGTCGGAATTGACGCTGCGATTTTAATGAATCCCAAAGTTTGGGAAGCTTCTGGTCACACTGGAAATTTCAATGACCCAATGATCGACTGTAAAAAATGTAAAACTCGTCATCGTGTTGACAAATTAATCGAAGATGCGCTTGATGCAAAAGGAATTGAAATGGTTGTTGATGGTCTTCCGTTTGAAAAAATGGCTGATCTGATTGAAGAGCATGATATTAAATGTCCTACATGCGGTGCAATGGACTATACGGATATTCGTCAATTCAACTTAATGTTTAAAACATCACAAGGTGTCACTGACTCTTCGGCAAACGATATTTATTTACGCCCAGAAACAGCTCAAGGAATTTTCGTCAACTTTAAAAACGTTCAACGTTCTATGCGTAAAAAAATGCCATTTGGAATTGCGCAAATCGGTAAAAGTTTCCGTAATGAAATTACACCAGGTAACTTCACATTCCGTACACGTGAATTTGAACAAATGGAGCTAGAATTTTTCTGTAAGCCAGGTGAAGATGGCAAATGGTATGAATACTGGAAAGATTTCTCAAAACAATGGTTACTTGACTTAGGATTGACTGAAGAAAACATGCGTATGCGTGATCATTCAGAAGAAGAGTTATCTCATTACTCTAAAGGAACTGTTGATATTGAGTACAAATTCCCGTTTGGTTGGGGTGAATTATGGGGCATTGCGAATCGTACAGACTTCGATTTAAAACGTCATATGGAACATTCTGGAGAAGACTTCCACTACCAAGATCCTGTAACGAACGAAAAATTTGTTCCTTACTGTATTGAACCTTCATTAGGTGCTGATCGTGTTACATTAGCATTTTTAACAGATGCATATACGGAAGAAGAGCTAGAAAATGAGGACCAACGTACAGTATTACGCTTTCATCCTGCAATTGCACCTGTGAAAGCAGCTGTCCTTCCACTATCGAAGAAATTATCAGAAGAAGCAATGGAAGTATTTACAGAACTAAGCAAACACTTCCCAACGCAATATGATGAATCACAATCAATCGGTAGACGTTACCGTCGTCAAGATGAAATCGGTACACCATTCTGTATTACGTTTGACTTTGATTCACTAGAAGACAAACAAGTTACCATTCGTCATCGTGATTCGATGGAACAAGTGAGAATGCCAATTGCTGATGTTGTTGAATACGTTAAAAAACATTTAGTATTTTAATTCGATAAAAAAGAGCGCCCTTTATAAAGGCCGCTCTTTTTATATGTCATCTTTTGAATCTTTTTTTATCGATTGTAATTCAGGCGTTTGTTCTAAAGTTTCTAGAAACTTTCTGGACTTGAAATAAATTCCTGTTTGTTCGTCATATAATGTGCGAACGATTTTACTTAATAATTGTACCGTTTCTTTTTTCAATGAAATATCACCAATTTGTTGAATAGGTACTGTAGCAAACATTCGGATTAATCGAATGTGAGTAGGTGCTAAGCGTACGACATAACGATCTCGGTGAAAGCAGCGATGACAAATAAATCCGACCTCTTGAAAAGAAAAGCCAAACTCACCATCCATTGCACCGCAACTTGCACATTCGTTTAAAATTGCATGAACACCAGCTACTTGTAACATTTTCCACTCTACAAATAAGGTAATCACTTCCGGAGGATATTCATCATTGATCGCTTTTAAAGCGTCAGCTAATAAGGTATAAATACTTGTGCTTCGAATATTTTGTTCCACAAGTTTATCAATCAGTTCGACAATATAACTCGCATAGGCTGTAGCTTCTAAATTTTCACGTACATAACGCATTGATAAAATCGTATCGCCTTGTGAAATCGTTCCCATCCCTCTACCTTGACGAATTAAATAGTGACCAAATGTAAAAGGCTGTGTAACAGCTGAAAGCTTGCTTCTTGGCTTTTTAGCACCTCTTGCCATGGCCGTTACTTTCCCAGCCTCTTCAGTAAACAAAGTGACAATTTTATTTGTTTCACCATACGGTATTGTCCGAATGACAATTCCTTCCCATTTACTGAGCAAAAGATTCCCCTCTTTCAAAATGACTCATAATCATCAGTATTCGTCTTCATCAAATCCAAATTCTTTTAAATTTGTTGGACGATTACGCCAATCTTTTTTCACTTTTACCCATAACTCTAAAAAAACTTTTGAACCCAATAGACGTTCAATATCCTTTCGTGCTTCTGTTCCTACTTTTTTGAGTACAGAGCCTTGCTTGCCGATGACAATCCCTTTTTGTGAATCCCGCTCTACAATAATTGTTGCCATTACATTAATCATATCTCGTTCTTCATCACGTTCAATTTTTTCAATTGCAACCGCAACAGAATGCGGAATTTCTTCACGTGTTGCATGTAACACTTTTTCACGAATAAACTCTGAAATAATAAAACGTTCGGGATGGTCTGTTACTTGATCTTCTGGATAATATTTTGGTCCTTCTGGTAAGTATTTCTTTAATGTTGTTAATAAATTTTCTGTATTATTTCCATTTAATGCAGAAATCGGGACGACTTCTGCAAATTGATATTCTGATTGATAGGTGACAATGATTTCTAGTAATTCATCAGGATGAACTAAATCAATTTTATTAATCACTAGGAAAACAGGTTTTTTCGTATTTTCGAGCAAGTCAATAATAAAACGATCTCCAGGACCAATTTTCTCTGTTGCATTCACCATAAATAAAATAATATCGACTTCTGATAATGTGTTTTTTGCCACTTTAACCATAAAGTCCCCTAAACGATGTTTCGGCTTATGAATCCCTGGTGTGTCAATGTAAATCATTTGTGAATCCTCTGTCGTTACAACACCTTGAACTTTATTGCGCGTTGTCTGAGGTTTGTCACTCATAATGGCAATTTTTTGTCCAACAACATGATTTAAAAATGTAGATTTCCCAACATTAGGACGTCCAATGATCGAAATAAATCCTGATTTAAAAGCTTGATTATTTTCTTGCATCCGCAAGATCCTCCTTCGTAAATGCACCTGGTAATAATTGTTCAACTGTTGTTTCAAATAACGCACCGTCTGTATTTGTTAAATAAACGGGCATTTTTGGATCGCAAAATTCTGCAATCACTTGACGGCAAGCGCCACATGGTGAAATCGGTCCTTCCGTTTTTCCAGTTACAACAAGTGCTTTAAAGTTTTTTTCACCTTCTGAAACTGCTTTAAAAATAGCTGTTCGTTCAGCACAATTTGATAATCCATAAGAGGAATTTTCAATGTTACAACCTTTATAAACGACTTCATCTTCCGTAATTAATGCAGCGCCTACTGGAAACTTCGAATAAGGAACATACGCACTTTTCATTGCGTCATACGCTTGTTCTATCCACTTTTTTTGCATAAAACACCCTACTTTCTATTCTTCAAAACCATTTTGGTAAAAAAATCATCAGTCCAATGATTGCACTTGCGATGGCTATGATTAACACAGCGCCAGCTGCTACATCTTTCGCTTGCTTCGCTAGTGGATGAAATTCATCAGTGATTAAATCTATCGTACGTTCAATCGCTGTATTGATCATTTCAAGTGCCAATACTGCACCAATTAGCATAATTACAATAAACCATTCAACGTATGATAACCCCGTCCATATACCTGCAATTACAACTAGTACCATTGCTGATAAATGAATTTTAAAATTGCGTTCATGTCGGGCACAATGCAAAATTCCTTCGATTGCATATTGAAATCCTTTCAAAAATTTATTCATAACGATTACCTCGTTAATCCAAATGCTTGTAAAATCTCTTTTTGTCTCCCAAACATTTCTTTTTCTTCTTCCTCAGTCATATGGTCATATCCAAGTAAATGTAATAAACCATGTAAAGCTAAAAAGCCAATCTCTCGTTTTAATGGATGTCCATATTCCTCAGCCTGCCTCTTCGCTGTATCGACTGAAATAAGAATATCGCCAAGAACTTTCGGCATCGTTATATCCGTTATAATTGGCATTTCACCTTCACCAAGTTCTTCTAATGCAAATGAAATAACATCTGTTGGCGTATCTTTCCCTCGATACGATCGATTTACTTCCTGTATCGAAACATCATCCATAAATGTCAGGGATATTTCTGTTTCTTCTTCAATGCCTTCCTCTTGTAATGCAAATTGAAGCAGTTCTTCTACTAACGTTACGATAGAGGCATCGACCGACTCTGTCTCATCAATTGTATCTAATTGTAACAAGTCGTTCATCACCTTTCTTCTTCATCTGGATATTCAATTCGACTGTGGAATATCCCATTTAATGTCTCACAAATTGTTTTTTGAATTACTGTTAATTCTTTCATCGATAAATCGCACTCATCAAATTGTCCATCTTGCAATTTATCACTGACAATCGCTTGGACAAGTTGACTAATTTTCTCTGTTGTTGGGTCTTTCATAGAACGAACCGCAGCTTCAACACTGTCCGCAATCGAAATAATCGCAATTTCCTTCGTTTGTGGTTTTGGACCTGCATAACGATAGGCAGCTTCTTCTACTTCCTGCCCTTCCTCTTTTGCTTTAAACAAGAAGAACTTCAGTAAACTTGTTACGTGATGTTGTCTTGCAATATCTACAATTTCAGAAGGCATTTTATGTTTTTCTAATAGCTGTGCTCCGTCTTCTGCGTGAGCAATAATAATATCACGACTTCTTTCAGGTGGTAAAGTATCATGCGGATTTTTCTCTCCATGTTGATTTTCAATAAAATACGCAGGGCGAACAGTTTTACCAATGTCATGATAATACGCACCGACTCTCGCTAATAACCCATTCGCTCCAATCGATTCACAAGCTGTATCTGCTAAGTTTGCAACCATCACACTATGATGATAAGTACCTGGTGCTTCAATTAAAATCTTTTTCAATAGCGGATGATTAGGATTTGATAACTCTATTAATTTCATATCAGATAATATGCCGAATGTTGATTCAAAAAATGGTAATAAACCAATCGTCATGGAACTAGAGAGCACACCGGAAACAATCGCTGCAACCCCGTAAAAGATCAGTTCTTTCCATGTATACGACGATTGTGTCATTAATAAGTAAAAACTAATAAAAACAATATTACTTAACACAACCCCTAAACTGGCCTTCATAATCGATGATCGACGCGCGGTCTCACCAAGTAAATAAATACTTGTCATACTTCCAAATAAAATATATAAAACCAATTCCATTTGGATAATGGATGCAATGCCATCTTGCAAAATAATTCCTGCAGTGGCAGATGTAATAATGGACATTGTAAGTGCAATCCGCTCATTAATTAATAAACGAATAATCATCGCTACAAAAGCAGTTGGGAATAAAAATGCAATGAGCAATTCAAATTCCGATTCGATAATAGAAACAAGTTGCATTAAAATAACAGCTAATAAATAGGCAACCATTGCGATGGATAATGACTTCTTTTTCAAAAGGGCATCTTCTCGCCATTTAGAAAATGCTAAATACATAAATAACATAATCGACACAATGAAAAGGCCAATCGCAATGAGCGGTTTCACTGCTGTTTGATTTTGTAGTAAGCCTGCCAATTCTAATTGTCGATATATTTCACTGTCAATGACCTGTCCTTCACGAACGAGGACCTGACCTTGTAAAATACGAATCGGCTCTACTTGTGCACGAGCCTCTTCTTTTCGAGATTCGGTGAGTTGCTCATTCAATATTTCTGTTTCTACTGCTAATGCTCTTGCAATCGATATAACAGGCTCTTCAATACGCTCCGGAATATCATTTGCCAAGCGAAGTTGACGCTCAATTTCATACTTCGCAAAAGTTAAATCTGTTGTGCGCAACGGCTTTGATAGTTCTTTTTGTAAAGTTTTAACCACTTCATTTTGTGTATCTTCTAATGTTGCCGCTTTTTCTCTTAATAATAATTTAATCGTTTCTTTGTCAATGTCTAAACTTTTCTCTTCCTGTTTTAACGGTTCAAGTTTTTCTGCAACTTGATTGACAATGTCATCCGTTACTTTTTTGTTGTTTTTTTCAAGATCTTTTTTAGCTGTAATGACATGATCAAAAATATTTTGTGCAATCGTTTGACGATTTTTCGCAATATCATCCGAAAACTGATACACAGGTGTTACCTCATTGGCCGCTCGATCACGTTCCTCTTCGGTTTTCACCGTGTCCTCTACCGTTTTCAAAGAACGAATTGCTTCAGGTGCTATTTGAAACTCTTTCAATTCGTACGTCTCTTTTCGAACATTTCCAGCCATTAGAAAAAATAAAATAATCGATGAAATGATAATAACGAAAAAAGCAAAGTATGTAAATTTTAATGGCTTCACTGTTCTTTCGATAAACTTCAACATAGAAATACCCCTTTCAATGGAAGACAAAGAACTTCTTGTAAAAAAGATGACTAAAGAGCGTGGTTCTTTAGCCATCTTGATTTAAATTATACACCATTTAGTCATGATCAACTATAGCGTCATAAAGATTCCGCTTTATTCTCCTGAAGTTTGACGATCATATGCCTCAATAATTTTGGCGACAAGTGGATGACGGACGACATCTCCAGCCTCTAAATATTGAAAATGAATATGCGAAACATGTTTTAAGATTGTTTCCGCTTCGATGAGTCCTGAAACAACCCCTTTCGGCAAATCAATTTGTGATTTATCGCCCGTAATGACCATTTTTGAACCGAATCCAAGTCTTGTTAAAAACATTTTCATTTGGGCTTTTGTCGTATTTTGTGCTTCGTCTAAGATGACAAATGCATCATCTAACGTACGACCACGCATATAAGCTAATGGTGCAATTTCTATCACACCACGGTCGATTAAACGTTCTGTATGCTCTGCGCCTAACAACGCATGTAGTGCATCATATAACGGACGTAAATAAGGATCGACCTTTTCTTTTAAATCACCAGGCAAGAAACCTAAACTTTCACCAGCTTCAACTGCAGGTCTTGTTAAAATAATTTTTTTGACTGCTCCGTTTTTCATCGCTTGAACTGCCAGCACGACTGCTAAAAATGTTTTACCTGTCCCAGCTGGACCAATTCCAAACGCAAGGTCATGTCTCCGAATCCCACGAACATATTCTCTTTGTCCAATGGTCTTCGCGCGAATAACCTTTCCTTTATGATCACGTGCAATTTCTTCATCGTATAACTCTGCAAAATATTCAATTGTACCAGACTTGACCATTTCCAATGCTGACGATACATCACGTTGATTAATATTTACACCTTTACGCATGACCTTTAGTAATTGTTCAATCAGTGTAAACGTTAACTGACGATTGTCTTCTTCACCTTCAATCGTAATCGTCTCTCCCCGTGTCATCATCGATACATTTAACTGTTCTTCAATTAATTTAATATTTTGATCGGCAATCCCTAATAACATAACGGCCTCATTCGGGTCTTCTAAATGTAATTGAATAAATTGTTCTGTCAATAGCTTCAATCTCCTTGATTAATCGGTTCATATGTCGCAATATTATCATTCACTAAAAACACAATCTTACCAGTCACTTTTTCTTTCTGATAAGTC
>ERZ808040.2259-NODE-2259-length-11142-cov-5.171261_pt1 | contig 11142 bp, 9 predicted proteins | sample MGYA00380191_ERZ808040 | MGnify/ENA primary metagenome ERZ808040 (study PRJEB31490, sample SAMN06133395) | mouse gut metagenome | isolation source: J6 | host: mice | place: China: Chengdu | collected 2015-05 ... | reverse complement strand
TGGGTGGTTAGCTCAGCTGGCAGAGCAACGGACTCTTAATCCGTGGGTCCAGGGTTCGATCCCCTGACCACCCATCAGAGATTTACTAACAGCAATTGCAGATCTTGCTCTGTGGTTGCTGTTTTTTTGTGTATTTTGATATAGAATAGTCAAAACCTAAATATTGTGTTTCTGTAACCCAAGCTGAGTTTGTAGTACAATAAGGTGGGTATGGTCTATTGGACTATCTCCAAGGGGCAGTAGTGCTCACAGTGATAGGTATGTAATTTATATAAAAAGGAATTTAAACTTATGAAAAAAATTTTAGTTGTAGACGATGAGAAACCGATCTTAGATATCATTAAGTTCAATCTGACCAAAGAAGGTTACGATGTATATACTGCCGAAGATGGCCAAGAAGCGTTAGATAAGGTCGAAGAGGTCTTGCCTGATCTGATCATTTTAGATCTGATGTTACCTAAGGTCGATGGGCTCGAAGTAGCACGTGAAGTCCGGAAAAAATACGAGATGCCGATCATTATGGTAACGGCTAAAGACACTGAATTAGATAAGGTCTTAGGTTTAGAGATGGGTGCTGATGACTATGTGACCAAACCATTTTCTAACCGTGAATTGATCGCACGGGTCAAGGCCAATTTACGGCGTCAAGCCACAGTAGTTGCTAGTGCTCAAAGTGAAGAAAAAGAAAAAAGTAGTGACATTGTAATCGGAAACTTAACGATCCACCCAGAAGCATATGTGGTCTCCAAAAATGATGAAAATATCGAATTGACCCACCGTGAATTTGAATTGCTTTACTATTTAGCCAAACACATTGGACAAGTCATGACAAGAGAGCACTTGTTGCAGACCGTTTGGGGCTATGATTACTTTGGGGATGTTCGGACAGTTGACGTAACGGTCCGCCGTTTGCGTGAAAAGATCGAAGATAACCCTAGTCGCCCCGTCTGGTTGGTGACTCGCCGTGGGGTCGGCTATTATTTACGTAATCCAGAGGCCGAGTAAAATGAATAAGAAATTGCATTTTTTCCAGTCGATCCATTTTAAGATCGCACTGGTTTTTGCTTTACTGTTGTTTTTAGCCTTCCAAATCGTTGGTGCGGTATTTGTGCAACGCTTAAAAAGTGAGAATTTAAAACAATTTAAGCAAAGTGTGGAAATGCCAGCTTATGTCAACAATTTGTTAGTCACGCAATTGAATGAAGCCGATACGAGTGAAGCAAATGAGCGGATCAAAACGATCTTAGATGATATCAATAATAACAATATTTCAGATATTCAAGTCGTAGATGCTAAAGGTGTGATCCGTGGTGAAAATAATGTGAATAATCGCTCGATGATCGGGCAAAAAGCAACAAACAATAATATTAAGCAGGTTTTGTACAGTGGACGGAATTTCTCACAAACGATGTATAATGAGCGGGATAACCGGCGCTACTATATCGCGATCACCCCGTTGTTCAATACTTCGGGCAATAACAATACGGTCGTCGGTGCGGTCTATGTCCGCGCTAATTTAGAAAGTGTCTACGATTCGGTCAATGATGTCATCGTGATCTTTGCGACTGCGGCATTGATCGCTACGGGGATCGGGTTAGCCCTTGCGATCCTTGTTTCAAGTGCGATCACCCGCCCGATCGATGAAATGAAAAAGCAAACTGCTCGGATCGCTCGCGGTGATTATTCCGGTCAAGTCCAAGTTTATGGACGCGATGAATTAGGGCAATTAGCCCAAGCGGTCAACAATCTATCAGCTCGGGTCGAAGAAGCTCAAGAAGCGACCGAATCAGAGCGGCGCCGCTTGGATCTGATCTTATCACATATGTCAGATGGAGTGATCGCTACTGATCGTGGGGGCAAGATCACGATCATCAACGATATGGCGTGTGAAGCGTTAGAAGTAAATCCAGATGATGTTAGGGATAAGTCGATCTTAGATGTTTTGAATATCCGTGATAAATATACGATCCGCGAACTTTTGGAAAATCAAAATGAGATCATTTTGGATGAATTAGACACTAATCGCGACCAGATCTTGAATGCCAATTTTTCGCTGATCCAACGGCGCTCAGGCTTTATCATCGGGATCGTATGTGTCTTGCATGATATCACCGAACAACAACGGATCGACCGCGAACGGCGACAATTTGTTTCCAACGTTTCGCATGAATTGCGGACACCGTTGACGAGTATGCGCAGTTACATTGAGGCCTTAAATGAAGGTGCTTGGCAAGACCCTGAGATCGCACCGGCTTTTTTAAAGGTCACGCAAGAAGAAACTGACCGAATGATCCGGATGATCAATGATCTTTTGAGTTTATCGCGAATGGATCTAGGAAAAGTTGAGTTAGATTTAGAGCTAGTCAATTTAAATGAATTGTTCAACTATATCTTGAATCGCTTTGATATGATGCTTGAAAAAGACAATAATGATACACGTGAAGTGACAAAAAATTATACGATCAAACGTGACTTTACCGATAAGCCACTTTGGGTCGAAGTCGATACCGACAAGATCATTCAAGTGGTAGATAATATCATGAATAATGCGATCAAGTATTCACCTGATGGCGGTGTGATCACTTGCCGTTTGTTGGAGACACATAATCATGTCATCATGAGTATCTCTGATCAAGGGCTAGGGATGCCCAAAAAGGAACTATCGCATATCTTTGAACGCTTCTATCGGGTCGATAAAGCACGTTCCCGGGCGCAAGGCGGAACAGGTCTTGGACTAGCGATCTCTAAGGAAGTGATCGAATTGCATCACGGCCGGATCTGGGTCGATAGTACGGAAGGGAAGGGTTCGACCTTTTATATCTCGCTACCATATGAAGAATACGAGGAAGGAGATCTATGGGATGAAGAATAAACGCTTAAATGGGTGGTTTTTACATGCCATTTTGATCCTTGCGGTGTTATTTAGTGTTGTTTTTACAGCTTTGATCTGGGTAACACCTGTTTATTTTCAACGACTAGCAGGGATGGCAGCTCCGGATAAGACTAAAGTTGTCAATGATGATACCAACACGACAGATAAGAAAAAATTAACTGATGTATATCGACCAGTATCGATCACAGTAACAGATAAACGATCATCTAGTCGGCTATTGAGCAATCGGATCGATGTAGTCAATCTAATGATGACCTCTTTAGAAGGAAGTAAGATCACCGATATTAGTGAACCAGAGACTGTTAGTAAAAGCGAGTACCTAAAGTTGGTACAGACGCCTAGATCCTATCAGTTGAATTATGGTTCGGAGCTCTCCTTTGGGGTCTTGAAACAATACCTTGCTGAACAGCCAGCTAAGAGTGAAAATTACAGTTTTGATCGGATCGTGATCAGTTATGATGGCTCTACCGTCTATTTTCTAGAAGATGCAGGTCTCAAAGTATACAAGGCCAAGTTGACTAAATATGCTAAAGCTAAGCTTAATAATGTCCACAAAACTAAGGGACTCAAGCGCTATAAACTTAGCTATGAATATCAAAACGGCCGTCTGATCCAGTATTATGAAGATCCAATCACGGTGCCACGTTATAGTTATTTATACAATAAAGAAAATGTAGGGATGTACGTTACTCGCTTGTTAGGAGCTGAGAAGAGTAGTACCTCATCGTTGACGACCCGTGAACAAGATGGTGTAACGATCTATTCCGACGATTCGGGGCAAAAATTGAGCATCCGCGACAAAACGGGCTTGATAACCTATACGGATTATCTGACCGATGAGACTGGGCGCCAAAATTGGACTTTAGACGATCATTTAATGAATGATTTTACTGATCTGGAGCAATTAGGCGTTAGTTTAGCCGATGTTAAGTATTCTGAGTATGATATACAGGAAAAAAATGTCATCTATCGTAGTTACATCGATGGTTTTCCTGTGATCTCGGCACGTGATTTTGGTACTTATCAGATCCAAAATCGCATCCGCAGTAAGAAGTTGGTCTTTTCCCAATGTAGTCTACAAGTTCCGGTACCGGCAGCTGGTAAAGCAGTGACACTCAAGCCAACTAAAGAGATCTTGCCTGAGTTACAAAATGCTGATGTCGATTTGGGTAAGATCAGCGATATTCAGATCGGTTATACGGTCTCACAAAATGGTACAGCTTCACTGGTCATTGATCTGACACCGACATATTTTGTCAAATACAATAATGTTTGGATCAATTATCAAGATCTGGTCTCAGGGAAGAAATGGGGGGATAACGACAATGAATTTTAAGCGTATCGAGTGGATCTTTGTCATTGCCTTTATCGCCTTAGATATTTTTTTGTTGAGTGTTTATGTGACACAAAATGATACGATCGATCAACGAACGAGTTCATTTTCTACGACCAGTACTTCAGGATCTGTATTAAAGAGTATCAAAAATGATCAGATTTCTTATGGTCATCTATCCAATAAACCACAAGCTGGTTATTATGTCTCCAGCTCAAATTCAAATATTTTGCGAGAGAAAGCTGACCAGTTGTATTATAGTTGGGAATATGCCAACCACAAATTAACGGTCAACTTTACAGCTGGTTTAAAACTAGTCGATCCAGACAAACCGCAAGCGACAATAGATGAATTTTTAAAAGATGATAGTGTCGTTCTCTTTGGTAAGGAGTATACTTATAATAAAGATCTTTCAACTAAATCTGTGGTCGTTTACACGCAGATGATCTATGGAGGGCCGGTATACTCGAGTGATGGTCAGATCCGATTTGAGATCAAAAATGGCTATGTTACAGGCTATACTCAAGGATATATGAATGATATCCAGATCTTGCGCGAAAAACGTGATACTATTAGCCAAGAACGGGCATTGATCTGGTTGTATCAATACAATAAATTGCCTGCTAATACACAAGTTTTGTGGTGCCATTTAGGGTATACACGGTTATTATCGGTAAATAATAGCATCGTATATATCCCAACTTGGAATTTCTGTATAAAAAACAGTAATACAGGCAACATCCAGTATCGGCGGATCAATGCCTTTACAGGTAGTGTGATGGATGAAACGATCAGTGTTAAATAAACGAGAAAGGGTAGCTTGACAATGAGTAAAGAAGTTGGGTTGAAAGTTAGCGTGCTTGCCAGTGGAAGTACGGGTAATGCAACTTATATCGAGACGCCTAAGCAAAAATTATTGATCGATGCTGGACTTTCGGGTAAAAAAATCGAAGGACTGATGAATTCGATCGGGCGGACCTTAAAAGATGTTGACAAACTCTTGGTGACTCACGAACATAGTGATCATATCAAGGGTGTCGGTGTTTTAGCTCGTCGCTATGGCTTAGATGTCTACGCCAATGAAAAGACTTGGGAACAAATGGCGCCTAAGATCGGGCAGGTCAAAACAGAACAAAAGCACATTTTTGAACGTGAGACAGTTCAAACTTTTGGTGATCTAGATGTGCAAAGTTTTGGCGTTTCGCATGATGCGACTGACCCACAATTTTATGAAGTGCATTATGCGGGTAAATCCTTTGCTATTGTGACAGATACTGGCTATGTCTCAGATCGGGTCAAGGGGATCGTGGAAAATGCAGATGGATATTTATTTGAATGTAACCACGATACCGAGATGTTACGCGCCGGGATCTATCCGTGGTCGCTAAAGCAACGGATCTTAAGTGATCAAGGGCATTTATCCAACGAAGATAGCGCCAACGCATTGATGAGCGTTTTAGGGACTCGGACCAAGCAGATCTATCTTGGTCACTTGAGCCAAGAAAATAATGTCAAAGAATTAGCACATTTGACAGTCAAACGTCAAATGCAGGCTAAAGACTTCGGTGTTGATCAAGATTTTTGCTTATTAGACACTGATCCCGCGCAAGCGACCGAGTTGACAGTTCTTTAAGATAAAACTATATTTTTTAGGATAAAGTTAATTTTTACATTATTGTAAGCAATTTTGTTGCAAAAGGCTTATTATAGATAATACAGATACTTAATTTTAGAGGTGACTTTTTGTATGAGCAAGAATGAACAATTTGATGGCGAGTTTACTGAAAGTGATCCAAATAATGGATCAGCCAAACAACCAATCTCAAAGCACCAAGGGCTAGGTAAAGTATTTTTGATCGGTCTGTGTGCCGGTGTACTTGGTGGTGGCGTAGCTGTTGGAGGCTATACGTTGTATCAAAACAATAGTACCCAACTAGCAAGTAATTCCCAAGGAACGACAGCGACTAGCAACGTTAAGGTAAATGTCAACACGCAAACAACTAAAGCTTTTGATGCGGTCAAAGATGCAGTTGTTTCGGTCGAAGCTTACTCAGAACAACAATCAAGTTCGTCTTTAGAAGACCTCTTTGGGCAAAATTCTGGTAACTCGACTAGTCAAACATCTACTAGTGAAGGCTCTGGGGTCATTTATAAAAAGAGCGGTAATACTGCTTATATCGTCACAAATAACCATGTGATCTCAGGTGCTAACAAAGTTGAAGTCTTGTTGAATAGTGGCAAGAAGTTATCGGCTACTGTAGTAGGACATGACTCGGTAACTGACTTAGCTGTGCTTAAGATCAGCGCCAAAGATGTTAAACAAGTTGCAAGTTTTGGCAACTCGGATAATATTAAAGTTGGTGAAACAGCTTTGGCGATCGGCTCTCCTCTTGGCTCAGAATATGCCACCTCTTTGACTCAAGGTATCATTTCGGCTAAGAGTCGGACGATCAACGTAACTAACAGCAATGGTGTCACCACGGGGCAGGCGACTGTTATCCAAACTGATGCCGCGATCAACCCAGGTAACTCTGGTGGTGCTTTAGTGAACTTACAAGGTCAAGTTATCGGGATCAACTCGATGAAACTTTCAAGTACCGGTTCAAGTGAATCGACGTCTGTTGAAGGGATGGGGTTTGCGATCCCAAGTAATGAAGTGGTTTCGATCATCAATCAATTAGTTGAAAATGGAAAAGTTAAGCGTCCAGCCTTGGGGATATCTCTAGTTGATCTAGATTATGTCTCTCAAAGTGCTCGAACAGATACGCTCAAGTTACCAACAGATGTTACTAGCGGTGTGGTCGTTATGAAGATCGATTCTAGTTCACCGTTGAAAGATAGTGGTATTGCTAAATATGATGTGATCACATCGATCGGTGGTAAGAAAGTTACCGACTTAGCGTCCTTGCGTCAAGCACTATATGAACATAAAATCGGTGACACGGTTGAGATCGGTTATTATCATGAAGGTAAGCAACAGACCGCTAATGTTAAATTGACCTTGGAAGCAGATGATTCCAATACGACGACATCATCGAATTCCAACGAATAAAGTTAAATTAAAATGTTAATTATGAGGACGGCAACTAAGTGAGAACTTAGTACCGTCCTTTTTGGATATTGTGTATAATAATACAAGAAGATATTTAATGAGGTTATCCCCATAAATATTGGGACAGAACAAAAGTGCTCCCCAATATCTTGTGGTTAACTCTGTGGATATGTGGATAACTTTGTGGATAAGTATATGAGGAAGGAATTATTTTCGTGAATATTAAGATCGTTTGTGTGGGAAAACTCAAAGAAAAATACTTAAAACAAGGGATTGCTGAGTATTCTAAGCGCTTAAGTAAGTTTTGCAAATTTGAAATTATTGAAGTTCCCGATGAAAAAGCACCAGAAAAGTTAAGTCCAGCCGAGATGGAAGCGGTGAAACAAAAAGAAGGTGAGCACATTTTGCATAAAATTAAGGATAAAGAGTATGTTTATGCATTAGCGATCGAGGGTAAAGAACGCTCTTCGGAAGAATTTGCTGCTGAATTAGAAAAATTAGGGACATACGGACATAGTGATGTGACCTTTGTGATCGGGGGCTCACTTGGTTTAAGTCCAGTTGTTTTAAAGCGAGCTCAAACAAAGATCTCTTTTGGCCGTTTTACTTTGCCCCATCAGTTGATGCGTTTAGTTTTGACTGAGCAGATCTACCGTGGCTTTATGATCAATAACGGTAGCCCTTATCATAAATAATATTTTTAGCTAAAGCTGTCGCTACAGATTTCTGTGGCGACAGCTTTTTTATTGGAGAAAATTTTTTAAAAAATTATTGTTTTGATTAAAAAAGGTATAGATGGTCAAAAATAATTTTGAATTTTTTAACTATAATTAAGTTTGTTTATAAGTGTAGCTAAAGGATTTCCCTTTAGTATGTTGTGTATGATATTTTATCTTTAGCTCTAAAAATTTAAAAATAATATTCGAGGTTATTTTTAATATTTTAATTATTAAGAGGAGAATCTAGGATAAGATGTTATCAAAAAATAATAAACAGCTGATGGTAGAAAAACAAGCAGCTAAAAAGCAACGTTATGGTCTACGTAAGTTAAGCATGGGTGTAGCTTCAGTTTTGTTGGGAATGACATTTTTAGGTGCGGGTAGTATCTCAGCTACCGAAAATGAAAATTTAGAGACAGCTACAACAGAAAACCAAGTTGAAGCTGTCTCCGATCCTTTAAATGAGCAAACAGAAATAACCTTGACGCCGCAAGCAGACTGATGAGCAAGCGTATGAAGAAAAAGCAGTTACTCGCACGATCAATCTTTATAAAGACGGTGAGTTGGTCGACACAAAAATCCAAACCGTAAACTTCCATAAGATCTTAGGAACATGGTATGTCAAAAATGATGGCGCGGTAGGGGTAAAAACTGGTCAATTTGAAGCCTATGATATCCCTGAACAAGCAGGTTATACAGCACAAGTCAATGGTGTTGCCGTCGATAAAGTAGACAACATGAGTGTAACAGCTGATACTCCAAATCAAGTAGTCGATGTTTACTATGTTGCTGATACAAAAACATACACTGAAGAAAGGGTCATTACCCGGACGATCAATATTTGGCATGATGATAAACTTTTTGACGTTATCCCCCAAGAAGTAGTCTTTACGCGTGAAGTGACTGAAAATCTAACAACTGGTGAGAAGACTTATGGTTCTTGGGATGAACCTACTAAGATGTTCGATGAGGTTACGCTGCCACAATATGAAGGCTATAAACATACAGAAGGAACAGTTCAAAAACGTTGTATCGTTAATCCAAATTCAGAAAACATAGTTAATGATATCAAATATACGTCTGAGAAAGAAATTTCTGAAGAAACAAGAATAGTAGAGCGTGTGATCAACATTTATAAAGATGGTGAACATACAGAGACAGTTAAGCAAAGTGTGACCTTTACGCGTGAAGTGATCAAAAACTTAGTGACTGATGAGATCGAATATGGTGAATGGATCGCAGAAGACGGTAAAGATCGATAGCAAGACCGTTGAACCAAGAATGGAAGACGAATAAGTATCGATCAATTATACAGCTAAGATCGATACACGGATCGAAGAACGCTTTGTTCAAAGAACGATCATCCTTCACTTGCCAAATGGTGAAACTAAGAAAGTTACGCAAGATGTGACCTTCAAACGTGAGGTAAGAAAAAATCTAGTAACAGGTGAAGAAGTCTATGGTGCTTGGGGAATGGAAAAAATAACATTCCCAGAATATGAAGTTCCAAAGGTCGAAAACTATATCCCGATAATGGATAAAGTCGAAGCAGCTGTGGTTACTCCGGATACTCAAAACTGGACAGTCGACATTTACTATGAAGCAGCTACTGAAGTAACGACGGAGTATAATACTGTAAAACGCGTGATCAGCATCTACCAAGATGGCAAAAAAGTCGATGAAGTGACTCAAGTCGTAGAATTTAGCCGCGAAGCTAAAAAGAACTTAGCGACTGGCGAAGTGACATACGGTGAATGGGTCGCCAAAGATGGTAAAGATATCTGGGGAGCTTTTGATGCACCAGAATACGAAAATTACACGACTGACACGGTAAAAATCGACAATAAGAGCATTAAACCAGGCATGGAAGACGAAGAAGCTGCAATTTACTATACTTCGATCGTAGAAACTGAGCTTGAAGAACGCGTGGTCGATCGTACGATCATTTTAAACTTGCCAAATGGGATGAAACGTGAGCATGTTCAAAGTGTAACGTTCAAACGTGAAGTAAAGAAAAACTTGGCGACCGGTGAAGTGGCATATGGCGAGTGGGATCTTTTACCAACAGAGCTTGAAGCCTATGCCCCACCTAAGTTTGAAGGTTATGTAGCGTCTGTAGAAGAAGTCGAAGCGATCATTGTTGATCCAGATAGCCAAAGTACAACGGTTGAAGTCGACTACTATAAGATCTATCAACAAACTAAGGAGGTAAAAAGAACCTTTACTGTTCGAGTCGTTGATGGCGTCTTGCCCCGAGTGGGGACCTTTGGAGGCGATGGTCCACAACATGTTCAAAGTGTTAGATTTGTTCGGAATGTTTATTTAAACGCAGCAGGTGAGATCGTTGCGACAGGTAATTGGGGAAAAGCCGAAGAAACATTTGGAGGATTTGTCATCCCACAGCTTGAAGGTTATACTACTAGACGAACAGTGATCGAATCACAAACTGTGACCCCAGACATGGAAGACATGGAAGATGAGATCTTGTATGTAGCTTATGCAACACATGAAGATACGAAAGTCGTAACACGCACGATCACGATCACCGATCCAGATGGCAAGACGCATGTAGTTGAACAAAAAGCTACCTTTACTCGCTAAGTCTTGACTGATCAGTTCACAGGACAAAAAATGTTAGGTGATTGGAGTGTAGATCAAAGCATACTTGAAGGGATCACGCTACCAGAATTTAATGGATACAAACCATCACAACAAGTTGATCCATTAGAAGTATCGCCTGATTCAGAAGATAGTGACTTAACGATCACTTATGAAAAAGTAGATCCAGACACACCAACAGGCCCAGACAATGGCGATAACGAAAAGCCAGACACACCAACAGGCCCAGACAATGGCGATAACGAAAAGCCAGATACGCCAACAGGCCCAGACAATGGTGATAACGAAAAGCCAGACACACCAACAAGCCCAGATGATGGAGATAACGAAAAGCCAGATGCGCCAACGGGTCCAGACAAAGCTCCTGAAGTAACAGCAGGCACAAATAATGGTGGCTTAGAAAACGCTAAAGACGAGCTTAACTCAGAAGCAGCTGATCAAGTTCTGAATTTAATGACGCCTAGCCGGAAATCCCGTGACTTTAGTCATGGGATGGATAGGCCACTATTGAGCCACTTTATGGGGC
>ERZ808040.2256-NODE-2256-length-11170-cov-4.089967_pt1 | contig 11170 bp, 8 predicted proteins | sample MGYA00380191_ERZ808040 | MGnify/ENA primary metagenome ERZ808040 (study PRJEB31490, sample SAMN06133395) | mouse gut metagenome | isolation source: J6 | host: mice | place: China: Chengdu | collected 2015-05 ... | reverse complement strand
AATAACATATATGTAAGCGTTTACATATGCTAAAGTAACGAAAAAAATGACAAGAAAGCACAGGGGATATGTACTTGAAAATATACAATTTAACGAATATTGAGCCTTGTGCATTGTCTTTGTATCTAGTATAATATAAATATCTCAGTTTGTTAAGTGCAAAACTAACAAATCTTAGTGAAAAAAGTGATTGCCGCCGCATCGCTGCCAGGGGAAGCCTTTGTGTGCGCTGCAGGCAAATAGCGTAACTGCTGCGAGTGGGGCCGGCAATGGCGAAAAAAGAGGGACAAGCGGTAAACCCGCCGGAAAGGAGAAAGGATATGTCATACATTGATCTGATCAAGGAGAGAGCAAGGCTTGACAAAAAGACCATCGTTTTACCTGAGTCCAACGACAAGAGAACTTTGTTGGCGGCAGCAAAAATCGTGGAAGAGGGCATTGCTGACATTATCATGATCGGTGACGAAGAAAAGATTATGGATGGTGCCGGCTGGCTGGAAGTAGACCTGACCAATGTAAAGGTGGTAAATCCCAAGAAAACGGATAAGCTGGACAGCTATGTGAACCTGCTGTACGAGACCAGAAAAGCGAAGGGCATGACGCAGGAGCAGGCCCGTGAGATTCTTTTGAGCGACCCGTTGACCTTTGGCATTGTTATGGTAAAGGCAAACGAAGCGGACGGCATGGTTGCAGGAGCCTGCCATTCCACTGCCGATACGTTGAGGCCTGCGCTGCAGATCTTAAAGACGGCTCCCGGGGTCAAGCTGGTTTCTGCATTCTTTGTAATGGATACCCAGTTCAAGGACCAGGGTGAGAACGGCGCTTTCCTGTTCGCCGACTGCGGCCTGAACCAGGACCCTACCGCGGAAGAGCTTGCGGCTATCGCAGATTCCTCATCCAGAAGCTTTAAGGCGTTGGTGGGACCGAAGCCTGTTATCGCCATGTTGAGCCATTCCACCAAAGGAAGCGCAAAGCATGCTCTGGTAGATAAGGTAGTGGAAGCTACCAGGATCGCACAGGAACAGTACCCCCATCTGACATTGGACGGCGAGCTGCAGCTGGATGCGGCGCTGGTTCCCGGCGTGGCTAAGACCAAATCACCCGGAAGCCCTGTGGGCGGCAGAGCCAATATCTTGATTTTCCCTAATCTGGATGCCGGAAACATCGGCTACAAGCTGGTGCAGAGATTGGGCGGTGCGGAAGCTTACGGCCCCATGCTCCAGGGAATTGCAAAACCCGTGAACGACCTGTCCCGCGGATGTTCCTGGCAGGACATTGTAGGCGTGGTGGCCCTCACTGCCGTACAGGCGCAGTTGGTATAAGGGGCATTGCCATTTGAACGGATGCCCTGCCTGGAATGGGAAGCCGTTTGAATGGCAGCTTGGTGAACGAAGCATTGAAAAAGTAGAAAGGACAATATAGAGACATGAAAGTATTGGTAATTAATTGTGGTTCTTCTTCCCTGAAATTCCAGCTTATCGACTCCGAGTCCGAGCAGTGCCTTGCAAAGGGGCTCTGCGAAAGGATCGGCATTGAAGGAAGCATGATTACATACGCGCCTGAAGGAGGCGAGAAGGAGAACACCGTGACTCCTATGCCTGACCATACCGAGGCGATCCGCCTTGTCCTGGAAGCATTGACCAATCCCGGGACAGGCGTGGTAAAGAGTTTGGACGAGATCGGTGCGGTAGGCCACCGTGTGGTCCATGGCGGAGAGAAGTTTGCGGAATCCGTAGTGATCAATGATGAAGTGATGGCAGCCATTGATGAATGTAATGACCTGGCGCCCCTTCATAATCCGGCCAATCTGATCGGTATCAATGCCTGCAAGAAGTTGATGCCCAACACGCCCATGGTCGGTGTGTTTGACACAGCTTTCCACCAGACCATGCCTGAGGAAGCATATATGTATGGCCTTCCCTTTGAGTATTACCAGAAGTATAAGATCAGAAGGTACGGCTTCCACGGTACCAGCCATTCTTATGTGTCCAAGAGAGCTGCGGAGGTTCTGGGCAAAGAGTATGGTGACCTGAAAATCATTGTATGCCATTTGGGCAACGGGGCGTCCGTTTCTGCAGTGAAGAACGGTAAATGTGTGGATACGTCCATGGGGTTGACACCCCTGGAAGGGTTGATCATGGGTACCCGTTCCGGCGACATTGACCCTGCCATCATAGAGTTCCTGGCACATAAGGAGAACAAGGGAATTGACGAGGTGATGAGTGTGCTGAACAAGAAGTCCGGTGTGCTGGGACTTTCCGACAACCTATCCTCGGATTTCCGTGACCTGGAGGAAGGGTTCCATAAAGACGATGCAAACGCAGTCCGCACCATGAAGACTTACTGCTACCGTGTGGCAAAGTATATTGGCGCATATGTGGCGGCTATGAACGGCGTGGACGTGATCTGCTTTACTGCGGGCATAGGGGAGAATGCGGCATTAGTCCGCAGTATGGTATGCGAGTATCTGGGTTATCTGGGCGTAAAGGTTGACCAGGAGGCCAACAATAAGCGCGGCGAAGACATTGCAATCTCTACTGCAGACAGCAGGACTACCGTCATGGTGATCCCTACCAACGAAGAGCTTGCCATCGCGCGGGAGACCGTCCGCCTGGTTTAACCGGCTGTTTGCGTATCGCAGCCTGAAACCGTCGGATATGCCGGTACGATTAAATGTGGGACACATATATGAAAGAAAGATGAGCAGACAGAGTTGCCATGGATATGGCAGCTCTGTTTGTTTATGAAAAAAAGTTTTTACAAATGGATACCGGATGAAACTTTTTTATTCCCTGCCGAGTCAAATAATTATACAAAAAAGGAGGGCGCAAATAAAATGAAGATCTTTACCGGGAAAAGAGCAAAGGAAGAGAAGGTAGAGCAGCTTCTGCTGGAGAATTATGACAGATATTACCGGCTTGCATTCAGCTATGTGCATAACGCCGATGACGCGGGGGACATTGTCCAGAACGGTGCGTATAAGGCAATACGCGGCAGCAGCAGGCTCAAAAACATGGATTATGCGGCAACATGGGTCTATCGGATCATGCTGAACGAGATATTTGGTTTTTTCCGACAGAGTAAGACCGTTTCCATGGAAGCCATGGCAGAAGAGCACGGGGCAGAGCCGGCAGGCACGGATGTTTACCAGGATTTTGACCTGCGGGCGGCACTTGACTCGTTGGATATGGAAGACAAGATGGTGGTGGAGCTGCGATATTTTGAGGACTTGAAACTGGAGGAAATTGCGGAGATCCTGGGTGAGAACCTGAGTACGGTGAAAAGCCGGCTCTACCGCAGTCTAAAGAAATTGAGGGTGAAGCTGAGTGAGAGGGAAGAAATTGTTTGAGCTGGAGGAATATGTGACTGCCAATATTGCAAAACTGGAAAAGGAGAAATTAGGTATGAAGAAATATGCGGGAGAATTGCAGGATTTAAAAAAAGAATATCATACTATCCGTATGTCCGACCAACAGGTAATGAAATTGAAGGAACAGATAGCAAAGGGCAGGCGGGAGGGAAAAGCTGCCCGAAGGAAGGGTGCGGTTATCCGCTGGTCCACAGCGGCAGCAGCCTTTGTGGCATTGTTTATCCTCCTTCCCAATACTTCCGCAGGGGCGGCCCATGCCATGAGCCGGATCCCGATCCTGGGAAGGCTGGTTGAGGTGGTGACTTACCGGGATTACAGCTATGAAGATGACCGGCATAATGCCCGGATCAAAGTCCCTGAGCTGGTGGTGGAACTGCCGGAAAAAGGGGATGACGGGGTCGCCCCTGAGGTCCAGGATAACATGAAGAAAACGGCGGAAGAGATCAATGCCCAAATGCGGCAGATATCCGATCAGCTGATCGCCGAGTTCGAGGAAGGGCTGCAGTATAAGGAAGGCTACCAGGATATGGTTGTAGATTCGGAAACCATCAGCAGCACGGAGGATTACTTTACCCTGAAGCTGATCTGTTACCAGGGAGCCGGCAGCGGAGCCGAGTGGGATTATTTCTACACTGTGGATTTGAACACAGGAAAGCAGCTTGCGCTTTCAGACCTTTTTCAGGAGGGTGCGGATTTTATTACTCCCGTCAGCGACAACATCAAGGACCAGATGAGGGCCCAGATGTCGGAGGATGAGTCAAAAATGTACTGGGTAGATTATACGGATATACCGGAATGGAATTTCGAGGCGATCACAGAGGACACGTCCTTTTACTTGAACCAGGAAGGAAACCTTGTTGTCTGCTTCAACGAAGGGGATGTTGCGCCAATGTATATGGGATGCGTGGAGTTCGTGATTCCGAAAGAGGCAGTGGAAAATATCTGGAGTTACGGGAGGTAAATGGCCCACCGCATAAGCCGGGCCACCTGTTTCCAAAAGTTATAAAATTTAAGGAAAAGCTTAATGTAAAGTTAACAACTGTGATACAAACCCGATAGAAAATAATAACACAATCATTCCCGGCTTCCGGATGCATGGGAAGGGGAGATTTTGGCGGGTATGCCGTAATATGTACTACAGGAAGGGAACGAAACAGGATATGGGTGAGGACAGGGCACAATATGCGGAGCAGGGCCGGGATCGGCAGGGCAGGGCACAGTATACGGAGCAGGGCCGGGATCGGCAGGACAGGGTACAATATATACCGAATAACCGGACACATAATGCCGGGGCACAGGGAAGCGGGGGGTACGGCGGCAGGGGGCAAAACGGTAAGGTACAGTATATTCAGGGGAATATGGTACAGAGCAGGGATGCGCGTTATAAACAGGCCGGCCGGGCGCAGCATGCACGCAGCAGGGCACAGGGTGAAAGAGAATATTTGGTAAGGCAGCAACAGCAGATGCAGCAGCAACAAAAATCATTGAAGAAACGGATAGGGGTACTGACCTTTTTGGTGTGTATCCTGCTAATGTTTAACCTTGTATTTATGGCGGTCATGCATTTGCGCATTGAACATATGAATGAGGTTTTCAGGCGCATGGAAGGATCCCTGTCCGCAGAGGGGCAGGCTGACAGCACGGATGGGATATTTACATCCTCCGATGGCCAGGCCGGGGCAAGGGATGGCTCCATGGTGGCAGGAGGGCAGCCGGATTCAGGAACCCATACAACAGGCCAGGACTATGTCAGCTTATGTGGGTTGGATTATGTGGACAGGCCCCGTGAACGAACCCCGGAGCAGGTACTTGAGCGTTTGTACCAGCTGGCGGAGGAGGACAGCCGGGTAGCGGAGATATTGGATAATAGTTACAGGTATCCCGACAAATTGTTGGAGGCTTTGGCAAATAACCCGGAGATGACGGATTTTGTTATGGGATATGAGAAAAATGCGGGCACAGTCTCCGGTGCCTTGACCCGGCAGGAGGCGGAACAGGAATATCCCCTCTTTTTGCAGTGGGACCCCAGATGGGGTTATGGGGATTACGGTGACGGCAGCAATATCGGACTTGCCGGATGTGGCCCCACCTGCCTGTCAATGGCGCTGTATTATCTGACAGGGAACGAGGAGCTGACTCCTGATAAGATGGCTGAATACAGCATGGAAAACGGATATTATATCTCTGGCACCGGAACGGCCTGGGCGCTGCTGCAGGATGTGCCGGATAAGTACGGGATTGCCGTGTCACAGCCAAAGGCGGAAGAGAAAACCATGAAGGCAGCGCTGGACAGCGGCAGCGTGATCATTTGCTCCATGGGGCCGGGGGATTTTACGGCTGCCGGGCATTTTATTGTAATCTATGGCTATGACAAGACGGGGTTTCTTGTGAATGACCCCAATTGTGTGGCACGAAGCAGGCAGACTTGGAGTTTTGCCGACTTGAAAGGGCAGATCAAGAATATTTGGGTGTTGGGCGGCCAGGCAAAAACATTCTGAAACAGCATAAAAACCTCCTATGGTGGCACAAGTGTGAAATCCGGGGAGTTTTCGTGAGAAAAGTACTGTTCAAGCCGTTAAAAATTTGGTATAGTAAAATGCAGAGCCGGTCATTTGCGGCATCAGCATGAATAAATGACGTAAAGACGGCGAAAATCAGTGCAATACAGGCTCCCGGAATCCAGGGCGTGTTTGAAAAATGTTTTCTGATCTCGCACATAGTGGGGTGTGCAGGCGGCAGGAATGATTTTTCAAACATGCTCTGGGGGAAGCCATAAATAGTCAAAGGAGGCATTTTAAGTTGGAAAAGAAACGTAACATAATCGTTGGGCAGTCGGGTGGCCCTACCGCTGTTATCAACTCCAGTTTGGCAGGCGTCTATAAGACTGCTATCGAGAGAGGGTTCCATAAGGTATACGGAATGCTGCACGGGATACAGGGACTTTTAGACGAGCAGTACGTGGACCTGGCTACTCAGATCCATTCCGATATGGATATCGAATTGCTGAAGAGGACACCTTCAGCTTTTTTGGGATCCTGCCGTTATAAGCTGCCGGAGATTCATGAGAATTTAGAAATATATGAGAGGATCTTTGAGATCCTGGACAAGCTGGAGATTGAAGCTTTCATTTACATCGGCGGAAATGATTCCATGGATACCATCAAGAAGCTGTCTGATTATGCCATTATCAAGGGCCATCCCCAGAAATTCCTGGGCGTGCCCAAGACAATAGATAACGATCTGGCCCTGACAGACCACACGCCCGGTTTCGGAAGCGCAGCAAAATACATTGCGGCATCCACAAAAGAAGTGATCCGCGACGCGCTGGGTTTAACATATCACAAAGACATGATCACCATTATAGAGGTTATGGGGCGCAACGCCGGATGGCTCACAGGAGCTACCGCCCTTGCAAAAACAGAGGAGTGTGAAGGTCCCGACCTTATTTATCTGCCGGAAATTCCCTTTGATATCGACAAGTTCCTGCAAAAGACCCAGGAGCTGCTGAAAAAGAAAGAGTCTATTGTGATTGCGGTTTCAGAGGGCATCAAACTGGCAGACGGGAGATATGTCTGTGAGCTGTCCGGCGGTGCGGATTATGTGGATGCATTCGGACATAAGCAGCTTCAGGGAACGGCATCTTACCTTGCAAATTTCCTAAGCGCAGAGATCGGATGCAAGACCCGCAGCATTGAGTTTTCCACCATGCAGAGAAGCGCATCCCATATGGCGTCCAGGGTGGACATCAACGAGGCGTTCATGGTAGGCGGCGCTGCTGTGAAAGCTGCGGATGAGGGAGATAATGGCAAGATGGTAGTCATCGACAGGGTTTCCGACGACCCTTATATGAGCGCCGCGGGGATTTATGATGTGCACCGTATTGCCAATAATGAGAAGCTGGTGCCCCGTGAGTGGGTGAATAAGGAAGGCAACTATGTGACGCAAGAGTTCATTAATTATATTGAACCGCTGATCCAAGGAGATTATCAGCCGTTTATGGTGAACGGCCTGCCCCAGCACCTTGTACTTCGAAGAGACGAAAAGTAAAACGGCAAGACCTCCCGGATGGACAGATTGACTGGCCATTCGGGAGATTTTTATTCCCGCGAGCAACGAGACAAGTGGCTGCTTGCAGACATTTGGCGACTGCCGCGAGGGTCAAATACCCCGCTGCTCTGCAGCGCTGCAAGTTTGATATCCCGTTGCTTGCAGCGGGGTCTTTGATTTAGTCGGCTATAGTCCCGGGGAAAGGGATTTTGATATAAATGTGCATTTATTTTCTGTTCCGTTTATGATAAAATAAGGAAAAGCGGTAAATTTTTATGGAGGTACATATGGAAAATCAGAAGACGGATGCATTAGTTTATACCAATGATAACTGTGTCGGCTGTAATAAATGTATTTCGGTATGCCCTGTCCTTACCGCGAACCATGCGGTATCGGAAAATGATGAGAATAAAATTATTGTGGATGGAGACCAGTGTATCAGCTGCGGCGCCTGTTTTGACGCATGCGCCCATAAGGCAAGGAGCTTCCGTGACGACACGGAGCGTTTCTTTGAAGACCTGAAAAACGGAGAGAGGATATCGCTCTTATTGGCCCCTGCGTTTCTGGCAAATTATCCCAGGGAATACGGCAGTGTGCTGGGTGGGTTAAAGCAGCTGGGTGTCAATCGGATCATCAGTGTCAGTTTTGGGGCGGATATTACCACATGGGGGTATATCAAGTACATTACGGAGCATAAGTTTACAGGCGGGATCTCCCAGCCATGCCCTGCGGTGGTGAGATATGTGGAGAGGTATATCCCGGAGCTGATTCCCCGGCTGATGCCTGTGCATTCGCCTTTGATGTGCGGGGCCATATATGTTAAAAAGTACATGAAGCTGCAGGACAAGCTGGCGTTTATCAGTCCCTGTATCGCCAAGAAAAGTGAGATAGACGATCCGAACTGCGGCGGCTATGTGTCCTACAATGTCACTTTCAGCCATTTGATGGAATATGTGCGGGAACACGGTATTTCCGGCCCCGCCGTAAAGGATGAGATTGAGTATGGGTTAGGTTCCATTTATCCCATGCCGGGCGGGTTGAAAGAAAATGTATACTGGTTCTGCGGCGAGGAAGTATTCATCCGGCAGATTGAGGGCGAGAGGCATGCCTATGATTTCCTGGAGGATTATAAGGGAAGAGTGCTCAACGGAAAAGAGCTTCCGTTTATGGTAGATGCCCTCAATTGTGCCAAGGGGTGTATTTACGGCACCGGCGTAGAAGAATCAAAGGTAGAGACGGATGATACCCTTTATGAATTGCAGAGGATCAAGGGAGCCAGCAAAAAAGGCGGCAGGAACCATGCGTTCAGCAGGAATTTGACACCGAAGCAGAGGCTGGACAGGCTCAATAAGCAATTTAAAGATTTGGACATTCATGATTTTATACGGCATTATACGGACCAGTCCAAGGGGTTGGAAATCAGGGACCCCAGCGCTGCCGAATTGGATGCCATTTATGAGCGGCTGGATAAGCAGACGGATGCGCAGAAAACGGTCAACTGTTCTGCCTGCGGTTATAATACCTGCAAAGAAATGGCAAAAGCTATTTACAACAGCTGTAACCATAAAGATAACTGTGTCCAGTATGTAAAGGCCAGGGTGGAGAAGGAAAATATGCTCTCAAAGGAGCTGGCGGAGGAGATGGAGGCCAAGAATGCCGAGATCATGGCAAAAAATGAGCTGATTTCGAAACTGATCGAGGAGGTAAGCGACGACTTTGCGAGCCTGGACCGTTCCATCAACGAAATGTCCCAGGGTAATAACAGTAATGCAGAGGAAAGCACGGGAATATCCACGTCTATGGCGGATGTGATTTCCTTCTGCGACCAGCTTCAGGCTTCCCTGGGAAGTATCCAGGGACTGCTGGTAAAGCTGGAAGAGAATAACAACGAGATCACAAATGTAGCGGAAGAGACGAATCTGCTGGCGCTCAATGCCAGCATTGAGGCGGCAAGGGCGGGAGAGTCTGGGAGAGGCTTTGCCATCATTGCAGAGAACATAAAGAAACTGGCAGATTTATCCAAGGATGCTGCAAGTGACAGCGATTCCAACAAAGAGCAGATCCAGGAGGCTATCACGCAGCTCCTTGCAGCAGCCAGGAAACTGATTGATATCATTGACACGGTGAATCTGCGCGTTACGAACCTTGCCGCTGCCACCGAAGAGATAGCGGCATCCGCAGATATGGTAAGCGAGATTTCCGCTGACTTAAAGGGGAAAATGGAGAAACTGAATGCGTAAAACGCGCCGGATTGCGGTTTGTTATACTTCGCAATGCCAGGTTTCAGTGGACAATGCCGGGTTTCGGAATGGAGAAATATAATATGTATGCATCAAAACGTGCGCCTTTGAAGGAAAAATGGAAGGAAAAAAAGGCAAACAGGCAGGGGGATTCTCCGGTAAACAGGACGGGGATTCCCTCGCTGCTAAAAAAGCAATTGGAAGAAGCCAGTGGATTGTCTTTTGATGACGTGAGGATCCATTACAATTCCCAGAAGCCGGACAGGCTGCAGGCATTAGCGTACACCCGGGGGAACCATGTATATATTGCCCCGGGCCAGGAAAAGCATCTGCGGCATGAACTGGGGCATGTGATCCAGCAGAAGCGAGGGATGGTCAGGCCTACTATGTGGATAAACGGCCTGCCGGTGAATGACGACAGTAGGCTGGAACAGCAGGCTGAGCGCGGTATTATACCCTGATAAAAATACTTTAAGATATAGCAAGAGAGGAAAAGGAAATGCCTGTTACATATTTTCTGGAGAGAAACGCACGGCTTTATCCGGATGAAGTCGCACTGGTGGAGCTGAACCCGGATGAGAAGGATACCCGCAGAACCACATGGAAGGAGTATGGGTTGATCCAGCCTGACCGGTTCGAAGCTTACCGCAGGGAGATTACATGGAGCGTCTTTGACGAAAAAGCCAACCGATTTGCTAATATGCTGATAGGGCGGGGGATTAAGAAAGGGGACAAGGTAGCCATACTGATGTACAATTGTCTGGAATGGCTGCCCATTTATTTTGGCGTGTTAAAGAGCGGCGCCATTGCCGTTCCTTTCAATTTCCGGTATGATGCAGAGGAAATCTTATATTGTGCGGAACTGGCGGAGGTGGATATGCTCGTGTTCGGCCCTGCTTTTATCGGCAGGCTGGAGGTCAATGCGGAACGTCTCAGCAAAGGCCGACTGCTGATTTATGTAGGGGATAACTGCCCCAGTTTTGCAGAGAGCTACCATGAGCTGGTAGCGGACTGCTCCAGCCATTCCCCCAATGTGGAAATTGCGGAGGAGGATTTCGGGGCGATCTATTTTTCTTCGGGAACCACCGGATTCCCGAAGGCGATCCTACATAGGCACCAAAGCCTGACCCAGGCGGCGGAGATGGAGCAGAAGCACCATGCCACCGGCAGGGACGACACCTTCCTGTGCATCCCGCCCCTGTACCACACCGGCGCGAAGTTCCACTGGATGGGCAGCCTGGTGGCCGGCAGCAAAGCCGTGCTCTTAAAGGGTACCCGGCCGGAGACCATCCTGTCCACCGTCTCAAAGGAGCACTGTACCATCGTCTGGCTGCTGGTGCCCTGGGCTCAGGACATCCTGGACGCCCTGGACGCGAGACTGCTGCATTTGGAGGATTACGAATTATCCGGGTGGCGTCTGATGCACATCGGCGCCCAGCCTGTGCCGCCCTCTCTGATCAAGCGCTGGAAAGCGTACTTCCCGAGCCATGCCTACGACACCAATTACGGTCTG
>ERZ808040.2255-NODE-2255-length-11171-cov-3.036506_pt1 | contig 11171 bp, 10 predicted proteins | sample MGYA00380191_ERZ808040 | MGnify/ENA primary metagenome ERZ808040 (study PRJEB31490, sample SAMN06133395) | mouse gut metagenome | isolation source: J6 | host: mice | place: China: Chengdu | collected 2015-05 ... | reverse complement strand
ACTTTAAACTTTTGCGGCTCTATTTCATAGAGAAAGATAGCACAACGGATTCCTTCTGTTACAATTAATTGATCAACAATACCATCTAAATCTTTGGGCCCAACCCCATAAAAATCCAAATCCTTTAACCTAAGTGCAGTAAAAATACAAGTACCATGGTAAAATACCACACTCTCTAACAGTGCCCTTCCAAGAATCTGGTTCTGGACATAACTTTTTCCATAAAATGTATCATTAATAATTTTAGTAAACTCTACCCCAAGCCCAATAAGCTTTGCTGCTGCCATCATTGTTTTTTCAGTAGTGTTGCTATGTTTAAATACCCCTGTGTCATGTATTAATCCTATATATAACGCTGTTGCTGCTGCCAAATTTATTTTTTCTTGATCCATTAAATAAAACAAAACCTCACTGGTAGCGGCCGCCTTTGGATCAATTAAACTACAATCTGCAAAATCCCCTGCATTACTAATATGGTGGTCAATACAAACGGTCTTTTTTGCTGTATCAAAATAAACCCCTGAAAAACCAAGGCGTTCTTTATCCCCACAATCTAAAATAAAGAAAACATCATATTCCTTTGGCCCTGAAACAGTATGTTTTATCTGATCTAACTCTTCTATATAAGCGTATTTTTCAGAAACTTCTTCCAAATAAACATCTATTTCTATTTCTGGGAAATTTTGGCGGATATAGTGGTATAATCCCATGCAAGCACCTATACAGTCGCCATCCGGCCTTATATGACCGGAAATTGCTACTGTTTTTACTTCATTCAATTCATTTTTCAATATCATTTTTATTTACCTCATCAATCAGTTTTGACATATTTACCCCATATTCAATTGATTGATCCAGAATAAAAGTAATCTGTGGGGTATTTCTTAAATTTATTGTTTTTGCAAGCTGGGAACGGATATACCCTTCTGCACTCTTAAGCCCCTGGATTGTCTGCTGTTGTTCTTCTTCGTTGCCAAGGACGCTAATATATGCCTTACAATATTTTAAATCTGGTGTTACCTCCACAGAGACCACAGATGTCATCTCATGGATTCTTGGGTCTTTTATCTCATTTCGGATAATATTACTTAATTCTTTTAATACTTCACCATTTACTCTTGTATTCTTTATACTATTTTTTCTCATCTCGGAACCTCTTCCATAATATAGGCTTCCACTTGGTCGCCTTCTTTTATATCATTAAACTTCTCAAATACTAAGCCACACTCATAGCCAGAATTTACTTCTTTTACATCGTCTTTAAAACGTTTTAAAGATGCCAGTGCACCGTCAAATAGTATTTCTCCATCTCTGCTTACCCTGCAAGTACAGCCTCTTTGGAATTTCCCATCCAATATATAAGATCCAGCAATCATGCCTACGCCTGACGCCTTAAATGTTTGCCTTACCTCTGCATGGCCAATTATCTTTTCTTCAAAAACAGGCTCTAACATGCCCTTCATCGCAGCTTCTACATCTTCAATTGCATTATAAATTACCCGATATAACCGGACATCCACATTTTCACGCTCTGCAATGCCTTTTGCTGTATTATCTGGTTTTACATTAAAGCCAATAATAATCGCGTTAGAAGCAGAAGCTAGGATAACATCAGATTCATTAATTGCACCTACTCCACCATGGATTACCTTTACTACAACTTCTTCATTAGAGAGTTTTAAAAGGCTCTGGCGCATTGCTTCTACTGATCCTTGTACATCTGCCTTTACAATAATATTTAGTTCTTTTAAACTGCCTGCCTGTATTTTGCTAAACAAATCATCCAAAGACATTTTTGCTTTTGTTTCTTCCAAAAGTTTCTCTTTTCCTTGTGAAATAAAGGTCTCTGCAAAACTTCTCGCTTCCTTTTCATTTTCACATGCCACAAAAATTTCGCCGGCATTTGGCACATCATTTAAGCCAAGGATTTCTACTGGTGTAGAAGGCAATGCTTCCTTTACCCTACGGCCTTTATCATCAATCATCGCCCTTACTTTTCCATGGCTTGCGCCAGCAGCAATTACATCGCCTACATGCAATGTCCCTTTTTGCACCAAAACCGTAGCAACAGGCCCCTTGCCTTTATCAAGCTGTGCCTCAATTACAAGGCCCCTTGCCCTTCTCTTTGGATTTGCCTTTAATTCTTTTACCTCTGCAGTTAAAAGAATCATTTCTAAAAGATTTTCAATACCTTCACCTGTATGTGCAGAAACTGGCACAAATACAGTACTTCCACCCCAGTCCTCTGCCACTAGCTCATATTCTATTAATTCTTGTTTTACACGGTCAATATTTGCACTTGGCTTATCAATTTTATTAATGGCTACAATAATTTCAATGCCTGCTGCTTTTGCATGGTTAATTGCCTCTATAGTCTGTGGCATTACTCCATCGTCTGCCGCAACCACAAGTACTGCAATATCTGTAGACTGTGCCCCCCTCATACGCATAGCGGTAAATGCTTCATGCCCTGGAGTATCCAAAAATGTAATTTTTTCCCCATTAATTTCTACTACATAAGCCCCAATATGCTGTGTAATGCCGCCAGCTTCCCTTGATGTGACATTTGTAGAACGGATTGCGTCCAACAGAGATGTTTTCCCGTGATCTACATGGCCCATAACACAGATAACAGGCGGGCGGGAAATCATATTGTTTTCATCTTCTTCCTCTTCCTTTAATAGCTCTTCTATTACATCTACCTTTACTTCCTGCTCTGCAATTATATCAAATTCCAAAGCAATTTCTTCTGCTGTTGCAAAATCTACTTCCTGGTTAATGGTTACTACCTTCCCTTGTAAAAACATTTTCTTTACAAGAGCCGCCGGCTGTAATTTCATTTTCTCTGCCAATTCTTTAATTGTTATTGTATCCCCTAATTGGATTATTTTAATTTCTGGTTCCTTTGGCTCTTGTTTTACAGGTTCCTTCTTTACCTGGTTATTCTTTTGCAGTATTGGTTTTTCTTGGCGGTTACTCCGCCCATTTTCACGCTCCCTATCACGTTCACGCTCTTGGAATTTATCCGCCCTTCTGTCATTCTTCTTTTCTGGAAGTGCCTCTACCTTTACCTCTGGTTTTCCTTTTTGAGAACCTTTTATCTGTTGGTCTGGTTTTCCATTTTTATTATTTTGGTATGGCTTCCTATCATTATTCTGCTTTTGCCCTTGCTGGAAATTCTGCCGTTGTGCCCCTTGCCTCTGGTCATTGTTTTGTTTTTGTATAGGCCTTTGTACTGGCTTTTGCTCTGCTGGTTTCTGCCCAGGCTTTTGTTCTACCTTTTGTACGGGTTTCTGTTCTGTTAGTTTTTGTTCTACTTTCTGTGTTAATTTCTGGTCTGCCTTCTGTATTGGTTTCTGCTCTTCCAACTTCTGATCTACCTTCTGTATTGGTTTTTGGTCTGCCAATTTCTGATCTGCCTTCTGTATTGGTTTTTGATCTGCCAATTTCTGATCTGCCTTCTGCATTGGTTTTTGATCTGCCAATTTCTGGTCTGTCTTTTGTATTGGTTTCTGGTCTACTGGCTTCTGTTCTGCTTTTTGTACTACCTTCTGCTCTGGTTTCTGTACCTTTTTTTTTTTCTTTTTTTTCTTCTCTGGCTTTTGTTCTATTTTCTGCTCTAAAACTGGTTTTTGTACTGGTTTTTGCTCATGTACTTGTTCTTGTGCCCTATGCTCAGGAAGCTTATTATTCTGGGCCTGCCGCTGTGGTTTTTGCCCCTGTGCAGGAAGTTTACTACTTTTTTTGCCATTCTTCCTTGCCTGTGAACTATTTTGTGGGTTTGACACCATAAATATCTTTTTCTTTGGGGCTTCTTGTGCCTCCTTCTTCTCCGGTACTTCTTTTTTCTCCGGTTCCATCTTCATGGGCCTTGGTTCCTCCTTTTGTACTGTCTCCACTTTTATGCCAAGCTTTTCCTTTACCTTCTGTGCAATTTCCTCATCTATATTTGATGCTGGAATAAACCGTTTTCCATTATTATTAATCCCAAGTGCTTCCAAAGTGCTAATAATTTCACTACTTTTCCTATTAAGCTGCCCCGCAAATTCACTTATTTTTATTTTCGCCATATTCTACCTCATTTCTTCACTGATTTTCGCATCCTGATTTCCTGATTCGTTCAGCTTCTTTTCTATTGCTTTCCGAAAGCCTTCATCTAAAATTGCCAGGGAAGCCCTAACCTCTTTTCCTATCCCATGCCCTAATGCCTCTTTCGTGCCATACAAATAATATGGGATTTTGCGGAATGTACACATATTAAGGAACATTTTCTTTGTATTATCAGAAGCATCCTTTGCCACAACCACCAAACTTGCCTTCCCCTCCTTAATACTTTTCTCTGTCATAAATTCTCCGCTTGCTACTTTTCCTGCCTTCTCTGCCAATCCAATCATGGAAATTATTTTATCCAATCTGTTCCATCTCCTTTTCTAGCTGCCCGTAAATTTCCTGCGGAATCGCTATTTTCAAGGAACGCTCCAGCCCTTTATTTTTTACTGCTTTTTCAAAACATTCCTTGGAAGGACAAAGATATGCACCTCTTCCATTTTTTTTACCAGTCTTGTCAATTACAATCTCTCCCTCGCTGGTTTTTAACACCCGGATCATCTTCCGTTTATCCTTCATTTCCCCGCAGCCAGTACATTGCCGGCTCGGAATTTTCCTTGTTGTTGCCAATTTACCACTCCTATATTCTATGCTGCACTACAGTTCTTCATCAACACCATAATATTCTACTTCTTGTTCTGCCTCCTGATATGGGACATCTGTACTTTCTGCACCATAATATTCAGAATCTTCCTGCTCTTCATAGTATTCGCCATCTTCATTCTCATATTCGAATAATTCTGCAAACTCTTCCAGTTCTCTTGCTTGGCTTTCACTTTTAATATCAATTTTAAACCCAGTTAGCCTAGCGGCTAACCTTGCATTTTGCCCTTCTTTTCCAATTGCAAGAGAAAGCTGGTAATCTGGCACAATTACTTTAGCTGTCTTTTCTTCATCATCAGCAAGCACTGTAATTACCTTTGCTGGGCTTAAAGCATTTTCAATTAAAATAGCAGGATTCTCACTCCAATTAATAATATCTATTTTTTCTCCGCGCAGTTCTTCTACAATCGCATTGACCCGTATCCCATTTAACCCTACACAAGCCCCTACTGGATCTACATTGGGGTCATTGGACCATACCGCAATTTTAGTCCTAGATCCTGCTTCCCTAGAAATACTTTTAATTTCCACTGTCCCATCTTTTACTTCAATTACTTCTGATTCAAATAAACGCTTTACTAATTCTGGATGAGTCCTGGACACTAAAATTTTTGGCCCTTTTGGAGTATCTTTTACCTCTAGCACATAGAGCTTAATCCTCTCTGTTGGATCAAATACTTCACCTTTTACTTGCTCATTTTCCATTAACATAGCATCTACTTTCCCTAAATTAATGCTAACATTTTTACCAACATATCGTTGCACAATTCCTGTCACAATATCCTTTTCTTTTTCATAGTACTGGTTATATAAGGATTTTCTTTCTTCCTCACGGATTTTTTGCAGGATGACATTTTTTGCATTTTGTGTTGCAATACGTCCAAATTCCTTGGACTTGATTTCCACATTGACAATATCCCCTATCTCATATCTAGGATCCTTCAGCTTCGCATTCACAAGGCTGATTTCTGTTACATCATCTGTAACTTCCTCCACTACCGTTTTCTCTGCAATTACTTTAAAATCTCCTGTATCACGGTTAATTGTCACCTTTACATTATCTGCCTTGCCAAAATGATTTTTGCAGGCAGTTAGCAGCGAATTCTCTATTGCCTCTAGTAAGGTATCCTTACTGATATCTTTCTCCTTTTCCAGAAGATTCAATGCTTCAATTAACTCCTTGTTCATTTCAAAATTGTCCTCCTTGTATTTATCTCTCTTAAAAATCCAGTGCCAGCCTAACCAACGCTATATTTGTACGGTCAATGGCAATCTCTTCCTTGCCAGTAGAAATTGTTATAGTGGCCTTATCAAATGCCTTTAATATCCCCTCATATTCTTTCTGTCCATTTAACGCATGATATAGACGGATTTCTATATCTTCCCCTATGCTTCTTTCAAAATCCTTTTCTTTTTTTAATGGTCTTCCAAGCCCTGGGGAACTTACTTCCAAAATATAAGCATCTTTTATAAAATCCTCTTGATCTAATAAATCACTTAATGCCCGGCTTACTGTTTCACAATCATCTACCGTAATCCCTCCTGGCTTATCAATATATGCCCTTAAATACCAATTACTTCCTTCCTTTACATATTCGACATCTACTAATTCAAATTGATGTTGTCCTACAATTGGAAGCAGAAGCTTTTCTGTCCGGCTTTCATATTCTTCCCTTTTTGCCATTTCCACACTTCCTTCCCTACCTGCCACATAGGCACTTATTCGCTATGCTTACAGCTTTTTTCAGTGCCTGTGCATAAAAATATACAAAGAGTGGACTTACGCCCACTCTTTATCACCTAGTCAACTATTATCGTGTCAAGTATAACACCAAATTTCCAAAAATGCAAGTGTTTTCCATATACTTTCTATATTGTGCTTATTTTTCCCCAATATGGCAGATTACTTTTCTATATATTTTTACTAAAAAAAATGCGGTCATGCTTACCGATACCAATTCAGCAATTGGAAATGCCCACCAAACATATTCCACTTTTCCTAAACGGGACAATAAAAACGCCACTGGCAACAATACCAATAACTGCCTTGCAATAGAAACAACCATGCTATATAAGCCATTTCCCAATGCCTGGAACACACTCCCCGATACAATACAAAACCCTGCAAACAAAAAGCTAAGGCAAATCGTACGTAATGCTGGGATCCCAATCTCCAACATAGTAGGCGAAGCATCAAAAAATCCAAGCAACGTGCCTGGGAACAATTCCATTACTGCCAGCCCTACCGCCATAATGCAAATCGCATATAAAATACTATATTTTATAGTTTTTATTACACGATCTTTCTTTCCTGCGCCATAATTATAAGCAATAATTGGGACCATGCCATTATTTAACCCAAACACTGGCATAAAAACAAAACTTTGCAATTTAAAATATACCCCAAATACAGTGGTTGCTGTTTCTGTAAAGGAAACTAAAATTAAATTCATGCCATATGTCATTACAGATCCAATTGCCTGTACCACAATCGATGGCAAGCCTACCCTATAAATCATGCCAATAATAGGGATATTTGGACGGAAGCCTTTTATTGCAAGCTTAATTTCCCCATTATATTTTAGATTAAAATATAATGCTAAGATAGCAGCAATTACCTGCCCAATTACAGTTGCTAAAGCAGCACCGGCAACCCCCATTGCTGGAAGGCCGAAATAGCCAAAAATTAAAATAGGGTCTAAAATTAGGTTAATCACTGCACCAAGGCCTTGTGTCACCATAGTAAATAATGTTTTTCCAGTAGATTGTAATAAACGTTCCAGAGTACATTGGAAAAATATACCAAAAGATGCACAACAGCATATTCTTAAATAAGCTACGCCATAATCTAGTATTTCTTTTATCCCTGTCTGGCTCTTAAAAAATGGTTCTGTTACAAAAATGCCAATGAACAAAAATAATACGTAACTTACCCCTGCCAAAAAAATTCCGTTTTCCGCCACTTTATTGGCACGCTCATACTCTTTCTCCCCTAAACTCCTAGAAAGAAGTGCGTTAATACCAACGGATGTCCCCACTCCTACTGCAATCATTAATGATTGTATTGGAAACGCCATAGATACTGCTGTTAGGGCATTCTCACTTACTCTGGATACAAAAATACTATCCACAATATTGTAAAGCGCCTGTACCAGCATGGAAATCATCATTGGAAGTGACATGCTGATTAACAGGCGATTTACTGGCATTATGCCCATTTTGTTTTCTTGCTGCATATTTACCACCCTCTCTTTCGTAATACAAACATACCTATTATAATAGAGGATTTCTAAATATGCAAGCAAAACAATTTTTGCTGCAAAACAATTTATACTACAAAAAACTACTTTTCAAAATCAATGCACATACGCACTTGCGTATAAGGCCTTACAAATGTATTTGCTACCCTTACATGTTCTTTATGGACAGCATATCCTTCTAACGCTTCCATATCTTCCAATGTACTATCTAACATAACTTCTGCATTAGAACTGGGAAGTGCCTCTGTTTGGATATGGATATCTAATAAACCTGGGACTTTCCCTTTTAGCCCTTCTAACTCCTGTTTCATCTCTTTTTTTATTTTCTCTTTCTCTGTATCAGAAAGTTCTTCTTTTAATGTCCAAAGGATTATATGTTTTACCATAACCTCTTTCCTTTCTCTCTAATCCTAGTGATGGAATAGGCGGATACCTGTAAATGCCATAACCATTTTATATTTATTACAACAGTCAATTACCGCATCATCACGTACCGATCCACCTGGTTCTGCAATATACTTTACGCCGCTTTTTTTTGCACGCTCAATATTATCACTAAATGGGAAAAACGCATCCGAACCTAATGTCACATCTGCCATATGGTCTAGCCATTCTCTTTTCTCTTCCTTTGTAAATACAGGCGGTTTTTCTTTAAAAACATTTTGCCATGTTCCTTCCGCAAGCACATCCATATACTCTTCCCCAATATAAACATCAATGGCATTATCCCTGTCTGGGCGTTTAATTGTATCTACAAATTTTAAATTCAACACTTGTGGGGCTTGGCGTAAAAACCAGTTGTCTGCTTTTTGCCCGGCTAACCTTGTACAATGAACCCTAGACTGCTGCCCGGCACCAATCCCAATCGCCTGTCCTCCCTTTACAAAACATACAGAATTTGACTGTGTATATTTTAAGGTAATTAACGCAATTTTCATATCCATACGTGCAAAATCAGGAATCTCCTTTTGTTCTGTTACAATATTTGATAACAATTCATCATTAATTGTTAAATCTTGCCGACCTTGTGCAAATGTAACCCCAAAGACTTCCTTATGCTCTAACAAAGCTGGCTGGTAATCTTTATCAATTTCAATTACACAATAATTTCCTTTTTTCTTTGTTTTTAAGATTTCCAATGCTTCTTCTGTATATCCAGGCGCAATTACCCCGTCTGATACTTCTTTTTTAATAATTAATGCTGTTTCCTTATCGCATATATCTGAAAGCGCAATAAAATCCCCAAAAGAAGACATCCGGTCAGCTCCCCTTGCACGGACATATGCACAAGCCAATGGAGATAATTCCTCCTCTTCCCCAACCCAATAAATTTTCTTTAAAATAGGATCCAACGGCAAGCCTACTGCTGCCCCTGCTGGAGATACATGTTTAAAAGAAGTGGCAGCAGGGAGCCCTGTTGCCTGCTTTAATTCTCGTACTAATTGCCAGCCATTAAACGCATCTAAAAAATTAATATAACCTGGTTTCCCATTTAATACTTGTATTGGCAATTCCTTCCCATCTGCCATATAAATACGAGACGGTTTTTGATTTGGGTTACAACCATATTTTAATTCTAATTCTGTCAATTCTATTCCCATCCTTTCTATTTATTATTGATTTTTATTTATAACCTTTGTCTGGTAAGCACCTGTTGCAATATCAATATACCGTACAAATAACGATACTTTATTTTCTTTATTTAACGACTCCCACAACATAGTTGTAAATTCATCCATATTATTAGGGATTGACACCAGCTTAGGCTCTCCTTCAAAACTTGGGAGAGGGTTTCCATCACACTGGTAGGTATGGATAAAACGCCCTTCTCCTGCTATGCAATTTGTATAACTAAACGTATATCGGTTACACTGGCTTGGGTTTCCATTATTGCTTTTTAAAATAGACATTATATATTGATATTCTCCATTTTCCACATGTAACATGCCAGAAATCCGAGGCGTATAATTCGGTTTATCTGGCTCAAATTCCCGTATGCAAAGGCTTTGTTCAAATGTCAGCCCTTTTTTCAGCCCTTCCCATATAGTATCTGTCTGATCTCCATTTGTTACAATTGTATCAAATCCTAATACTCTTACTGGTGCATAAATAATCAGGCTTGGATCTTCTAATTTATCTGGGTCAAATGCCTGTGTACGGATACCTTCCCCTTCTTCTACAAAAATACGGTTCCGGCTATTTTCACTTCTCCCCATAATAAAATACGCGGTTACTGCCTTTGCCCCATCTTCCGACCTTCCAATCACAATTCCCCTGCCCGGATATGTATTTCTTTTTAATTCCTGTTCCAATGACAACATTTCCATCTTCCTTTTCTCCTTTCTTGTACGCAAAAAAGCCGCCACTCAAGCATTCCTGCCCAGACGGTCGGCTTTTCTTTTTGTTATACTCCCTGTGGTCTATTCCACTTCCGTCAGTTATATAACCTTAGTTTAAGAGTAACATCTTATTGAAAAAAAGTCAAGTTTTAGCTGATTAATTCCCTTTTCTCTCAACAATCCTCATATATGCCTTTGCTGTTACCAAATAACTAATCCCATATACAATAAAAAACAAACATAAAATACTAGCGCAGCAAACTACAATTAATTTCCTACTATATAAACCAATTGATGACATAAGTAGCGATGTCATTGGCACTGCTGCCATTGTATGGCAAACGGCACCAAAAATTGGTAAAAAGAATACTAACAATACTTGTTTTGCTATTGTTTTATGCACTTCCTCATGCCCCATTCCTACTTTCTGCATAATCTCAAAATTCTCTCTATCTTCATACCCCTCTGTAATCTGCTTATAGTGCATAATTACCAGCAAGCATATCATAAAAAGCATCCCAAAGAAAATACCAATAAAAAGTAACCCACCATACATAACACGGACTTCTAACCTATGTTCTATATTATTCCGATAGGCAAATTCGGAAGGTGGTATATTCTTTTCCAGTTTTTCTGCAAACAACTGACATTCCTTTTCTTCTCCTGTTATATTAATGCAAATATGAAATAACTCTTGGTATAATTGCCCTAGTAATTCTAGTGGCAGGCTTTCAAAATCTTTTACCACCATCCAATACCTTAAATTTGAATTATTCTCTTGTGCCTTTGCACTCACTGGCATCTCCATGAATTCTTCCTTAATCGTATAAGATTCCCCAAATAACATTATATTTTTTTGATT
>ERZ808040.2254-NODE-2254-length-11174-cov-3.040101_pt1 | contig 11174 bp, 10 predicted proteins | sample MGYA00380191_ERZ808040 | MGnify/ENA primary metagenome ERZ808040 (study PRJEB31490, sample SAMN06133395) | mouse gut metagenome | isolation source: J6 | host: mice | place: China: Chengdu | collected 2015-05 ... | reverse complement strand
GAGATACCAAGAAGATATTTATTTGGGGCAGGAAGCCGGGGGCTTCAAAAACTAGAGGAGATAAGAAAAGGAGAAAGAGAAGGAAAATGGAAGATTGCAGGTTTTTTAGATAATGCGCCAGAAAAACATTTAACACGGGTTGCAGGGGTTCCAGGGTATTTTCCTTCCGATTTAAAAACATTAGAACAAGAAGAAGGATATGAAGTAATAATTACAATGAAAGAACAAGAGGCAGCAAAAAAACAGTTAAAAGAACTGGGGATTAACTATGAATTAGGTTAGACAAACAAGAACCTTGATAGAATAAAAATAATACAATTTATAAGGAGGCTTTTAAAAATGAGTGATGCACTACAAAGTGTTATTGAAAATTTGCAGGTTATGAGGCAGTTATATAATAGAAAGGTATACCTTGTTGTATTAGATGCTAGTGGGGTGGTACAAGGGTATTCCATTCCTGAAGGCGAAAGGCCAATGCTTGAGGTAGGGGCAGTATTTGAAGATCCAAGTGGGGCTTTTGATGAGGTGATTCGTACAGGGCATAAAAAACATAATATTCTTCCAAAAGAAGTAATGGGGCAGGCATTTGAAGGCAATTTAGTCCCTATTAAGGAAAATGGGCATGTGGTTGGTTGTGTGGTCTGTACATATTCAATTGAATCAGATACTAAGATAAAGAAAGTAACAAATCAGTTCCAAAAATCGGTACAGGACATTGATACTTCTATTCAAGATGTAGTAGGGGGCATGGAACAGTTATTTAGTATGCTGACAGAAATGAACCAAATGACTTTTGGGGTAGAAGAAGATATTAATGGGGCAGCAGATGTCGTAAACCGGATTAGTAATAATGCTTCCCATTCGAATATTTTGGCATTAAATGCTTCTATTGAGGCAGCAAGGAGTGGAGAAGCAGGGAGAGGGTTTGCTGTAGTGGCTACAGAAATGGGGAAGCTTGCAAAAGATAGTGGCACTTCTGCTGGAGAAATTAAGAAAACATTAGAAGGGATTATTAAAAACCTTGGTAAAATTATATCTTCTATTAAAGATGCCAATGAAGTAGCAAAACACCATATGGATAATATTAATTCAATTAAAGCTATATTGGCACAGACCATTACTTTAGCGGAGCAGATAGAAGACGATATAGAAAAATAAAACGTGAAAATAAATGAAATGTAGGAAAGCATAATAGAAAAAGGGCTGCTGCAAAATAAAATTTTGGTACAATATACAGTAAATATTTGATATTGTATTGATTTACTATTTTGCGACAGCTCTTTTTTAGGTGCAGCCTATATAAAATTTTAACTAATTAAAAAATTAAGGGAGCCAACAGGATTTCCAGTTCCTTTTTCTAATAAGGAAATTAAACCACGGATGGTATCATCGATTTCTTCTTGGGTAGAAGGAATTAAGGAATTATCCATTTTTATGGCTAATATAATTAATACAATTTCAGCAAGTGCAGCCGGGTGGCTAAAGGAAATTTCGCCTTGTTCAATGCCTTGTTCAATAATTAAAGTTAATTCTGGCTTCATTTCTGTAATTAGGTGGTTTAAATATTTTTGATGTAAAAGCAGGCTGTCCTTATCATTAATGCCAGTTGCTTTTGTATTGTCCCTAACAAATTCAGAAGAAGAATTTTTACATGCCTGAAAAATCATTGCCATACGGGTAAAAGGAGAAATAGAAGTTTGTTTGGCAAGGTTTTTGGCAGTTTTTAAAGGTTTTTCATAATTTCGTTCAATCAGTGCTTCCATAATAGCTTCTTTAGAAGGAAAATAATAGTAAATACTTCCTTTTCCAATGCCAGCGGTATGAGCAATCTCGCTGACTGAAATTTTTTGTATGTCTTTGCTTTCCAAAAGCTTTTGGAGGGCATCCAATATCTGATTGCTTTTCATATAGTTCAAACTATGTTCACCAGCTTTCTAAAATTTTATCTGTATGCAGTTGTAATAATCCAATGCTTTTTCAATTATATCATAGAAAATAAAAAAATTGCAAGAAAAATATTGACCGCTGGTCGAATAAGTGCTATTCTATGTGTGAAACATTTTCGACTAGCGGTCGATTTATAGGAATGGAGGAAGAGAGTATGACATATGCAGAGTTTTTTACAGAAATAAAAGGAAAATTTATGGAAGCAGATGTTAGCCATGTAAAAGAGCATTTGGCATTTCAATTTAACATTGTAGGCGAGGCAGAAGGAATTTTTTATGCAGAGGTAAAAGAAGGAAAATTGTATGTAGAGCCATATGAGTACTTTGACAGAGATGCTATGTTTATTTGTAGTGCAGAGAATTTAAGGAAAATTGCAGATGGGAAAATGGATCCAGTAAACGCGTTTTTTACAGGGAAATTAAAAGTGGAAGGAAATATAGAAAAGGCATTAAAGTTAAAGGATATGATTGACAGCAGGGAGGCTCTATGAAACGGGTAATTGCAGGGGTTAGTGCTATTGCAGGGGTGCTTGCTGTTTCCCAATTAGCGGAGGCAGGGTATTTTTACCAAAGGACTATGAAACGGAATAATGCCAAGGTAGAACGCACTATAAAAATGGCAGGTACAGACTGGAGCCAATATATGCCTCTTATCCAAAAACGGAAGGAAGCCATGATGGCAAGGGATCATAGGGATATTACTTGCCAATCAGAAGATGGGTTAAAATTACATGCTACTTACTTCCCAGGCACAGATAAGAAGAAATTGGTGATTTGTTTCCATGGGTATACCAGTGAAGGGACAAAGGATTTTATTGGGCTCTCTGATTATTATTTAAAGCGCGGGTATGGCATGCTGCTTCCAGATGCAAGGGCACATGGGAGAAGTGAAGGGATTTATATTGGGTTTGGCTGCTTGGATAGGAAAGATGTATTGCAATGGTTAAAATGGGCAATTGAAGAATGTGGGGATCAAGTAGAGATTTTGCTTCATGGGACTTCTATGGGAGGTGCCACAGTATTAATGGCAAGCGGGTTAGAACTTCCTAAACAGGTAAAAGGGATTATATCAGATTGTGGCTTTACTTCACCAAAAGAGGTATTTACCCATGTATTACATTCTATGTACCATTTGCCAGCATTCCCAGTAATCCAAATTTCAGATTATATAAACCGGAAAAAAGCTGGATATGGAATGGATGAATGTAATGCTGCACGTGAGGTAAGAAAAGCGAAAGTACCTATCCTTATGATTCATGGAGATGCAGATACATTTGTTCCAGTTACTATGTGTGAGGAAATTTATAATAACTGTAGCTCGCCAAAGAAGAAGTTAATTATAAAGGGAGCAGCACATGCAGAAAGTTATTATAAGGACACAAAATCCTATGAAAAGGCATTAAATAATTTTATATTGTCATTGGATAAGGAGAAGCTGTGTTGGTGGGAGGAAGAGTGAAATGATGAAAAAAAGAAAGGGATATCCAGTATATCCATTAACTGTGGCACAGAAGTTCCATTTGTTTTATTTAAAGTTCTGCCCTAAAAAACAAGTAGTAAATATAGGGACGAGCCTTACAATAGAAACAGAATTAAATTGGGATGAACTGAAAAAAGCAATTTATAAGGCATATGAGCGTTGTGATTCTATGCGTTTACGGTTTGCAGAGGATAAAGAAGGAAATTGGTATCAATATGTAGTGGATAAAGAAGAACGTGATATTGAATTTGTGGATTTTTCTGGGAAAACCATGGAAGAAGCAGAACATGAAATGCAAAAATGGACAGAAGTTCCATTTAAGAGAGAAGATTCTCCAATGAACCGGATTGTAATGATCCATATGCCGGACGGATATAATGGAATCTATCTTTTAGTGGATCATTTAACAATGGATGCCCAGTCTATTATTTGCTTTATGAAAGATATTATTGAGCTATATTGTAGTGCAAATTACGAAGGGGTAGCATATCCAAAAGATATGGCTTCTTATATTGAACAGCTTCAAAAGGACTTGGCTTATGAAGCTGGCTGTAAAGCAAAAGATAGAGACGAAGAATATTTCCATCAATTAATTGAAAGCTCTGAGCCAATTTATAATGGCATAGAAGGCGGGGATAAATTAGAGGAAGAAAGAAAACGTACAAAAAATAAGGAGCTTAGGGCTGCTATTAATGTTTCTGATTCTGTAGACTCTGCATTAGATATTTTTCATTTAGAGGGAGAGCCAACCAGACGGTTAATGGATTTTTGCGAGGAATATCATGTGTCTTTAGTATGCCTGCTTTTAATGGGGCTGCGTACTTATTTCCAAAAAATGAATGGAAATGATGATGTGTCTATTAATACGGCAATTGCCAGAAGGGCTACTCTTTTAGAGAAAAAATCAGGAGGCACAAGGATTCATTCTTTCCCATTTAGGACTATATTACCAGAGACAAAAACATTTTTAGAAGGGATTTATGAAATCCGCGATAAACAAAATGAATTGTTCCGCCATGCAAATTATAACCCTGTTTCTTATTTTGCATATCGTACCCAAGTATACCATAATGAGAATGGAAGGACATATGAGCCAATGTCTTTAACTTACCAGCCAATGACTTTGCGGGAAAAAGGATTGGATAAATTAGGGGATATTCATTATAAAACAAAGTGGTATCCAAATGGGGCAACCACACAGGGAATGTATCTTACTGTGATGCACCGCCCAGAAGATAATGGGCTAGATTTTAATTTTGAGCACCAGATTAAAGCCGTTACAAAAAAACAATTAGAATATTTATATTATTACGTATGCAAAATTATGTTTAAAGGAATTGAAAATCCGAATTTAACAATAGGGGATATTATAAAATTGGTATAACAGAAGAAAGGGGCTAGAAATATGTTTGAAAAAATGGTAGCAATTATTTGTAATTATGTAGAAGTAGAGCCAGAAAAGATTACACTAAATTCTCGGTTTATGGAGGATTTGGGGTTTACGTCATTTGATTTTATGAGTATGTTAGGTGAATTAGAAGATGAGTTTGATGTAGAAATTGACCAGCAGAAAGCGGCAAATATCCGTACCATACAAGAAGCAATTACATATTTAGAAGAGTTGCAATAATAAAAATTGAGGGGGAGAAAAAATGATATATAGTACAATCCGGGATATTTTAGTACAGGCAGAAAAGCAGTTTGGCCCAGAAGATGCTATCCGTTATAAAACAGGCAAAGATATAATAGAAACAAAGTCTTATACACAATTAAAAGGAGATAGTGAACGTTTTTCTAGCGTGCTTAAGGAACTTGGGGAACAAGGGAACCATATTGCTATTACAGGCATGACTTCTTATTTATGGCTGGTGGCATATCTTGGTACAGTAAATAGCGGAAGCGTGGCAGTCCCTCTGGATGTGTCGCTTCCAGCAGAGGAGTTATGTGAGTTAATCGACCGTGCAGATGCTACTGTATTAGTATTAGATGAAATACGCCAAGATGTAGCAGCAATGGTAAGGGAACGCTGCCCTAAATTAAAATATGTATTTTCTATGCAAAAGGAAAATAATACAAAAGAAATGCTTTCCTTGCGCCAGTCACTTGCTGCACAGCAGGAAGGTTTTGGTTATCAGCCAGAGCCAGGGCAGTTATGTACCATTATGTTTACTTCAGGGACAACAGGCAAAAGCAAAGGGGTTATGCTAACACATCGGAATATGGCAGAAAATGCAACTTGCCTGGATATGAAGATTCCTTCTAGGACAGTAATTTTATCAGTATTGCCAATCCATCATGCCTATTGTTTAAGCATGGATATTTTAAAAGGGATTTCTTTAGGAAGTGTTATTTGTATCAATGATTCTTTAATGCGTGTTGCAAAGAATATTAAATTATTCCAGCCAAATATGATTCTAATGGTGCCACTTATGATTGAAAGCCTGGCTAAAAAGCTGGAAGAGGCAGCAGGGCTGCCGCCAGAAATTGTAAAAAAAGAAGTGTTTGGGGAACAATTCCATACTATTTGCAGCGGAGGCGCTTATTTAAACCCAGCATATATTGATTTATTCCAAAAGTATGGGATTACTATTTTACAAGGGTATGGCATGACAGAATGTGCCCCGGTTATTAGTACAAGTGTAAGCTGGAATATAAAAAAAGAAGCAGTTGGGCAGTTAATCCCAAATTGTGAGGCGAAGGTAGTAGGGGAAGAATTATGGGTACGTGGAAGCTCTGTAATGCTAGGATATTATAAAATGCCAGAAGAAACAAAGGAAGTCCTTTATGAGGGATGGCTTAAAACTGGGGATTTAGGCTATGTGGATCAAGATGGTTTTGTATATTTAACTGGACGGAAAAAGAACCTAATTATTACTAAAAATGGGGAAAATGTATCACCAGAAGAGCTGGAAAATAAGATTGCAGAGAACCGTTTGGTACAAGAAATTTTGGTAAGGGAAAAAGATGGAGTAATAGAGGCTGAAATATTCCCAGATTATGAATATGCAGGAAAAAAAGAAATTACCGATATAGAGGGAGCTTTACAAAAAATAATTGATGGATATAATCAAAATGCCCCTGTGTATAAAAGAATTTATAGTATAAAAGTAAGAGAAACAGAATTTGAAAAAACTCCGTCTAAAAAAATTAAAAGGTATTAAAACTTTTTATATGTACATGGGCGTCCAAATAAAATATGCCATTAACTTGGCAGACGCCCAGTGCGTATTACTTAATTCCAAATAAATTATTTGTTTCAATCCACTTGAGGCAGTTATAAGCCAATTATGTAGATTGCCTTATGGCAGCAGGGTATACCACTTTCGCTCCCCAGTTGCTGCCATTATAATTATTTTGGGCCATTCTTCCTTTACCTAAGAGGAAGAATGGCTGTTGATTGTTAAACGTTAAAACGGAACAAAATAACATCCCCGTCTTTTACTATATAATCTTTTCCTTCTAACCCAACCAGCCCTTTTTCTTTGGCAGCCGAGTAAGAACCACAGTCAAGTAAATCTTGGTAATTCACAACTTCTGCACGGATAAACCCACGTTCAAAATCACTGTGTATTTTTCCAGCGGCCTGTGGTGCTTTTGTCCCTTTGGTAATAGTCCATGCCCGTGTTTCCTGTTTCCCGGCTGTAAGATAACTAATCAAGCCAAGCAAACGGTAGCTTGCAGAGATTAATTTATCAAGCCCTGACTCAGATAAGCCCAAATCTTCTAAAAACATTGCTTTTTCTTCTTCATCTAGTTCAGCAATTTCCTGTTCAATCTGGGCACAAATAATAAATACTTCACTATTTTCCTTTTTGGCAAATTCCCTTACATTTTGGACATAGATATTAGAATCCCCATTGTCTGCAAGGTCTTCTTCTTTTACATTGGCAGCAAAAATAACTGGCTTATAAGTAAGCAAATTATAACCTTCCAACCAAGAAAGCTCGTCCTCATCTTCTGTTACAAAACTCTTTGCTAAATTTCCGTTTTCTAAATGTGCTATAATACGGTTTAATAAGTCTAATTCCTTAGCAATTGTTTTATCATTCCTAGCGCCTTTTGAAGTTTTAGCAATACGGCGTTCTAAAATTTCCATATCTGAAAAAATAAGTTCCAGATTAATTGTTTCAATATCCCTAAGAGGATTTATGCTGCCATCTACATGGACTACATTAGAATCTTCAAAGCACCGTACTACATGTACGATTGCGTCCACTTCACGGATATTAGATAAAAATTGGTTGCCAAGCCCTTCCCCTTTAGAAGCACCTTTTACAAGCCCGGCAATATCTACAAATTCAATAGAAGCAGGGGTGATTTTATCCGAGTCATATAAATCAGCCAAAAGCTGTAAGCGGCGGTCAGGGACGGCAACCACCCCAATATTTGGGTCTATGGTACAAAAAGGATAATTAGCCGATTCTGCGCCAGCCTTTGTTAAAGAATTAAACAATGTACTTTTACCTACATTTGGTAAACCTACGATTCCTAATTTCATATTCATCATACCTTTCTTAAATAATAAATAAAACAAACTTTTTGTAGTGTACCATATTTTCATAAAACTGTCCATTGATTTTCAAAACAAGCCATACTATAATAGTGTTCAGCTAACAATAAATACCATAATAAATAGAGGAGGAAAAAATGCTTTTAGGATATAGTATTGCATTTCCACATTTAGGGATTGTAATTGAACATTTAAACAAAACATTTTCCATTTTCCATTTTTCCATTGCCTATTATGGGCTAATTATTGGGATAGGAATAGCTGCTGGAGTATATATGGCAGTAAGAGAGGCAAAAATAACAGGCCAAAATGTGGACAACTATTATGATTTTGCTTTATATGCGGTTATTTTTTCTATTATAGGCGCAAGGATCTATTATGTAATCTTTGAATGGGATATGTATAAAAATAATCTTCTTTCCATCTTTAACTTAAGGTCAGTCGGGCTTGCCATATATGGCGCAGTAATAGCAGCCGTTATAACGCTGGTAGTCTATGCCAAGAAAAAAAATATGTCTATTGGCTTAATGATGGATACTGGATGCTTAGGGTTAATCCTTGGCCAGATTATTGGAAGGTGGGGGAATTTTGTAAATAGGGAGGCATTTGGCGGGTATACAGATGGGCTATTTGCCATGCAGATAAAAAAAGCAGAAGTTTATAGCGGCTATATTACATCACAAATAGCAGAACATACTATTTTAGTAGATGGAATAGAATATATCCAAGTCCATCCTACTTTTTTATATGAATCACTTTGGAATATAGGGGTGCTAGTTTTGCTTATGTTGTACCGCAGGCATAAAAAATTTAATGGGGAGGTATTTTGCTTTTACCTAATTGGTTATGGGTTAGGAAGGGCATGGATAGAAGGGCTTAGGACGGATCAATTAACCATAGGGAATGTAGCGGTTTCCCAAGTGCTGTCTGTGGTATTAGTAGTAGCAGCAACGGGGTATGTGTTATTTCGGCGGAATAAACAAAAAAAAGAATTGTGGGAGAAGTTGTTGGATAAATAAGGGGGAGGGACGCAGGGAGAGGTTCCTAGCATCTTTTGCTCCGGTTCCGGGAATAGGTGGTTCTAAGTGTTCTGCTTAAGGTGTTGGCTTTTCCGCAACCGGCCCCTATGCGGCGTCCTGCCGCAGAGGGGCCTTGCCCAGACGTCCTGTCTGGGCATTGCTGCTTTTTAGGACAGAACACTAAGGACCACTCTATTCCCTCCACAGTCGCAAAAGCTGCTAGGAACCTCTCCCTGCTGGTTGTTGGCTTTTCTGCTTATTTGTGTGGAGTGGAAAGGGTGTTAATAAAAAATATGGTGGATATGTGGTGGGATTTTGTTGTTGATTTTTTTGTTTTTGTGTTGTATAATGTGAAAAGATACAGATTGGCACTTCTTGCCGCCGGGTGAGGAGTTAAGCGTCAGGCTTTCTATCGTTAGGCCTTTGAAGATAGAAAGTTCTGGCGCTATTTTTTTGTGATGTTGGGAGTGGGTAGATATATGGAACGACAGTCTTGTATGCGGGATTTTGTTTATTATACAGTTTTAAGTGTTTTAGGGACATTGGGAGTATCTTGTTATATATTGGCGGATACGTTTTTTGTATCGAAAGGGTTGGGGACAAATGGCCTTACTGCTTTAAACCTTGCTATTCCTATATATAATTTTATCCATGGGACAGGCCTTATGCTTGGCATGGGTGGTGCAACAAGGTTTTCAGTATGTAAAAGCCAGGAAAGGATGGAGGAAGTTAATCGAGTTTATACAAATACAATATATCTTGCGTTGATTTTTTCAGTGCCATTTGTTTTAATGGGTTTCTTTTTTTCCAGCCAGATAACAGTACTTTTGGGGGCGAATGAAAATGTGTTAGAAATGACAAATATTTATTTACGTTGGCTGCTGCTTTTTGCACCTGCCTTTATTTTAAATGATGTATTACTTTGTTTTGTTAGAAATGATGGTAGCCCACAGCTGTCTATGGCAGCTATGTTGATTGGCAGTTTTTCTAATATTATATTGGATTATATGTTTATTTTCCCAATGAAAATGGGGATTTTTGGGGCTATTTTTGCTACAGGGTTATCACCAGTTATTAGTATTGTTATGATGTTTCCCCATTGGCTTAAAAAGAAAAATACATTTTATTTTGTAAAAACGAAAATAAGGAAAGATATTGTAAAGCAGGATTTATTGTTAGGGTTCCCGTCTTTAGTTTCCCAGCTTTCTTCTGGAATTACAATGATTACTTTTAATGCAATTATATTAAAGTTAGCAGGGAATACAGGAGTTGCGGCTTATGGAGTAGTTGCCAATATTTCTCTTGTGATTGTTGCAGTATATACGGGTATTGCACAAGGAATCCAACCATTGGTCAGTACCTTTTATGGCGTTAAGGATAACAAGCAGACAAAAGTGGTACTTCAATATGCCTTGGCAACTATGCTGTCAGTATCTATTGTCGTTTATTTACTTATTTTTATATTTGTAGAGCCAATTACTGCAGTTTTTAATAGTGAAAACAATATGGAGCTACAACAAATTTCTGTAAGTGGATTAAAGCTATATTTTATGTCTATTCCATTTGTTGGATATAATATTATTTTAGCAACCTTTTTTACTTCAATAGAAAAGGCTTTGCCTGCCCATATCCTTTCAGTATTAAGGGGAGTGGTTTTAATTATTCCTATGGCATTTTTATTGTCTGCCTTATGGAAAATGACAGGCGTTTGGCTTACTTATCCAATAACAGAATTTTTAACCGCGTTACTCGGATTTGTAATATACAAACATAAAAACAAACAAAAAGGGACAACAAATTATAAAGAATAAAGAAAAAAGCACATTACTTATTATTAACATCCAATACAATTATTATTTCAAGGAGGTAACAAACACTTGTAACAGTTCCAGTATAGAAGCATATAACTATGCGTTGAAAGCAATGCAATATTTACAGCGTAACGCCCTAATTACAGTTGCAGATATAGAATTTACATTATAGACTAAAAAGTGTATAAAGGATATACCTAATTATCCCATACCATATACCATTTTTCCCTAGTATACCTAAGATATAGGCAAGGGGCTGGTAGTGGTGGATGGGAATCATTCTGGAGCTGATTCCCAGCCGCCACTACCAGCCCCTGGCCGTCCCTGTCCCTCCCTTATTTTGTAATTTTTTACAAATTTGCTTGTAATTATTACGAAAATGTTTTATTATAGAAACAAGTGGTGTAA
>ERZ808040.2253-NODE-2253-length-11183-cov-3.787412_pt1 | contig 11183 bp, 15 predicted proteins | sample MGYA00380191_ERZ808040 | MGnify/ENA primary metagenome ERZ808040 (study PRJEB31490, sample SAMN06133395) | mouse gut metagenome | isolation source: J6 | host: mice | place: China: Chengdu | collected 2015-05 ... | reverse complement strand
TACTACAAAAAACCCTGCGCCTGCATTAACCCCAATAATATTAGGGCCTGCAAGAGGGTTATTTAAAATAATCTGTATTATGGCCCCTGAAGCCGCAAGGCCCATCCCTGCAATTACAGCACCTGCTACACGGGGCAGCCGGACATACAACATAATCCTTCCTGCCTTTGTTAATTCTCCGCCTTTCAGCAATTTTATAATATCTGTTATTGTCACTGATGCTGCCCCACAAAATAGACTAATTATTACAGAAATGGAAACCAAAACAAATAACCCTATAATAATATATCTATTTTTCTTATTTTTCCCCATACAAAATATCTGCTAACTTTTGATAGCTTTCTCCCCATCGGTTATTTGGTTTATTATGGAATAATCCTTGCTCTAAAACATAATATTGGTTCTTTTGGATTGCACTCAATCCCTTCCAAGCGGGATTTGATGTAAGAAGTTCATCTACCATGGCAAGTGCTGCTTCTTCTGAACTTCCCATAGTAGTGACAAAAATATATTCTGGATCTGCTTCTAAAATTGCTTCCATACTAAGATTTTCTAAAAGGCCCTGATCATTATCTGCAATATTTATACAGCCTAGTTGGGAAAGCATTTGCCCTGTCATTGTATCGCTTCCTTTTGCCTTAACCCCTGTTGAATATGCCCTAAGGAGCAATATAGTAGGGTTGCTGCCATCTGCGCGTTTTACTTGCTCGGCAATAATACTTTCTGGTTCCCCTACATTTTCTTGATATAACTCCTTATTCCCTGTTATATCAGTTAAAATCTTCATCATCTCCTTATAATCTTCAAATGTTTCAATATCAAAATATACCGCTGCCACTCCTGCCTGCTCAAGAGTATCATATAATTTTACTTGGTTTGCAATAGCAGAAGACATTATTACCAAATCAAAATCTTCTGCAAGCAATGTTTCCGCAGACGGGTTTTTTAATGATCCCAAATTAACAATATTCGTTGACGACTCCAAAATTTCTGTTGCATCTTCTGTAGTTGCTGCTAAGTTTCCTCCAGCAAGTAACCACGCCTGCGCAAGGCTCTCTGACATTACAGCCGTTTTTTCTACATTGCTTATTTGTATCGTATGCCCCAACGCATCTGTAACTGTTATTCCTTGTGTTTCTGCCATATTTTCTTTTCTAGCACAACCAGTTAGCAACAATAGAACCCCTACGCCACAAAAAATCTTCCTCCAGTTTTTACACCTAGCCATATTATCCTTACTCCTACTCCTCTCTTATTTACTCTTTTCCTCTATAACAAAATTGATTTTATAAGATTATACCATAATTTTCTTCTAATATTTGTTTTAAATGACGAATATATATTTTTCTAATCCCAGGATACTCTCCCAACCCCTTTAATACTACTTTTGTTTGATACCCTTCTTTGCAGAGATATGTTTGGAAAGAATCCTTTTTGCCTGCCATATCCTTATTGGCATGTTCACCTGCCACTAACATAAATGGCACCAATATTATTTGCCTTGGCTTTGGCCCTTGTTTTATTTGCCCTAACACCTGATCTATTGTAATGCTTCCCTCCACTGTTGCTACATATCCTTTTTTTCCAGTTACTTTTTCCCAAGTTTCCTCTAATATCTTATAACTACAATCAGCTTGGTGGGATGTCCCATGGCCCATAAAAACCACCATATCTTCTTGCCCTATTTCCAACTCTTCCCATACTGCCCATACTGCTTCCTTATAATCCTCCTTATCCCCAAGAAGCACCTGTGCCATATGGATCTCTTCAAATCTTTCCTTTTGCCCTTGTAAAACCTGCCTTAACCGATTATTCTCTATGCCATCAATAATATGTGTTGGCAATACATATAAATGTGTAATGCCCTGTTTTTGTAAGCTGTCTAACGCCTCTAAAATACCAGGGACAAACTCATTATCCCTGGCACTTAAAATTTTTCTAATCTTTTCACTAGAAAAAGCTTGATACACAAGATAATCTGGAAAATGCTCTTTTACGCAAGCTACAATCCGATTAATATTTTTCTCCCTTGTTTCTTTATATGTAGTCCCGAAACTTACTATTAAAATTCCCTTTTTCATCACGTTCTAAACCTTTTCCAATTTTTTTCTTTCTACAAACCTTCCCATGCAAAAGGCAATTACGCCCACTCCAATTGCTGTTTGTAAACAAAAGAAAAGGCTCTCTACTTCCCCTGGCAATTCCCCATGAATTATTGTTTCTAAGACTGGGGCTGCCCATGGTTCGTAACTCCCTGTAATTTCCTCTACCATTACGCTGCCAGCATCATCTGATCCGCCAAACTCAGCACCCTTTAACGCAAATAAAGGAATAAATGTAATACATACTGCAAGTACTAATAAAATAAAAACTACTTTTTTCTCCTTTTTCATCCTTACCCTCATTTCTGTGCTACTTTTTATGCACTCTTCCCTTATTCTGGCACCTTTTTATTAAATCCTGCCAAAATCAATTCTGGCTTTGCATATGTTTCTAATGCCATCACAATTAAAACCGTTAATATCCCTTCTAATACGGCTAAAGGTAATTGTGTTGGTGCAAATACCCCTAAAAACTTACCAATAGAAGCTAATACGCCGCCTTTCATTGATGGATATGCTATTGCAAGCTGGACGCTAGTAATACAATAGGTAAACAGATCGCCTAAACATGCTGCTAAAAATACACTAACCCGCCGGTTTATTTTTATTTTTTGGCATAATTTATAAATACCAAAGCTTAAAAGTGGGCCTGCTATCGCCATAGAAAATGTATTTGCCCCTAATGTCGTCAGCCCTCCATGAGCTAATAAAATTGCCTGAAAAACTAATACAATAATTCCCAATATACTTACAGCCATTGGGCCAAATAAAATTGCGCCAAGCCCTGTCCCTGTCATATGGGAACAACTGCCTGTTACAGATGGGATTTTTAAAGAAGAAATTACAAATATAAACGCGCCAGCCATTGCATATAACGTAATATTCCTTTTATTTTCCTTTAACTTTCTTTTTATGCTCAAATATCCCATTACTAAAAATGGAAGGCACAAAATACCCCATGCAATACAATACCCTGGCGAAAGATACCCTTCCATAATGTGCATGGCATTTACTGTAGGCATTATAGAAAATAACAAACATACTACTGCCAACACTGCCATGTTTTTTTGCTTCTTTTTTAACATAACATCCTCCTTTTGTGCTTATACACATTATATAATTTATAAAAGCAAAGCTTCTAGTTCTACCAAGGTTTTTGGCATAATTCCACTAGCAAGCTTACCTTTCCGTTTTAGAAGTTCATATATTTCTAGGATAATGGGCTTTTTTAAATGATTTTTTTGTAGTAATCCTTGGTTAGAAAAAATATCATTTGAATTTCCATCTGCTAATAACTGCCCTTCTGCAAATACTAATATACGTTCTGCAAACCGATATGCAAAATCAACATTATGCGTAGACACCAAAATGGTTTTTCCCTCTTTTGATAAACGCATGGCAACCTGTTCAAACATATCTACATTTACTGGATCTAATGAAGCAGTTGGCTCATCAAACACAATAATTTCTGGCATCATTGCCAAGATATCTGCTATTGTAACCCTTTTCTTTTCCCCGCCGCTTAAATAATGCGGCGGCCTGTCTCCCCATTCTTCTATGCCCATTTCACGCATAGCCCCTATTGTCTGTTCTTCCACTTTCTTTATAGAAAGCCCTTGGTTTATAGGCCCAAATGCTACTTCTGACTTTACTGTAGAACCAATAATCTGGTTATCTGCCTCTTGGAACACAATCCCAATATGTTCTGCCAAAACCTTCCTATTTTTCTTCCCAATCTCTTCTCCCCGATAAAAAATCTTGCCTTCCTGTGGCACCCGCACCCCATTAATCGTTAAAAAAAATGTAGATTTACCAGCACCATTTGCCCCCAATACAGCAATTCTTTCCCCTTTATCAATAGAAAGGCTGACATCTTTTAAAGCAGGTTTTCCCTGTTCGTAAAAAAAACTTATTTTTTTTATTTCTAATAGCCTTTCTCCCTGTCCCATCTTTTCTGCCCATACCTTCCTTAACCTATTTTATAAATAAAAACCATGCCCATTTCTTTAGTATTAAAAATACGGTTACTGCCAAATACAATCCTACCACTAGCAATTGGGATATAGTCACTGGCTTTTTCTCTACCAAAAAATTTAATTCCCCACAATATCCCCTTGCCTCCATAGCATCAAAATATGTATTTGACTTCTGCAAAGAAAGAATCAGCAAATTTGACAGTTCCTTTGCAAAAGTCCTTATTGCTATCCTCCAATCCCTATATCCAAGCCTTGCTTTAGCAGCCTCCTTTTGTTTATGGTTTATTTCTAATAAAATAAAAATATAGTGGTATATTAAATACATTAAATCTAAAACTATACTTGGCATATGCCATTTTTTTAATTCTTGTAAAATTTCCCCTATTGGCGTAGAAAGGCTTAACATATATAACACACTAACTGCGGAAAAGGATTTTGCCACAAGAATAGAAGCCTGTTTTAAATTTTCTTTTGTAATGTAAACTTCCAGTATCAGATTCTTCCACTTCCATAACAATGTACCGCCCTCTTCAAACTGTAACAGCACAACTATTGCGCCTGTTGCAATAAATACCGCTGGAACCATTAAAAGCCTGCCATACTCTTCTAATGGTACTTTTCCTATTTTAATTACCAAAACCACCATACATAAAAATGTAATGCCTGCTATCTGGATATCTTCTGTCCCAATTACTGCCAAAAGGGCTGCTAATGTAAATATAATTTTTAGTAAAGGGTTCCACCTGCCAAGGCCTGACCGATAAGAATAATAATCTATTACAAAATGAGAATGTATTTTTCGCATAAAAAACCTCCATACCACTTTTGGCATGAAGATTAAGAGCAGGCTTACGCCTCCTCTGTCCTGCCAAACCAATTACTCGTGGTTGCCATCACTTCATATAAGGCAGGTCTCCTGGCTTACAGATCATTATCCTTCTGCTGCCTTCCCGGTTTTCACCAGTGACACTCTTTTGCAGAGGACTCCCTGTTTACAGTGACGAGTTCGTACAGGACTTACACCTGTTTCCCTTTTCACCAGACCAAAGCATATGCTTCTCTGGCACCTTATATGTATTCAACTTTTATTAATTATAATGGAAATACATGGATTTTGCAACTAAAATATGCTATACTTGTGATATAGAATATTACGGAAATTTATTTTCCATAGAAAGGCGGTATAGACATGATTTCTAAAAAAGTTATTATCCGTCAGGATATTTTAAATCCTGATTTTGTAGTAGAAATAGCAAAAAAATGCTCCTCATTCCATTCTACTATTACCATGTATGCTAGAGATCAAACAGTGAACCTAAAAAGTATTGTAAATATTTTTGGCACAGAGCTAAGCAAAGACGAAGAAGTTGAACTTGTATTTTCTGGCAATGATGAAGAATTAGCATGTGACGCAATATTAGAGCTTTTGGAGAATGGAAAATAAAATATACTTAAACTATGGGGCTGTTGCAAAATTGTATTTTGCAACAAGCCCATAGTATTTCTAGAGGGACCCCATGGATACACTTAATGAATATATATTAAAAAATACTTGTTGTGGCAGAATTAATGAAATAATAGATATAACTGAGAAATATTTCCAGAAAAAAGTAAGTAATCTATCTCCCCAGATAAAGGCAAATATTTTATGTTCTGTTATGCGCATAACTATAGATGATCTCGACCATATTATTGCCGACCATTCAGAAGTGTCACGAACCATCAAAGGACATGCCTTTGAAGTTGTATTTGATGCTATGATGGCTATAAATGAAATTTCATGTATAGAAAAAGGCGGGGATACGGATATTGACAGAATTATAAATACTCTTTACAATTAAAGACTCCATACATAAATGGTTGTTCTGAAGGCATTGTCTCCTATAAAACACATAAAACACATGGTGCAAAATCTAAGGTCGAATCCATTGACTATTACCATAAGGCTGGAGACTTTGCAGATTTCCTTATAGGGCTAGTATCTTATGAACCATTTCATGTATTAATTGTACCCAAAGAATCTCTTCCACGGGTTGCAGGATATCCTGGGTACATCGAAAGCCCTATGTATCTTACCATAAATAATCCAGAAACAAATAACAATTTTAAACAGCTTGGCATCCAAAAGCCCATGTACTTTCCTACAAACTTATTAACTCCAGAAATTAACGAAATCTTGCCTATATCAAGTAATCTTTTGCACCTAAAAAGTGATTATATCTTAAGAGCTATTTTTACCAAGGATAATTTTAGAATTTGGGATATGAATATGCGTGGCTTTATTAGAGAGCATATTTTTCTAAAATATCTTATAGCCAATAAAATTAGGCCATATTTACCAAGCTTAGTAGGCATTGATCGCCCTGACAAATGTGATCTTGTCCTAAAAAACCGTTCCAACCAAATTGTTAGATTTCAAATAAAAGGCCTAACTTGGAATGGAACCTCTTTTAATAACGAAAAAACAACTATTGACTGCGAGACGCAGCTTTCTAGAGGAAGAGTAAATGATCATCCAACGCAAAGCAGGCTTTATAAAGCCACTGATTTTGATTATCTTATTATCGCTATTGACCCACCATATTCTAATATGTTATCAATCCATACATTTGGTAAATATAATTATTATTGGAACTTTTACTGTATTCCTATGGCACAATTAAGGAAACATCCGACTTATACCAACAGAGTTTTTTCTCACCAACATATATAATAATATTTTCTTCCTATTTCATAATTATTTTGTGGGTGGTTCTCCAAAATTTCTTTCCATCTTTCTTTAGAAGCAATTTCTTTAGACAACTCATATGCCATTCTTTCCCTTGTCTCAGGATTTTGCATAATTTGATAACAAACCATCAACTCTGAATCTAGATCATTTAACCAATTTCTTTTTGCCTTAGGTTTTGTAAAAAATACAGTTGCCCCTCCAGCAAATGGCTCACGATATTCCATATGATCCACAGAATCCCAAAATGGTTCTAAGATATTCATAGCATAATATTTACCACCTGGATACCGGAATGGTAAAGTAACATTATTGTTTCTCATTAATAAACTCCATTATATCTTCAATATTACAATTAAGCGATATACATATTTTTTCTAAAGAATCAACAGCAACTGGAAGATTTTTACCTAATCTCGCCAAAACATTACTACTTATGCCTGCCAAATCCTTTAAATCAGTACGTTTTAAATTCTTATCAATTAACAATTTCCATAAGCGATTATAAGAAACTGCCATAATTCCCTCCCATCAGTTATTATTTTATAATTAACTATAGTATAATATCTATATCACTATTTTTCAACTAAATATCATATTTCCATGATAAAAAATCAATAATAAACCAGAGAATCTAAAAAATAACTCCCTGGCTTTTATTCTTTCAAAATCTTATATTTTAATTTATCTCTCTAAAATTGTGTAACTTCTTGTTTTTTTAATACCAAATAAGTAACTAATACCAAAAGTAATCCTATTATGCACAATATACCCATCTGCCCTATTTCCCCTATCTTTTGTATTATTATTCCTATTCCCTTCACTATACGAGACAGCAAGCTATCTGGATATTTTACTAAATTTTCTATAATTATCTTTGAAAATGGGGCTCCTATTACACAAATAAACCAAATTGCCCAATATGCCTTTTTCTGGAATCTGATTAAAAGCATCCCTATAAAAAAACTAATAATTGGTAGTAAAAATATTATTGGTAAAATCATATAAATATTTATTAATGCACCTACTGGATCAGATTCACAAACTAAATTTCGATAACATACCTTCCCCAATATCACTTCCACCTTATAAGCTGCTATTAACACAAGAATCCCAATAACTGTATTGATTACTTGCACAATATAACGTATTACTAAAAATTCTTTCCTAGTCCTTCCCATACCAACTGCAAGGCTAAATTGTTTTTCTAAAGTAAGGGAATCTGCTAAAATAGAAACCATAAACCATACTAATATTGCTATACAAGAACCAATTATCATATAACTATCTTGCTTTAAAACAAGGATAAGGACTGCCACCATTCCCATTCCAAAAAGCCACATCCCTACTATAATTGCCAATGTCCATAATAACCCCGAAAGGCCCATTTTCCATACTTTCCCTATCATTTACCACAGCCTTCTTCCTCAATTATTTTACCCTATTAACGAACTTCATATTTACGTATAGAAAGGTAACATCCTGCCATCATAATAATATCTAATAAAATACTGCCTAATAAAATAATATATTCTATTCCTTGATAAGATTCTTCTATTGTTATAAAAGCCTTTTTGCCTGGAACAGTAGAAATACTTATCATTGTCATCCCTACTGCTATTACAACTACCACGATAATATAGATTACCATCCCACTTTTTTTTTCATTTTTTAAACTAGCTGCACAAAGAAGATTCCCTATTCCGCAACAAAAAAGATATTGTATTGTACATATACTAATAAGGTTTATACTAGAATTATTTGGATAAAAGATCTTTTGTAAAACAATAGCGATTAATAGCATTTGGAACAATATTCCGTGTACTACTAACTCCATTCCTGCAAAAATTTCTTTTCTTGTCCCTCCGCTAGAAAGGGACTGCGGAATAAAATACGTGGCGGCACTCATTAAAATAGCTATAATAGAAATGCATCCCATCATAGGAATATAGGCTGAAACCACCTTGTTTGCTGTTTCTTCCCCCAACATATATACTTGGAAGGTTGATACTACAGCCCCTACCGCTAACAACACAAGAAATGTCTGTTCCATATAAAAAAACCAGTATCGGATACTTCTTCCTAATCCTTTCATAACTGCACCGCCTCCCTGCCACACATTGCCACAAAGATTTGCTGTAAATTGATTGGCTGGACTGTCACATCTGCACTTCCTATTAGCTCTTTACCAGGTTCTACAAGTACCATAACTCCTTTGCTCCTACCCATTTTTTCTTCATGGAATGTTTTAAGCCCCTTTGTAAATTCATCTACTGCTTCTATCTTTCCACTAATATGGTAACTTCTCTCTAAAAGTTCCTGTGTATTTTCCTTTAAAATAATCTTCCCTTTATCCAACATTACTACTTCTTCAAATACATCAGAAGCCTCTTCAATAATATGGGTAGAAATTACAAATGTCCGCCCGCTATTTGTAAATTCGTCTAAAAGTACTTGGTAAAAATATTCCCTCATTACTACATCAAGCCCTGCAACTGGCTCATCCAAAAAAGTATAATCTGCTTTACTAGCCAATGCAATAATAATTGTCACCATAGACATCATCCCTTTAGAAAGACGGGAAATTCTTTTTTTCTTATCTAATTCAAATTCCTTTAATAGACGTTCAGCTAATTCCTTATCCCAATTTGGCATATAAATAGATGCTGCCTTTAAATAATCTTTTACCCTATAAGTATTCTGCCCATATCCTGTAACAGGGTTTAATTCCCTAGAAAAACATATATGGTCAAGGGCTTTCCGGTTTTCCCAGACCGGCAACCCATTACAAGTAATACTTCCTTTTGTAGCAAGGCTCTGGGCTGACAAAATGGAAAGTAAAGTAGTTTTCCCAGCACCATTCCTTCCAATTAATCCATATATCTTACCTTTTTCTAATTCTAAATCAATTCCGTGGAGCACCTCTTTTTTTCCATATATCTTTACAAGATTTTTAGCAATTAATTTTTCTTCACTCATCTATTCTTCCTCATTTCTGTTCCTATTTTCCCTGTTCCTTAACTTCCCCAAAACGTATTTCCTTTTATTGGTTCTCTTCAATCATATGGATAAGTTCTGCCTTTGTAATCCCAATACTCTCTGCCTCAATTAGCAGTTTTTTAATAAACTTCTCATTAAATTCCTCACGCCGCCTTTTTTGAATTATTGTTTTTGCCCCTGTTGCCACAAACATCCCTATTCCTCTTTTCTTGTATAAAATTCCCCTGTCTACTAATATATTAATTCCCTTTGCTGCTGTTGCAGGATTAATTGCATACAGTTTTGCCAAATCATTTGTACTTGGCACCTTTTCTTCTTCTAATATAATATCCCTTATAATATCATTCTCTATCATTTCACTAATTTGTAAATATATAGACTTTTCTTGGGTTAAAATTTCATTCATTTACTCACTCCCTTCTATATCCTTTGTATATTTGTTCATTACTTATGTAATTAACTATACCACCAATATAGTATTTTGTCAATAGAATAAGGCGGGATTTTATTCCCGCCTAAAAAATATTCCATATTCTTATATAACTTGGTTTTTCTAATCATTTAATTATTCCATATCATTTGGCTATTTGCATATAGTTGTGCCATACTATGGGACGGCTCTATAGAAACAGTTTGTTTTAAAAACTTATCTGCCTTCTCTTTTTCTTCCAGCCCTATATACCCTAACGCCATTACATAATAGCAATGTGCTTTGTTTTTTGCTGTATAATCTTCATTAAAGATTAGGAAATCTGGCAAAGATACTGCAAAATACTCCACTTTTACCTGATCGTCTAAATGTCTTTCCCCATAATCAATTAAACGGTAAAACCTAGATTTTGCCTCCTTTTCCTTCCCAAGCTTTTTATATGCCAATCCCTGGTATAAAATCATATCTGCTGGCTGGTCATTATAATACATGGCACCTGCTGGTTCATCTGTACCAATTGTTGCTGTTTCAAAACAAGCCTTCGCTTCCTTATTTTTTCCTTGTGCTTCTAGTGCTATCCCTAAATAATAATAAATATGGTTATCTTTTGTCCCTTCCAGTTTACCTTCCCCTAAATTTTCAGGATAAACCAACGCTTCCCTTAAAAGTTTTTCTGCCTTTATCCACTCTTCTTTTAATAAAGCTTCTTTTGCCATCCCTAAAAGCGCAAGTGTATATTGTGTAGTAACTTTACCTTCTCCGCCCTCCCATGGATGGAACTGGTGCCCCATAATATTTTGATAAGCTTCTTTATAATTACCAGATAAATTTACTAAAGTAATATATTCTATATAAAGATCATCCCTATCTTCAATAAATTCTCTATGTTCCTTATAATTTTGCAGCCTCTGCCCAGCACTCCAGCCTAATTTCTTATATAATTGATC
>ERZ808040.2251-NODE-2251-length-11186-cov-7.202538_pt1 | contig 11186 bp, 15 predicted proteins | sample MGYA00380191_ERZ808040 | MGnify/ENA primary metagenome ERZ808040 (study PRJEB31490, sample SAMN06133395) | mouse gut metagenome | isolation source: J6 | host: mice | place: China: Chengdu | collected 2015-05 ... | reverse complement strand
GACGAATTGCAAGGAAAGGATGACCATGAAAACTGATTACATTACCGATACCCCGGCCCTGCCGCCTCACCTGGTTTATCCCCGGTTCCTGGTGGGGATGAATTTGCGATTGATTACGAAAGAGGTCTACTGCATCCTGCTGGACATGGTGTTGAACGGCGAGGCCAGCGTGGACAAGCATGGGCGGCGGTATCTGACGTTCATCAACCCGGAAATCGCCAAGCTGATCGACCGTACCCCTTCCACTGTGGGCCACGCCTTGACGGAGTTGGAGGCCGTGGGGCTGGTAAAGCGCCATTGGGTGAGCCGCACCCCCACCCAGCCCTGTCATACCTACGTCAAGTTACCCGCAGGAGAGGACGCGCCGTGATCGTTCACATGAACTACCAGCAGTACCGGACGGCCCGGAGGCTGGTACATAGCTGCTGCAATTATGATTGCGGGAATTGTCTGCTTCTGGACAATGGTGAGGAATGTGTCTGTCCGCAGAGCATCACCTACTCGCTGATCTGTAAATGGTTCCGCGCCGCTGTCCTGCCGTTGGACGCTGGCCTGTGTGCCGCCCTGCTCCACCGGGCAGACAGGAAGAAATGCGTCCTCTGCGGCGGCTACTATCTGCCAAAATCCAACCGGGCGAAATACTGCCCGGAGTGCTCCATTCGCATGAAGCGGACAAAGGCCACGGAGCGCAAGCGGAAACAAAGGCAGAACTGTCACGCTTTAGAGCCTAAAAAGTCCTGATTTTTCAAGGCTTTCCGGGGGCGGCTCAATGGGGGCCTGATACATTTCCCTATCTGACACCCTGGAAGCCCCTCAGACGGCCCGCAACGGCGGGGAGGTGACACCCATATTGCTGACTACATGACGAAAGATACCAAACTGCCGCCGTACCTGCCCTACCCCCGGTTCCTGCTGGAAGCGGATATGGCACAGGCCGCAAAGCTGGTCTACATGGTTCTGCTGGACAGGGCAACGCTCTCCCAGGCCAACGGCTGGACAGACGAGGGCGGCAAATTGTACCTGGTATTTCCCATTGAAGGAATCGCTAACGCTATCGACCGCAGCCCCATGACCGTCAAGAACGCTCTGGCGGAGTTGGAAACTGCTGGCCTGATCGAACGGCAGAGGCGGGGCTTTTCCGCACCGAATCGCATCTATGTGAAGATACCTGATGGACAGGATATTGTCCGACTGATGGATAAAAAGCTGTCCGTCATAGGGAAAGAAAATTGTCCTTCTGACGGAAAGAAAACTGTCCCTATGATGGACAGAAAACTTTCCCCTAACCACCTGAGTAATAACAACCTGAGTATAAACCACCTAAAGGGAGAGAGTACACGCGCGCCCGCGCGAGGCCGCTATGAGAATGTTTTTCTGACCGAGGCCGAGATAGACGAACTGCAAGCGGAACTCCCCGACCTCTGGCAGCAGTATGTGGAAAAGCTGTCCGAGTACATGGCATCCACGGGCAAGACCTACCAGAACCACGCCGCCACCATTCGCCGCTGGGCGGCGGAGGATCGGCGCAAGGGCAAGAGCATACCCGATTACACTTACAAGGAGGGCGAAAGCCTATGAATGATTTTGACAGTATTATCAAACGCATGACCGTGACCCATGTGGCACCGGAGGACTACACCGGCGAGGATGGGTTTCTGTACTGCGGAAAGTGCCGCACCCCCAAGCAGTTTCGCATGGACGCACCGCCGTTGGAGGGGCGTCTGCTCCCCTGTCCCTGCCGGTGTGAACAGGAACGCATTGACCGGGAGACAGCGGAGCAGGAGGCCCACCGTCACCGTCAGACCGTGGTCGATCTGAAGCGCCGGGGCTTCACTGATCCCGCTATGCGTGACTGGACATTCGCCAATGACAACGGTAAATGCCCGCAGATGAAACACGCTCATTTCTATGTCGAGCATTGGGACACCATGCTGGCGGAGAACATCGGCTATCTGCTGTGGGGCGGCGTTGGCACTGGGAAAAGCTACTTCGCGGGATGTATTGCCAATGCGCTGATGGAGCGTGAGATCACCGTCCACATGACCAATTTTGCGCTGATTCTGAACGATCTGACCGCCAGCTTTGAGGGGCGGAATGAGTACATATCCCAGCTTTGCCGCACCCTGCTGCTTATTATTGACGATTTTGGCATGGAGCGCGGGACGGAGTACGGATTGGAGCAGGTCTACAACGTGATCGACAGCCGGTATCGCAGTAAGAAACCGCTGATCGTAACCACCAACATTCCGCTCCACGATTTGCAGCACCCCCAGGACACCGCCCACGCCCGTATCTATGACCGCTTGCTGGAAATGTGCGCCCCTATCCGCTTCTCTGGCGAGAACTTCCGAAAGGCCACGGCGCAGGACAAGCTGGCGAGACTGAAAAATCTGATGGACTGAAAGGAGTTGCCTATGAGAAAAACGCAACAGGATAAACCCGCTATACCCAAGGCCAGGCGCCAGGACAAGCCCCGCTTCATCGTGACCCGTGAATACAGCGGCAGTCAGAGCATGAGGGCCGCTTTTGAACAGACCATTGAATCCCGGGCTTGCGGGCAGTTTGAATCCTGGCTTGAAAAGAGGGAGAGCGACAAAAATGCCTGTTGAAAAATTTGTCAAAGCATGGTATCATCATACCATCGTGTCCCTGTTCATTAAGGAGATCACCAATGAACAGGAAGAATAAACTTACCCCCTCCGTCACCGCTCTGTACTGCCGCCTCTCCATCGAGGACGGGCGGGAAAACGAGAGCATGAGCATCAGCAATCAAAAGGCCCTGCTCCGCGACTTTGCCGAGAAAAATGGCCTGCTGGACTATGAATTTTACGTTGATGATGGCTACACAGGCCGCAATTTCAATCGGCCCTCTTTCCAGAGGATGATTGCCGACATTGAAGCTGGCAAGGTTAACTGTGTAATCACGAAAGACCTCTCCCGTCTGGGCCGGAACTACATCGAAGCTGGCAGCTACATTGAGGTTTTCTTTCCCCGGCACAACGTCCGCTATATTGCAATTACTGACGGCGTGGACAGCGTGAACCGGCAGGAAATGGATATTACTCCGTTCAAAAATATCCTAAACGACCTTTATAGCCGGGACATTTCCAAGAAAGTACAAGCGGGCTGGATGGTTCGCTCCCGACAGGGAAAATTTGTAGGAGGCCCAACCCCTTACGGCCTTATGCGTGACCCCAACGACCACGGCCACCTGATTATCGACCCGGAAACCGCGCCCACGGTCAAGCTGGTCTTTGATCTAGCATCGAACGGATACGGCATGATGCGGATTGCCAAGTATCTGCTGGAACACAAGATTCCCATTACCCGTGTCAAAGGGCCGATAGAATCCGATGTGCGCTATTATTCCTGGGGCAACTCCGTAATCAGTAAAATGCTCCGCAATCCGGTCTACAAAGGCGATCATGTAGTCTGTAAATGCCATCAAAAGGCCATCCGCTCTAACACCTACAATTTCGTCCCCCGTGACGAATGGGAGATTATCGAGAACTGTCATGAGGCCATTGTCAGCCGGGAACAGTGGGACAGAGTGCAAAAGCTGATCGACCGCCGCCCGACTATCTCAGGAGAAAACAGATGCCCGTTTTACAATCTGTTTCACGGTCTTGTTTACTGCGCTACTTGTGGGAAATCTATGCAGGTACGCTATGAGAAGGTAGGCCGAACTGGAAAGAATCGCTTTACCGGAGAAATGCGGGAACCGATTGATAAGGCTTATTACATCTGCCAGACCTACAACCGCCTGGGAAAGAACGCCTGCACCAGTCATAAGATTGAAGCCCGTGACCTCTATAATCTTGTGCTGTCGGACATTATAGCGCATGGCAAGATGGCCTTGCAGGATGCAGAAGCATTCTATGACCGACTGACCCACCGACTGGAACAGCGGTATTCCATTGATGAAACCAGCTTGAAAAAGGAGCAGGACGCTCTTGCGAAGCGCAACCAGGAGATTGACGATATGTTCATGAATCTGTACGCTGACAAGGCAAAGGGCATTCTGACCGAGCAGCGGTTTCTCCGCATGACGGAAACTCTGGAACAGGAGCAGACGGACAACAAAGCCCGGATGCAGGCGATCACAGATGAATTGCGTATCGCCAGCAGCGCCGACAGCGATGTGCGGCGGTTCATCGGAGAAATCCGAGAATATGCGTCCATTACGGAGTTGGACGAAGCAATCTTGAATCGGCTGATTGATAGAATTTTTATCAGCGCAGTCGAAGTTATTGACGGTGAAAAGGTTCAGAAAGTCCGTATTGTTTACAATTTTGTAGGCGAGATTTTGATTGATTGAAATATATCTAGTATTGCCCCAAATATCGGGGCAATACTAGATATGAAATAGTTTTGAATGAACTAAATAGGAGGCAGGTGCGTTGATTATGGATAACAAATATAAACACATGGATTATATTCAATCCACAATAACAAGGATGGGTTCAAATTCCTTTTATCTAAAGGGATGGACCATAACTATCGTAGCTGCAATAGTGGCCTTATCAATAAAGGAAAGTGATTGGAAAATATATGCTTGCGCACTATTTCTAACAATAATGTTTTGGTTTTTGGATTCATACTATCTCAAGCAAGAAAAACTTTTTAGAGAGTTATATAAAAAAGTATCTAGCGAAACTGATGACGGTAGAATTGATTTTTCAATGGATACCAGCCCATATAAAAATAATGTTTCAAATATTCCAAGCATCATGTTTTGGAATATTTCTGTAACGCCGCTTTATTTATCAATCTCTGTTGTATTGATTATTTTGATTCATGTGATCTAGAAGGAGGTTTATATGTTTTCTAAATTTAAGTTAGAAGGAATCACTCCATACGACTTTAGTGGCTATGAATATTATGGACGTTCGTTTTTTGATAATTATCAAGCCGAAATAGAAAGAAGTTTGCAGGACTTTATTGACGAAAGCGGAGTAATAGATGGAACCAAATTGCAAAATACTTGGTTCCCAGTGAAAACCAATTTCGATGTGTTTTTGTCCCATTCCCACAGTGACGAAAAAACCGCGATTGCTTTAGCTGGTTTTTTGCAAAAAGAACTTGGACTAAATACTTTTATAGATTCGTGTTTGTGGGGATATTCCAATGAGTTATTAAAAAGAATTGATATACAATACTGTATGCAGCGCAACGGAGAAATATTTGACTACGATAAGCGAAATTATTCTACTAGCCATGTTCATATGATGTTGTCAATAGCTTTGACAAGTATGATTGATACATGCGAGACAATTTTTTTACTTAACACTCCACAGTCAATTTCTTTAGAAGAGGACATAAAAAAAGCGCAAACGAGTTCTCCTTGGATATATAATGAGCTATCAATAGCAAATATTATACGAGTTCGCCGTATAGAAGATTACAGACGCCAATATACATTTTTGGAACACAAAGATGGAGTTTTCGCTAATGAAAGTGCAGGTCTAACAATAAAGTATAACGTGGACGATGCTTTACAAGATTTCCTACCGCTTACTGTAGATGAATTGAAAACCTGTGCACGAAGTTGGAAAAATAATCGAAGGTTTTTTCAGAATGCACTAGATTATATTTATTTGTCTAAAGGAATTATTTCTAAACAAGTCTTAGCTGATTAAAGATGAAATAGTTTATAATTTTTTTAGGGGTCCCTATTCTTTAAAAGAATTGGGACCCCTTATTTTAAATGTTTTTGAATTCATCACTTGACAATGTTGCAGTGAGCTGATGAGCCAGGATGAGCTTGCGGTGATGGACGGGGGAAAATGTATCCTCCAGCTGCGGGGCGTCCGCCCGTTTTTGTCGGATAAGTATGACATCACCAGGCACCCCAATTTCCAGTACACCGCCGACGCGGACGATAAGAACGCCTTTGACATTGAAGCGTTCCTGTCCACCCGGCTCAAACCAAAACCCAACGAGGTCTACGATGTGTTTGAAGTTGACGTAGACACCGAGGGCGAATAATCCCGTTCCGCGAGAAAGGAGTGATCTTATCTACCCGCCAGGGTCCCTGAAACCTGCCTCGGTTGAGGCCATTGGCGTACAAAGCGGACAGCTCAACAAAAAAATGAAGAAGGAGGATAGCCGGAATCGAGCCGCCCAAAATTCAGGGCGGTTTTGTTGTCCGGCTTTTGTATGCCTATGAACCAACACTAACCACAAAGCGATTCCGGCTAAATTAAAGTATGGAATTTTTCAACAGCGCAATCGACGTTTTGCAGACCCTCGTTATCGCACTCGGAGCCGGCATTGGAATCTGGGGTGTCATCATCCTGCTGGAAGGTTACGGCAATGATAACCCTGGCGCGAATGCTTATGTGCGATAAAGTAACACTAAACTTTAACAGACAGCAGCTTATTATTCTGTGTCTATATTCTCGAATACATCTACGAACAATATTTTAATTGAGTAAAGAGTACTTATGCAGCCCAAAGTTGCGAAAAAGCACGATGAAGTTGGTAGTGTCTTGAGAGAAAAACGCCTAAAATAAAGCTATCAAAACACAAGGAAGTGAAAATATTGAACGCTCAAAAAACAGGCCGCTTAATTGCTGCTATCAGAAAAGAACAAAATCGTACTCAGCAGGATCTGGCAAATGAATTACGTGTATCAAGTGCAGCTGTTTCAAAATGGGAACGAGGCATTGGTTTTCCGGATGTATCTCTTATTGAGCCGCTGGCCACATCTTTGGGGATTACCATAGCAGAATTATTTAAGGGTGAAAAAATTGAAAACAGCATTGACAGTGAATATGAAAGTTTACTGTCAGATGTTGTGCAAGTATCAGCTAATGAAATAAGCAAGAAGAAAAAAATAATGAATTGGATTATTGCCATTACTGTTGCCATTCTTTATTTACTGATTTCTATAATATCACACAAGTGGGAGATAACTTGGGTAATCTGGATTGTATATTGCTTTTATCGAATTTTTACTGAAAAGTTCCGGAAATTTTGATTGTAAGAATGCCCGGGAAATGGTATACTAAACTTATGAAAAATTTGGCAGGGCTGGGAGGCGTGCGGAACTAATAACACCATATAAATCAGGAGGTAACTTATCATGAACCGTTTAAAGGACAAAGTAGTTATTGTCACCGGGGGTAATTCCGGCGTTGGCGCGGCTGCGGCAAAGCTTTTGGCGGCGGAGGGCGCGAAGGTTGTGATCACAGCAAGGCGCGCGGCGGCACTTGAGGCGGTCGCGAAGGAGATTGAGGCTTTTGGCGGCGAAGTGCTTGCGGTGCCGACCGATATCTCCAAGCCGGGGGATGCGGAAAATCTTGTGGAAAAGGCAATCGAGAAATTCGGGAAGATTGATGTACTAGTCAATAATGCCGGCATTCTCGAGGAGGGTTTAAAACCGATCGACCGCTATACGGACGAGGACTTAGACCGTATCCTTGAGACGAACACGAAGGGTACGATGCGCTGCATGCGTGCGGTTTCGCAGAAAATGCAGCCGGGCGCGTCGATTGTCAATGTGGCTTCGGTAGCCGGTGCGCTTGGCTGCGGAGGGGCGGCTTACGTGGCATCGAAGGCGGCGGTGATCGGTGTGACGCGCCATACTGCCCTGCGCTTTCAGGCAACTGGCATCCGCTGCAATGCGATCTGTCCTGGCACGATTGTGACACCGATGGTAGCGGATATGAAGGCGGATAAGCTTGACCCGGATATGTTTGGTGCGATGGCGACCCACAGCAACTTAAAGACCCAGCCTTGTATGCCGGAGGATGTTGCCAATATCATCTTATTTTTTGCGAGTGACGAATCCCGTGCGATCACGGGGCAGGTGCTCGTGACGGATTTTGGCAGCATGCTGTAAAACATGTTTTGTCCCATGTTTGTTTTGCCGTGATGTGCAAGGAAAATTGACAAACGAACCGATGAAACACATTTGCCCGCCGAAAATGGTGCGGGATGCTGTCCTGCGGCGGAAAAATAATTTTAGGAATTTGGGTAACAATAGAAACAGATGCGATTGTCATAAGAGAGGAAAGAGGGACGTGGAGCCATTGCTGTACCGAAACCGACAGTTTTCCAAAGGGTTCCGCGCAGTTTCCCTGATTTCCGGAAATGGGGATGAATATGGATCAGACAGTGATGTATAAGCTTACCTATGGCTTGTTTGTGCTGACGGCTAGGGAGGGTGAGAAGGATAATGGCTGTATTGTGAACACGGTCAGTCAGGTGACTACGACACCAAACCGAATCGTAGTAGCGGTCAATAAAAATAATTACACGCATGATATGATTGTGCGTACCGGTGTGTTCAACGTATCGATTTTGTCGGAAAGTTCAAAATTTGATACCTACAAGCACTGGGGCTTCCAGAGCGGGAAGGACACAGACAAGGCGGCGGGGATCACATTTTCCCGCGCGGAAAACGGCGTGATCTATCTGGCGGAGGAAACAAATGCATATATTTCCGCAAAAGTGGTCACGATGACCGATCTTGGCACACACACCCTGTTTTTGGCGGACGTGACGGATGGCGCGGTGCTCTCGCCGGATGCGTCGGTAACTTACGCCTACTACCAGGCAAATATCAAGCCGGCACCTGCCGCGCAGGCGAAAAAGAAAGGTTTTATCTGTACGGTGTGCGGTTATATCTATGAGGGGGATACCCTGCCGGAGGATTTTATCTGCCCGCTGTGCAAACATCCGGCTTCTGATTTTAAGCCATTGTAGGAATGGGGACAGAGCCGGGGGCATGTTCATGATTGGTTCTTGGTCATCGCCATAGTGATGGGCTGGAAATGAGACTGCTGCAAAATAGAGCAACTACATGTGTAGGGGGAATTATTAGAGTTCTTCTTTACATATTATGTATTGTTATTTTGTGGCAGTCTCTTTTTTTTGGCTCTTTTTGGGAAAGAAAAACGGTATCGTATTGCACTATCAATTACGAAAATAAAAGATTATGCGTTAAAAAGTAATTTTTAAAATGATTTTTCGGTGGATTTAATCGAAAAATTTTTATGAACCGTGAAAAACTTATGGAATTTGCTTGACAGCTGTTTCAGGATTCGCTATAATACGGGACAGTGACTTGGAAAACCGTATATTTCCACGTTTTCGCTCATGTCGTGCCTTCATTGGCAGCGGCAGAAATTAAGAATTTATCAAGGAGGTAAACCAATGAAAAGCTTTATGGCAAGCCCGGCAACAATCGAGAGAAAATGGTATGTTGTAGACGCACAGGGACAGACCTTGGGTCGTCTTTGCTCTGAGATTGCAAAAGTTTTGAGAGGTAAGAACAAGCCGATCTATACACCGCATATTGATACCGGTGATTATGTGATCGTTGTAAACGCAGAAAAGATCAAGGTGACCGGAAAGAAGATGGAGCAGAAGATTTACTACCATCATTCCGATTACGCTGGCGGTATGAAAGAAACCAATTTAAAAGAAATGATGGAAAAGAAGCCGGAAGAAGTTATTATGCTCGCAGTCAAGGGCATGCTTCCGAAGGGACCGCTTGGCAGGAGCATGATCACGAAATTACACGTATACGCTGGTCCTGAGCATAACCATGCAGCTCAGAAGCCGGAAGTATTAACGTTTTAATCGGACGGAAAGGAGGAAATGACATTGGCTAAAGGAAGATATTACGGAACCGGCAGAAGAAAGAGCAGTGTTGCAAGGGTATACTTGGTACCGGGTACCGGCAAGATTACGATCAATAAGAGGGATATCGATAATTATTTCGGTCTTGAGACCTTGAAGCTCGTTGTTCGCCAGCCGCTTGTCCTCACGGAGAATACGGATAAGCTCGACGTGCTTGTAAATGTTCGCGGAGGTGGTTTCACCGGCCAGGCAGGTGCGATCCGCCACGGTATTTCGAGGGCTCTGCTTCAGGCAGACGCAGACTACCGTCCGGCGTTAAAGAAGGCAGGTTTCTTGACAAGAGATCCGAGAATGAAGGAGAGAAAGAAATACGGCCTCAAGGCGGCTCGTCGCGCTCCGCAGTTCAGCAAGCGATAATCTCACTTACCCAAGAGATAAATACAAGAAGAATAATGAAATTAGTAGAACCCTTGAAAGTCCAGTATTTTCAAGGGTTTTCTTTATGTCTGCATTTTCTGAAATTGTGGTAAAAAGTGCTGAATTTTGAAGCGTAGCACACACATAGCACACATATAGCACACAAGTAGCACACAAATTAGAGCATAAAAACCTTGTGTCTTGTGTAAGACTTTTGTATAATGCGGTTGTTAGAAAAAAGGCGGTGTTTTCATGGATAGAACGGCCTATAAGAACCGGCATATCAAAGAGCATTACGATAGGATAAACCTTGTTATTCCCAAAGGTGAAAAGGACAGGATAAAGAAAATATGTTCTGAAATGGGTGCAAGTGTCAATGAATACCTTTATATGCTTGTGTGTAATGATCTTGCGGACGGTACAAGCAGAATGCTAGAGAAAAAGCAGGGCTTTCATGCAGAACAGGAACGGATGCTTGAAAAGTGGCAAGTACCAAGAAAATATTATGAAATGATAGAAGATTTATCCTATACCAAAGACGAGGGATATTTTATCTATCTGAAAAAGGGCTATATAAATGACATGACAGGCAGCAGGAACATACATTGCATGAAAATAGGTAGTTTCATTCAATCCCTTCCTTTCATTAACATAATTGTCACGAATGTCTCTCAAATCAGGATATTGCGGAAATGAAACAGGAGGAAAGCGAAACTATGACCTATGCACAATATAAGAAAATAATGGATAATGATTGCAAAGGACAGCTTCAGGAGCTGTCACAATTTGCTAAAGAGAACCGGGAATTGTACCGGCGGTATAGTGATAGATATGAGAAAGAAAGAGACGCGGAACGAAAATCACGATTCACCGAAAACACATTCAAAAATAAACCATTTTCGATTAGGTAGGGAGGTAAAATATTATGGAATACAAACATATTCAGACAACAACGGCTTTACGCAATCAGAACGAAATTAAGGCGTATCGGATTTTAGGCATTGAAGCTAAACACCTAATTTTTCAATTATGGCTAAATAGTGACGAGCAGGGGCGGCTGATGGTATCAATGCCGGAAGAATACCGGATAGGAGAATTTATTGATTTACAAGTGGTACGGACAAGCAGAACGTCATATCAAGTAACGCTGATCGGACGGACACCGCAAAAGTTTATTC
>ERZ808040.2250-NODE-2250-length-11192-cov-3.772110_pt1 | contig 11192 bp, 6 predicted proteins | sample MGYA00380191_ERZ808040 | MGnify/ENA primary metagenome ERZ808040 (study PRJEB31490, sample SAMN06133395) | mouse gut metagenome | isolation source: J6 | host: mice | place: China: Chengdu | collected 2015-05 ... | reverse complement strand
TTGACGTTCCTTTGCTTACATATCTCCGAAACTGCATGTCCTGTTTTATATCCCCGAATGAGCCTTCCGCCTGGATGCTCCGGTTTATTCTCAAAACAATGCCTTCATCACTAAGGATCCGTTTCAAATCTTCTTGTCGGTATTTTAGAAATGTTCTGGCAGCCTGAAGTGTTTTCGTCCTTTCTTCCAACGGCGTTTTACAATTGTTGCCCTTGATACATTCAGCTTTATACGGGCATCCGTTGCAGTCCTCACATTTGTAAATCGTTTTTTCACTTACATAACCTGTTTTGCTTTTGGAATGCCTCACATGGTCTGGCGTCAGCCTTTTCGCATTCCGGCAGATATAGACATCCGATTCCGCGTCATACGCCATATTTTCTATTTTCCCTATGTCATTCCTGTACTTGCGTGTTTTTGAAATCTCATAGTTGGCGGGCTTTATATAGGAAAGCTGTCCGTTTTCTTCAAGAAACACATAGTTTTCTTCACTTTCATATCCGGCATCAGTGGTTATGTTTTTATATTTAAATTTCAAATGTTCTTCCGCATCTTTTAAAAAAGGGATTAATGTCGTTGCATCTGTCGGCTGTGGACCTATGGTGAGCCATGTAATATATTCGGAATCCACTCCGTGCTGGAGATTATATGCTGGCTTTAACTGTCCGTTTCCCATGGCATCCTCTTTCATCCTCATAAAAGTGGCATCGTGGTCTGTCTTGGAATAACTGTTGCGTCCGCCGCAGATATGTATTTGCTGATTATATTTTTTGAGCCGGGACAGATAATCTTCGAGGGTTTCAATGCTCTTTTGAAGCGGCGTTTTTCTTCTACCAATGCCATGAACAAAGACCACCTTTTCACTCTGTTTGAGGGCATAGAGCTTCTTGCGGAGTTTCTTTACATGCTTCATCTTTACGGTGTCGCCATAAACAATCTTTAAATCGTAGAGCTGTTCGCACTCCGCCACAAAATCAGCAAGTTTTATCAGAAGTTTTGTCTGATTTTTGGTTACGGCCTTCTTCCAGACAAACGTGTATTTGTTTGCGGCTGCTTCGATTTTTGTGCCGTCAATAAAAATGGTTTCGCCTGAAATTTCTCCCAGGTCAAAAAGCGCGTTGGACATTTCAGAAAGAATACGTTTGGCGCATGGCGCAAAATGAATGCTTCTAAATCGTGCAAATGTTGCATGGTCAGGAGCAGGCGCACCTTCTAAAAGAAACATGAAATTGATGTCTCTTTTACAGTTAAACCCCATGGAATGGGAAGAACAATCCCCATTCATGTAAGAGTAAAGAATAATCTTCAGAAGTGTTCTTGGGGATACAGAATTTATTTTTTCATAAGTAGAATATAAGTCGGTCAGATCCATTGTCTCCACAAACTGACTTAGTAACCGCACAGAATCATCTTCCGGAATGATTGATTCTATATTTAGCGGAAGTTTTAATTGATATCCGCTCTGAGTTAGACTACAATTTTTTTGTAAGTTAATGTGTTTGGTCATACATTAATTTTACACCAACTGCCGGATTCTTTCGAGGTCTGGCAGTTTTTTTGCATAGAAATAGAGCTGCGCACTGATTACTTAGTGCGACAGCCCCTTGCTTAACTACAGGCAGAAATACTCCTTCCCAACACGGTCGGGTTTTCTTTCCTGCAAAAATTCATCAGAGATTTCTTTATTCCAGCACAGGAAGCTTCTGCAAAAACAGATAAATAGTTCCATCCAATGTTATGCAAATACTTCTTTCATTTATCTATACATTCCTCATCTACACATTACCCTTGTGGGTTTCCTGCCATGCCAACACAGTGGTCAATGCTCCAGCATATTTTCAATAAAAATTCCATACCCCTTTGTGCTGTCCTGGACCAGCACATGGGTTACGGCGCCGATGAATTTCCCGTTCTGGATGATCGGACTGCCGCTCATGCCCTGGACAATGCCCCCTGTCAGCTCCAGGAGCGCGGGGTCTGTCACTTTAAGCTCTATTCCCCTGTTTACGTTGTCATGATCCAAATGCAGCGCGGTAATTTCAATGTCATAATACTTTGCACTGCCGTCCACCGTGCAGAGTATCTGGGCAGGCCCCAGCTTTATTTCCTGCTTCAACCCTATGGGAAGCGGTTCCCTTGTCCCCATGGCCAGCGCCTTTTCATTACAGTTGCCGAAAATCCCTTTGCTGCTGTTGCTGGTAATGTCGCCCAAAATATGGTCGTTGGAGTAGACGATCATCCCGGTCATTTCCCCCGGTGTGCCTGTGGTTCCCTTTTTGATGTCCACAATATTGGTCTCATACAGCGTCCCATCTTCCATCAGCATCAACATGCTGGTGTCCACATCCGCAATACCATGTCCCAGTGCCCCGAAATGGCCCTGGCTGTCAATATATGTCATCGTACCCACGCCCTGGGCATTATCCCTGACCCAGGCGCCAATCTTATATTTGCCTGTGGAATCCTTCTCAGGTGTAACTGCAAGCTCCAAAAGTTCTCCGTCCCGCTCCAATGTCAGCACGATTTCTTTCCCTCCGCTCTGCTCCACCTTCTCGATAAAATCATCCTTCTCCGTCACTGTCTCACCGTTGACTTTGCGGATATAATCGCCGGATTTCAAAACATATTTGCAGGGAGAGCATTCCGTACCGTCCTCCCTCTTAAAGTCGCCCGTCCCTACCACCAGCACCCCGTCCGTCTTTACATAAATCCCGATAGGACTTCCCACGGGGATCAGTTCCTGGTCTTCAATGACCTGTATTCCCACCTGTTTAAAAGGCAGGATCCCAAACAGTTTTACCTGCATCTCATAGGAAGTATCCTGGGCCGTTTTCAAAGTCACGGTGCGGCTCAGGTCAATGTTTACGGCTCCCGGGGGAATATTGCTCTGGCCGGACTCGCTTACACTGACAATTTCCCCCTTTGCAGGCACCCCCAAATGAAAGGATTCCTCCTCCCCCGCACGTACATGGATAACAGAAGGGATACTGCTGTCTATATAATAATAGACCATTCCCAAGAACGACAGGCAGCTGACCGCCAGAGTCGTCTTCAGGGCACATCTGTATATTTTGAAACGCAAAGCTCTCTTTTTCCAGTTTTTCAGCAAAATCACCATATCGGCGCCTGCCTGTTCCTTGATTGCATCTCCTTCATCCTTTCTCATCACACCCGACCTCTCACTTTCAAAACATTTTTAAAAGTAGTATGTGTTTTTTTACATTTTTCATGCTTACTATGGTAAAATCAAATAAAATAAGCTTCCCTTTGACCAGGCCGATAGGAAATAAATGCTTAAAGGAGGAAATATATGGGCGCATACTTATTTGTACATTTTAAAGAAAAAAGAACCCCTGACGGGGAGCAGGTATACTTTGGAGTCAGCAGGGACGGCTTCCACTGGGACGCCGTAAACGACGGGAATCCTGTTCTATGGAGTTACGAAGGGGACAAGGGTGTGCGGGATTTCACAATCACCCGCACTGGGGAGGGCAAATTTGTGATACTGGCCACCGATTTAAGCCTTGCCTATGGCATGCCTTACCAATACGGGAATTCCTGGGAAAAGGTTTCAAGGAACGGCAGCAAGTGCCTTGTCATGTGGCAGTCCGACGACCTGATCCACTGGGGGAACCAGCGGATGCTCCGGCTGGGAGACGAAAATTTCGGCTGTCTCTGGGCCCCTGATATTATTTTTGACAAAGAAGCCGGCGATTATATTGTCCACTGGTCTTCCTCCCATTCCCGCAACAATTTCGGGCCAAAAGGGATCTTCTACAGCCGCACAAAAGATTTCGAGGCCTTCTCGGAACCCCGGCTTCTCTACTCCAAGGAAGACGGCGGCCCTGTGATTGATTCCGCCATGTACGAGGAAGACGGCGTTTATTACTGCTTTTTGAAAAGTGAGGGCGATCCTGCCCATGTGATCCTGGTAAAGTCAGACCATGCCACAGGCCCTTTCACCAGGGTAAAAGATTTCGACCAATACATGGAAGAGCTGGAACCGGGAAAATATGAGGCTCCCACCGCCTTTGTCACCGCCGACGGCAGATGGTGCCTGATGCTTGATTTCTACGGATGCGGCGCAAAGGGGCAGGGGTATGTGCCCTTTCTGGCAGACAGCTTAAAAAGCGGCGCCTTTGTGCGTTCCGACGCTTCCTTCTCTTTCCCTTACGGATTTAAGCATGGAACCGTGCTCTCCATCACGGATGAAGAATATGACCGTTTGAAGGACTTTCATAAGTCCCCCGACTGGCGTTAATAAAGTGAACTCGTTCACTTGTGAGCTCGTTCACTTGTGAGCTCGTTCACTTGTGAGCTCGTTCACTTGAAAACAAGTCCATACGACGATAACTTCACTTGCGGGCAATTGCATTTCCAAATAAATTCCCTGCAGAGGCCGGTCCCGGGAACCATCACTCCCCCGGGTCCGGCCGTTTTCTGTGCTGCCATACCATAATCAGTGCAAAAAGCAGGACGCTGGCCACCGTCACCGCGATTCCCACACCCCGCCCCTGGGGCACATAGTACATCTCTATGGTATATTCCCCCGGCTCCAGGTCAAATGCCGTAAGGCATCCCCCAAAGGTTACCGCCTCCGAATCCTCACCGTTTATGCGGATCCTCCAGCCTGCCTCCAGAGGAACCGACAGAACCAGCCTTTTTGCCTCTTCCAATGCAATCTCCCCATAAATCCTGTCACTGGTATATTCCACCTGTTCCAGATGCTGTTCGGATAACCGTCCCAGCGTTTCCTCCAGCACCGGTTCATTGATACGGTAGACGGCCAGGTTTATGGCCGGTGTGGTATCATTTTCGTCACCGTTTGTCAGAGTGACCTTCCTGCCCTGGCCCAGATAGCCAAGATACAGGATAGAACCCATCTTCAGGTCATTATAATCCGCCGTGTCCGTAGCAACCCCTACGGCAGTAACCTTTGCAGTCCCGGAGGCCATCACCATGGCATAGTAGATCCCAGGCTGCTGTGTGGTAAAAGCAACATCTCCGTCTGCCTTGCTGCTGTCCACTTCCTCAAAGAGCTTTCCTTCAACGCCCAGCCTGCGCACCATCTGGTTTTGCAGAGCGATCCCGTTGTTCGCATAGCCGTCAGGCAGCTCAAACCCCTCCGGCACCACATAGCCGAAAGGCAGCGTCTGCACCGCCCGGTACAGGTACACATCCCCGCTCTCTTCCACTAACTCATAGAGACTGTTTTCATACTGGTCCGAATCTCCGAACATATAGTTTACATTAAGCAGCGCAGATGTAAAAGCAGTGGCGCCGTCATAATTGTAAAATACTTTGCTGTAGCCCATGCCCAGCCTTTTATACAGGTCCATGACCTGGGAATTCATAGTGGAGGAAAAAAGGCTCGCCGTGGGATACCCCGCCAGCGTCCCGTCGTTCTTCGTCCTCCGGGTAAACTTCTCCACGCGCCAGAATCCCTCTTCCTGTTCCTTTGCCCATCCGTACAGTGCTTTATAGTCCTCCTGCTGCCCCAGATAGTCGGAGCGGCTCACCGTCCCCAGGCTGGTATGAAACGTATTAATGCTGTTCTCTGCCGTCACCGCCGCAAGGGATACGGCAAGCAGGGCCACCATCCCCTTCCTCCCGTCCCTTGTCCGGTACAGATACAGGATCACCGCGTAGATGCTGACAAAGACCAGCGTCAGCAGCTTTACCCCCAGCTCGAAATCCTCATGCTCCACGAATTTCTGGCAAAACAGGAAAAAGGCGACTGCTGCCAGATACCCGTACAATATCTGCTGTTCATCCACCTCCTTCATGTGGTGGAACACATCATAGCAGACTGTCAGCACCAGAAAAATATAGAGGAAAGACTGCCGTGCGGGCAGGGAATCCGGATAATTCATCCCATGCCACATAAAGTCCAGAATATTGGTGCCAAAGCTGATCAGGAAGAATCCCATCAGTGCCAGCCGGCAAAACCTCTCCCTGATAGAAATCTTTTTATGAAAAGCATACATGGGAAGCAGCATCAGCACTGCGCTGCCGCAGTAAATATTGGGCCAGTGGTCCAGGCCCCTCTCTGTGCTCACGCACATACAATGCCTGGCCAGCATATCCAGCACGGAAAAGTAGCTCTCCACTCTTTCCGGGAAATCCATATCCCCGAAATCCGTCTGCAGGATAGCGCATACCTCAGGGATCAGGAGCATTGCTGCCATCCCCCCTGCCAACAGGGAAAACAGCGCAAAGTAGCCTATGCTGCGCCTTAAATGCCTGCACCGCTCCGTCACCAGAAGGACGGCAAAATACAACACCAGAAAAATACAGACCATAATGGATATATAATAATTGGTATAGATGGAAAATCCCAATGCCACACAATAAAGTCCGCATTTCCCTTCCTTTACCAGCCGCTCCAACCCCAATACCACCAGTGGCAGGACCACCACGCAGTCAAGCCACATGATATTATAGTTATATGCCGCCATGAATCCCGACAAGGCATAAAAACAGGCAAAAAGCGCCGTGGCCGGACTCTTGGAGCTGAAATGCTTCTGCAGGTAATAGCAACAGGACCATCCGGCAAGCGCCACCTTGCACACCGCCAGGTAACTGATAAACTCTATCAGATATTCCTCCGGCACCAGCAGGGCAAGCGCATGGAAGGGACTTGCCAGATAATACACATAAAGGGCAAGAAAATTAGAGCCGATCCCCACATTGTAGGAGAAGCTTAAAGACTCCCCTCCCCTGACCTTGCGCAGCAATTCACTGAAGAACGGCATATACTGATGGTACAGGTCGCCGGACAGAAAGCATCTGTCCCCAAAGGGATAGATTCCCTTGACCACAAACAATGTCAACATAATGATCAAAGGGAGGAAAAACGCCAGGGCCTGCACCTGCCGTTCCCCGTATCCTCCCCTGAAGCCTATACAATACCCTTTGCCGCCCTCCCGGCTGCAATCTTTCTCTTTTATTTTCGCCTTCCACATAGTCCTGACTCCCATACTTTTCCGTCCGTTTTGGCAGGTATCCGTGTAGATTCGCAGTCATACCGCTACCCTTTTGCCTGACACCATATTTTACCAGATTTCCTTCCATAGATAAAGTCCCTGCATAAAAAATTCCGCCGCAATCAGAAACCGTCACTCCCAAACCTGCTTGCCAGCCGTTATTGGACTATTATAGCAAACGGCAAATAACAGGCCCCGGAGCCGCCCCCTTTGCAGTGGGACTTTCACACCGTGAACTTTGGAGGTGGGCACTCGCACCATAATCTATACAGCAAGGCACTCAAATCATAATCTTTGCAGGGGACAATTGAACCATAAATCCCTTGCGGCAGATTTTCCGCTGTAGTATAATTTCTGCGGCAGCATATATTTACAGGAAGGCTGTTTTTAAGATAAAGGAAAGAATCTGCTATGAAAATTGCAATTATCGGCAAGGCTGCCGATGCCGGAAATTATGTGAAATATGTGGAATCCGCCTCCCTGGAGCCGGTAGTCACCTTAAGCATGGGGGAAGCCGCCCACTGCGACGGCCTCCTCCTGCCCGGCGGCGGTGACATTACCCCTGCCTTTTTCGGAGAAAAGAATGCAGGGTCCCGGAACATAGATACCGAGCTGGACATCCTGCAGCTCCAGGCGCTGGAACTGGCCATACGCAGGACCATGCCTGTTTTAGGGATCTGCAAAGGGATGCAGATCATCAATGTAGGCCTGGGGGGCACGCTGGTACAGGATCTGCCTCCCGCCTCATGCGCAGTGCACCGCTATGAGGACGGCGACAAATATCACGCTTCCGTCATTGAGAAAAATTCCTGCCTCCACACCTTATATGGTGAAAGCGCCATTATCAACAGCGCCCACCATCAATCCGTAAAACTGCTTGGGGAAGGACTTCGCGCCATCCAATGGTGTCCCGAAGACCGCTGCGTGGAAGCGCTGGTCCACGAAACGCTCCCTATCATAGGCGTCCAGTGGCATCCGGAACGGATCCGGGAAACAAGGACTAAGCTCTCCGGCGGTCCCCTTCTGTCCTATTTTGTATCTTTAATTTCTGCTTCAGCTGCGCAGTGCTGTTCGTAACGCTCTGCACCATCCTTGCGCCCGCAATGTCAAACAATGATTTGATCACTTCTTTCAGGATACCGACGGTCTGCTCATCCACTTCCTTTAGCGCAGATATGATGCCATTCATGCTCTTGCGCCACTCCGCCGTGAACTGGATCAGATCGTCTACCTGGGAGGCATTGATCACCTGGAACAATGTATCCACAAAGACCCTGAGCTGTTCTTCATCCAGTGAAAGTATCCACTCATTCAACGTGTTATCCATCTGCTTCCGGCTCTCGTAGATGTCTTTTACCTCCACCAGCTTCCCTTCCTTTACCAGCCATGTATAAGGGTTATGCTGCAGCAAGCCGAAGGTTCTGCTCTCCACCACCTTAAAATGCATATCCGATTCAAACAGCATCCCTATCATGGAGGAATGGGGCAAGATTTTTTCCACCCTCCTGGCTATCATGGAATAATCGGCTTCTTTCAGCACCTCCGGCCGGAATCCCGGACCATCCATACTGTAGATCCTGATGATCCTGTCCTGAATGTCAGGCCTGCAGTTCATGGCGCTGTACACCGCCAGGTTTCCTCCCTTGGAATGCCCTCCCACATAAAAAGGCCTGTGCAGCCGTGCCCCCACGGTATCCAGGTATTTCACACTGTAAGCCTGGCCCGGCACGGGGGACAGGAAGGCCATGTTAAAATCTTCCTTCCAACCCACTATGGTCTCATCCGTGCCCCGAAATGCCACATAGACGGTGCCGTCATCCAACAACAGGCTGATGGCCGAGAACTGGGTCTCCCACTCCTTCTCGATAATATTGACATAACAGTTCATTTTCATGTTCCGGTAACGTTTTCCTGCCAGCATGGCCGTCACCAGCTTACGGTTCACTTTCTCATAACGTTCGTCCGCATATAATTTTTCGTAATCAGGATGGTCCCCCAGGTCCTTCAGCCTCACAGACGGCAGATTCTCATCCACGCCAGGCACCATTCCGTCAAATTTCAGGTAGGCAAACTGGCACAGCACCAGGCTGTCCACCTCGTTCATGGGTTCCTCCCGAAAAGAAATGTTCCCATACTCTTTCAAATAATCGATTATCGTTCCAATCATATTTCCCGCCTTTCCGTTAACAGCAACAGTAAGAATATAATTGTATTTTTGCTCAAAATATGGTATTTATATTATGTATATTACAATAAAATTATAATTACATCAAACACAAGCGGGGGAAAATTATGTCAAAACACAAAAAAGCTGCAAAAAAGAAAATATTCAGCATACGGAAAAAGTTGCTGATCACCGTAGTTCCGCTGTTTGTTGTAGCTTTCGCCCTGACCGCTATACTGATATTTTACAATAGTATGCAGTCCCTGCTGTCGAACGCTCAACACACTCTGATCAAAGAATCCGAATCCAATGCAAAAACTGTCACCATCAGCATCATGATCGCCAGTGGCCTTGGCGACGTAAGGGAAGCGTACGTACAGGCTGTGGACATGCCCGTAGCCATGGATTATATCCGTAATTCGGTGACGGACATCTCCGTAATGGATGAGGGTTATGCATTTTTAGTGGATACCAATGACTTTTCCATCATCGCCCACAGAGACGATTCCCTGGCAGGCGCCGTTGTCACGGATTATCCCCCGGGAACCTTCCTGGGAGACGTGGGACTGCAGCTGGCAGCCGAAAATACAGAATTATTTCTTACCAACGACGGTTCTGAAAGCTATTATGTGACCGCTTCTTACATAAAAAGAACCCCCTGGGTCCTGGTATCCTGTGTCTCCCGTGACTATATCCTCTCCGATCTTATAAAGCTGGCATGCATAATCCTTGGCGTATTTGCCGCCGTGCTGGTCCTGGCCATCGCAGTGGTTGGCGTTGTGCTCCAAAATACGCTAAAACCCATCGGCACCCTGACTACCGCCCTGACCACCATAACAGACGGTGACTTCACAGTCGTGATCCCTGAAAAAGGCAATGACGAGATAACCGTTATGAGCCGCTCTCTGAATGGCTTTGTGGAGATCATGCGGGAAATCATATTGGACATCCGGGACATTTCCAACCAGCTGGACCAGCTGAGCGGCTCCAGCAAACAGATCTCGGGCGCTCTGAGCGAGTCTGCAGAAGGGCAGGCGGAATCCATGGGCGACGTTAAAGTTACCCTGGACCAGATTGCCAACGGCATCCAGGAGCTGGCGCTTCACGCCACAACGCTCTCCGACGTAGTCAATGAGACCAATGAAAGAGGCAAAAACGCCAAGGCAAATATGCAGCTGACCGTGGATGTAGCCTCCAGGGGCCGCAGCGACATGGAAACCGTCAACCAGGCAATGGAATCCATTGTCCGGTCCATGAAACAGCTGTCCGAAATCGTGGACGAGGTGGGCAGCTCCACCAAACAGATCAATTCCATGGTGGCGATCATCAGCGACATCTCCGACCAGACCGAGCTGCTGTCCCTGAATGCCGCCATTGAAGCGGCCTGCGCCGGCGAAGCCGGAAAAGGGTTTGCCGTTGTGGCCGAAGAGATCCGGAAACTGGCAGATATCAGCTCCGGCTCCGCCTCCAAGATTTCCGAGATCATCATGCAGGTAAATTCTCAGGTCTCCTATATGGTATGCCAGACTGAACAGAGCGTTTCTAATATTGAAGCCAGTTCCGGTAAAATTACCGCTTCCTGCGATATCTTTGAAAATATATACAAAAACGTCGCAGAAGCCGACCGCATGCTGAGTGAGATCGTAGCGGAGATCTCCAATGTGGATGATGTGGCTACCAATATTGCCGCGCTCTCCCAGGAGCAGTCGGCAAGCACGGAAGAAATCCTCGCCTCCACAGAACTTCTGGCTGATTCCTCCCTGCAGTTTTCCGCTGACAGCAAGGAGATGGCACAGGGCGCTGACCGTGTCTCCGATGCCGCTTTCGCCCTGGCCGAACATATGAGAAAATTCAAGATATAGGAACGGAAAATGCCAAAAGAGACGGAAATGCCAAAAAAGGCGGGATGGATAAATATGATCCATTCCGCCTCTTTCTATCTAATTTATGAACAAGAAAACACTCCACTAGTACAGCATTGCGTTAATCTTGAAGTAAATCAGTGCTTGATGTTTGCGTCAGCGTAAGGCGGAGGAAGGAGG
>ERZ808040.2249-NODE-2249-length-11194-cov-3.668076_pt1 | contig 11194 bp, 9 predicted proteins | sample MGYA00380191_ERZ808040 | MGnify/ENA primary metagenome ERZ808040 (study PRJEB31490, sample SAMN06133395) | mouse gut metagenome | isolation source: J6 | host: mice | place: China: Chengdu | collected 2015-05 ... | reverse complement strand
CAGTCTAAAAGTTTCTTTTTTCGCTTCCTTTTTTCTTTTCAAAGAAAAGAGGAAGAATCAAATCCCTTGCCACAGCATGGCGTCGGCCACCTTCAGGAACCCGGCGATGTTGGCGCCCGCCTGGATGTTGCCCTTCATGCCGTACTTCTCGGCGGCGGCGGCACAGGCGGCGTAGATGCCCTCCATGATGCCCTTCAGCTTGGCGTCCACCTCCTCAAAGGTCCAGCTCAGCCGCTCGCTGTTCTGGCTCATCTCCAGGCCGGAGGTGGCCACGCCGCCGGCGTTGGACGCCTTGGCGGGGGCGAAGAGGACGCCGTGCTCCTGGAACCAGGCCACCGCCTCGGGGGTGGAGGGCATGTTGGCGCCCTCGGCCACGGCGAAGCAGCCGTGCTCCACCAGGGCCTTGGCCCCCTCCAGGGGCAGCTCGTTCTGGGTGGCGCAGGGGAGGGCGATGCCGCAGGGTACCGTCCAGATGCCCTGGCAGCCCTCGAAATACTTGGCAGTGGGTACATAGTCCAGATAGGTCTTGATGCGGGCGCGCTTGACCTCCTTGATCTCCTGGATCACCTTGTAGTTAATGCCGTTTTCGTCTACAATATAGCCGTTGGAATCGCTCATGGCGATGACCTTGCCGCCCAGCTCGGTGGCCTTCTGGTTGGCGTAGATGGCCACGTTGCCGGAGCCGGAGATCACCACGCTCTGGCCCTGGAAGGACTTGCCGGCGGCCTTGAGCATCTCGTCGGCGAAGTAGCACAGGCCGTAGCCGGTGGCCTCGGTGCGGGCCAGGGAGCCGCCGTAGCTCAGGCCCTTGCCGGTGAGCACGCCGTTGAATTCGTTGCGGATGCGCTTGTACTGGCCGAACAGGTAGCCAATCTCGCGGGCTCCCACGCCGATATCACCGGCGGGCACATCGGTGTCGGGGCCGATGTGGCGCTGCAGCTCGGTCATAAAGGACTGGCAGAAGCGCATAACCTCGTTGTCGCTCTTGCCCTTGGGGTCAAAGTCCGCGCCGCCCTTGCCGCCGCCCATGGGCAGGCCGGTCAGGGAGTTCTTGAACACCTGCTCGAAGCCCAGGAATTTGATGATGGACAGGTTGACGGAGGGGTGGAACCGCAGGCCGCCCTTGGAGGGGCCGATGGCGGTGGAGAACTGCACCCGGTAGCCGCGGTTGACCTGCACCCGGCCGTGGTCGTCCACCCAGGAGATGCGGAACAGCAGGCTGCGCTCCGGCTCCACAATCCGGTCGATGACGCCGGACTTGGCCAGCCGCTGGTTCTGCTCCACCACGGGCTGGAGGGACTCCAGCACCTCGCCGACGGCCTGAAGGAACTCCGGCTCGTGGGCATTCTTTTTGCAGACATCTTCATAGACACCCTGGAGATACGAATTGGTAAAGGTAAATGCCATATTGCCAAACCCCTTTGCGTGGCGCCTGCCCGGCAGGCGGCCGAATTTGAGCGATGAACGCGGGGGAGACGCCCCGCGCTTCCACGATGGAGCTATTATAATCTGTTTTCTCTGGAAATGCAAGAGAAAAAAATAAAATTGCAAAAATGACGGAAAAGCCACCGGAAAATCGGGCTGTTCTGCAAAAAATGAATTGAGTGATGCAAGATGCCGGGAAGGGTGTAACCTTTTTCCGGCTGAGACGTTGTATAGACAGAAAGGGGGGAGCGGAGTGGAGCCGCGCACGCTGGAGGAGCTGTACCGGCGCTATGCCGGAGAGCTGTATCTCTACGCCTATTCCCTGTGCCAGAACGAGGCCCAGGCCCAGGATCTGACCGCGGAGGCCTTCTGCCGCGCCCTGCTGGCCCTGGACGGGGCGGACGCCGGGTGGCGGAGCTGGCTGTATAAGGTATGCCGCAACCTGTGGCTGGATCAGGTGCGGCGCAGCCGCCGCCTGGCCCCGGAGCCGCCCGGCCCAGAGCTGGCGGCGGAGGGAGACGTGCTGGAGGAGTTGCTCCAGAAGGAGCGGCGCCGGGCCGTCTACCGGGCGGTGCAGGCCCTCTCCCCGGTGGATCGGGAGATCGTCACCCTCCACTACTACGGAGGGCTCTCCCTGAAGGAGGCGGGGGAGGCCATGGGACTCACCCCCGGAGCGGCCCGCACCCTGCTGTGCCGGGCGCGGAAGAAGCTGAAGAGCAGATTGGAGGGACAGATATGACATTTCGGGAACTGCTGGACAAATACCGGGCCGGGCAGGCCAGCGAGGAGGAGCGGGCCATGGTGGAGGCCGAGCTGGAGAAGAGCGAGGCCATTGCCGACTACCTGGCCGAGCAGGTGGAGGACGCGCTGGGGGCGGCGGAGACGCAGGCCCCCGCCGGAGAGGTACGGCATATTCAGAAGAAGGTAAACCGCCGCCTGCGGCGGACGGCGGTGTGGGCGGCCTGCATCGTGCTGGCCGTCCTGCTGGGGGGGCGCTTCGTGGTCAGCCCCCTGGTGTCGTCCCTGTACTATCAGCCCAACGAGAAGGGGTTCGGGACGGGCATCGAGGGGGAGCCGGACCCTGAATACGACGCCATTACCCTGGATCTTACCGCCCTGTACAGCCTGATCGCCCCGGGGGACACCGTGAACAGCGTCACCGCCCAGCCGGAGGGCTTTGGCCGCTACACCCTCACCTATGAGCTTCAGGATTGGCTCACCGGGGAGACAGAGCAGATCACCGGCACCCTGGACGCCTCGAAGGATGGCGGCTGGGTGCGCTCCTCCGGCAGCAATTACGCACTGACCACCATAGACAGCATGTCGGGTGCCAGCCGGGAAACCAGCAGTACCGGCCAGCCCGCGGCGGATTATCTGGCGGAGCTGCCCGCCACCTCCTACGTGGCCGCCTGGGTTCATTTCCCAAGGGATCTAAGCCCGGAAGAACTCTTTGCGCTGGAGGAGCGGTATAACTGGAAGGAGGGGTTTACCTTTCTGTGGGCGGGGGTGCGCAGCGACGAGGAGCGGCTGCCCGGCTTTGTTGGTTTCACCATGCGCGGCGCGCCCATCAACAGCATCGCCCCCAGCGGGGAGGACTACCCCATGTTCAGCTTTTACCAGATGTATCGGGAGGGGAGCGTTCCCAGCGGGCAGCTCTACGAGCAGCACTTCCTGAGCCTGCTGTCCTTCGCCGCCGGCCGGCAGGAGGCGGAGGACGCCCTGGCCTGGGGGCAGGATTTCTCCGCCGTGCTGGACTACGTGGAAGAGCACGGCATCCAGGTGTGCGGCGCGCTGGTGTACGCTGAGGCGCCGGATCTGGTGCAGATGTGGGAGAGCGGCGACATCGACGGCATCTCCATTGCCACCGTCCTCCCCTCACGGTATTCCGCCGAGGGCGGGCAGTACTCCTGGTAAAATCCGCTTTGACGAACCGGCGGGTTTGTATTATAATAAAATCAGGATAGGAGGTGTCCTTATGAAGCACGTTGTCATCACCATCGGCCGGGAGTACGGTTCCGGCGGGCGGCTCATCGCCAAGCAGTTGTCGGAGGAGCTGGGTATCACCTTCTACGACAAGGAGCTCATCACGGCGGTGGCCAGGAAGACCGGATTCTCGGAGAATTTCATCCGGGATTCCGAGCATCAACGTCCCACCAACAGCTTCCTGTACGACCTCTACACCGCGGTACAGACTCCGTCGGTGCCCGACCAGGTGTTCATTGCCCAGGCCAAGGTCATCAAGGAGGCCGCGTCCAGGGAGTCCTGCGTCATCGTGGGCCGGTGCGCCGACTACATCCTGCGGGACGACCCCAGGCGGCTGAGCGTCTTTGTGCACGCGCCGCTGGACGAGCGGGTGCGCCGCGCCCGGGAGGAGTACGGCGTCCAGGAGCCGAATCTGGAGAGCTTTGTGCTCCGCCAGGACAAGGCCCGCGCCTCCTACTATAACTACTTTGCCACCGGTAAGTGGGGCCAGAGCCGGGAATACGATCTGTGCGTGAACAGCCACATGGGTATCGCCGCAGCGGTGGCCACCATCAAGGCCGCGGCGCTGGCCGTGGCGGGTGGGACCGGAGCGTAAGCCGCGGGGACGGCCCACCGGCCCGGACCGTCCGCGCCGGAGCAGACAATTCGTTTGACAAGAATTTGACAAGAAGCTGAGAGGCCCCGGAATCCCAAGTGATTCCGGGGCCTCTTTTCCGTATGGCGTTCAGTTGAGCACAATGGCGTGAACCGCCTCAATGAGCGCCACCGCCGCGCTCCGATCCACCAGACACAGCGGTTTGCCATCCAACGTGGCTAGGCAGTTCTCCCCGTCAAAGCGGTAGAGGGCGATCTGGACGGAGGGGGAGTCCTCCCCTTCCAGATGGAGGGTCAGGGTGATCTCCTCCTTGCCCGTGGGGGCCTCATCGGTGAAGGACACGGCGGTCAGGGCCTGGAGGGCGCTCTGAAAATCGGTGTTCTCCAGCGTCTCGCCCTGATAGGCGAAGGCCGGCCCGTCCGCACCGTCCGCCGCGGTGAGGGTGTAGGTCTCGCCCTCCAGGGTCACGTCCACCTGGCTGATATCCTCCAGCGCGGCGGGCAGTACCTCCTGGTGCCGGAGAGCGTCATAGGAGGCGGCCATCAGCGCCTCGTACTCCGCGCCGGTGATCTGATAGAGCAGCTTGGACTGGCCCACCCGGGCGTAGGCGGTGATCTCCTCCTCGCTCTCCCCGTCGGCGGGGGCCTCCGCCGCCCGCTCATCCGGATCGCGGCTGACGTTCAGCGTGAAGGTGCCGGAGGCCCCGTCTTCTCCGCCGTAGGCGACCTCGATGATCAGCTCGGGGCTGTCCAGGCCGCAGGACTGGAGATCGTCGTCGTTGGCGCTGTAGGTTACGCAGTCCGTCAGCGACAGGGACTGGATGGCCTGGAGATAGTCCTCCACCCGGTCGGGATCCAGCGGGACTTGCTCCCCGTCCCGCTCGGTGAAGTACACATCGTCCTCCCGGTAGGTGTTGCCGCCGTCCTCCTGGTAGGAGACGGCGTAGTTCTCCGCGCCGGAGAAGCGCAGCTCCGACACCTGGCCGAAGGCGGGAATGTCGTCCTGGTCGATCAGCTCGTCCAGGGTCACGTCAAACTCGTCTAGGGGGTCGTGGGCCGCCAGGTACACGTTTCCGTCCCCGATGGAGACATACCGCTGGGAGTCCATCTTGCTGTAGTCCCCCAGCTGGATCGTCTGAGTCCCCCCGCCGGCTGTGACGCGGATGGTGCACACCGGGTTATCCAGGCCGTACTGGCCCAGATCGTCCACATCTTCGATGATGAAGGCGGCGCCGAAGGCCTCGAAGGGTTCCAGAAGTAGATCCATCTGCTCGGCGTCCACCGGGAAGGCCGCGTCGTCGTCGTAGCTCCAGGCTCCGTCCCGGTGGAAGGACAGGGTCTGCCCGTCGTAGTCCCAGGAGAGGCTCTCCACCTCGTCGGCGGAGATGGAGAGGATGGTCTCCCCGCTGGTCTGGATCTGCTCCTTTTGGGCCTTGTACCGGCTGAGGGCAAAGGTGGCGATACAGGCCGCCAGAAGCACCGCCAGCACCACATAGAGCCGCTTATACCGCTTCATTCTGCATCCTCCTTCTCTTAACGACCACGGCGATGCCGACGCCCAGGTAGGCCAGGGGTACGATGCCGATCATGAGCACCTTCAGCAGGGAGGAGGTGGACGCGCTGATGGTCGGGTAGTTGTAGTTCAGAGACTTGCTGCGGATGGCCATGGCCTCGCTCTCCCCCACCAGGGAGGACAGGGCGTTCATCCCCAGGTTCACGTTGGCCCCCGACGAAAGGGCGTTATACTTGTCGTCCAGGAAGGCGGAGGAGGAGAACCACACCATCTGGCCGCTGCCGGCCTCCACGGAGACCGCCAGGGTGAAGGGGCCGTCCAGATCTCCCTCCTCCTTGTCGTAGGTGTCCAGCTCGTAGCCGGCCAGCTTGCTGTAGGAGGCGTCCGAGGTGGTGAGCAGGGGGGTGACTGTGGCGCCGTTGGTGTCCTCCCCCACGGTGAGGCCCAGAGAGAGGGGCAGGATGGGGAAGTAGCGCTCGTCGATCAGGGAGTCGGTGATGGCGCTGGAGGCCAGGTCAGGCAGGAGGGCGAAGGGTGCCTGGAAGGCGTAGTGCTCCCGGTCGGACTCGATCACAATCCCCTCGTTGGCCGTCACGCCGTACTCGGACAGGAGGCTGTAGAGGTTGTCCAGGGAGGCGCCATCCACCGGGCCGGCCATGACCAGCAGCTTGCCGCCGCCGGTCACATAGTCGGCGAGCATATCCCGCTCCTCCTCAGAGATGTCGCTGGTGGGGGCGTAGATGAGGAGGCAGGCGGCGTCCTCGGGAATGGCGTCCACGGTCAGCAGGGAGAGGTCGTGCAGCTCCATGTTCGCCTTCTCCAGCTGCTCCTGGAAGGTGGAGGGCAGCGCGCTCTCGCCGTGGCCCTCCAGCCGGTAGAGCTGGGGCTGCTCGGCGTTGACCACATAATCGATGGCCGAGGTGATGGCGCCCTCACCGTCAAAGGAGGTGTTGTAGGAGTAGGTGTACATGTCCGGCTCGGACAGATAGATATCGTCGTAGGAAATAAACCGGCTGCGCTCCCCGCACTCCACCACCAGGCTGTTGTTCTTCACCGCCGCGTCGGTGTACTGCTCGGCGAAGGTGGGGTAGACGTCGGGGTTTTTCTTGACCACGGTAATGTGGTCGGACAGGCTCTCGTATTTGCCCAGGAGGTTTTCGATCACCGCGTCCTCCTCGCCGGACTGCACGATCCAGTAGATGGTCACGTCCTGCTCCAGCGCGTTGACCACCACCTTGGTGTTGCTGGTGATGGAGTAGAGCTTGGAGGCGCTGATGTCGTACTGGGTCAGGCTGGTGGGCAGGGCGCTCACCAGAAGATTGAGGACGATGAGCAGCGCCAGCACCGCCGCCGTCAGCATCAGAGAGTAGGTTCCGCCCTGAAAGGCCTGGCGGCTGTGCCCCGCCGGGCCGGAGGGTGTTGCATTCGGCCGCTTCTTCATCAGTTGTACCTCCTTTTCTCCAAAGACTGCACCGAGAGGAACAGGAAGAGGGCGGCCACCGTCAGGTAGTAGAACACGGCCGTCAGGTCGAACACGCCGTTGACAAAGGTGTAAAACCGCTCAAAGAGGGAGAGGGCGGACATGACCGAGGGCAGCAGGCCCTCGAAGGCGGTGCTGTCCACGAAGTACAGGGCCGCCACCGCGGCCAGCAGCACCAGACAGACGCCGTAGGCCAGGTTGCTGTTTCGGGTCAGATAGCGCACCACGGCACCCACCGCCAGAATGAGCACCAGCAGGGCGGCCAGCGCCCCCACCGGGGTGGAGGAGACGTACTCGGAGAGGCTGACGCTGTAGTAGTTCAGCAGAATGACCGCGATGCCCAGACCGGCGGCCAGGCCCTGGTTGTCGGTCAGCGAGGAGAGAAAGACCCCCACGGCGATCAGGGCCGCGCCCAGCAGGAAGAAGGCCAGGATGGAGCCGTAGGAGGTGAGCAGGTACACGTCGCCGAACTGGGCGAAGATCAGCGGATAGACCGCGATGATGGCCAGGGGGATCAGGTACAGCACCAGCAGGGCCAGATATTTCCCGGCGATGATCTGCACGGTGGTGATGGGCAGGGAGTAGAGCAGCTGGTCGGTCTTCTGCCTGCGCTCCTCGGCCAGCACACGCATGGTCAGCACCGGCACGATGACCACAAAGACCAGGCTGGCGAAGCTGAGAACGTACTCGAAGTTGCTGACCGCGGCCTGGAGGTTGTAGAGCATGGCGCCGATGCCGATGAAGGCCAGCAGGAACGCGCCGAACACATAGGCGGTCAGGGAGTGAAAATAGCTTCTCAGCTCATGCTTGAATACGGCGGTCATGCCTGCCCCTCCTCTCCCTCCGCGGCGGCCGGGGCCTCCGCGCTCTGTTCCGTCAGTTCGATGAAGATATCCTCCAGATTGGCCTTCTTCAGCGCCATCTCCAGCAGGGGAACCCCCGCCCCGGCAAAGGCGAAGAAGAGGGCGCGGGAGACGTCGTGGAGGCTTGCCTCCCGTCCGGTTTTGAGGCGCGCGGTGACGAGACCGTCCTCCTCCGCCATGATGGACCGGCCGGTGATGGCGCCGATGCCGTCCAGAAGGGCGCGCACCTGCTCCTCCGTCCCCTCGGCGGTCAGGGTGATCTCGTTGGGGGTGAGCAGGCGGCTCTCCAGCTCGTCGGGCGCGCCGAAAGCCGCCAGACTCCCGTGGGCGATCATGAGGATCTGGTCGCAGATGGTCTGCACCTCGGACAGGATGTGGGAGCTGAACAGAACCGTATGGGTCTGGCCCAGCTGCCGGATGAGCTCCCGGATCTCAATGATCTGGAGGGGGTCCAGCCCCACCGTGGGCTCATCCAGAATGATGACTCTGGGGCTGCCCAGCAGTGCCTGGGCAATGCCTACCCGCTGCCGGTAGCCCTTGGAGAGCGCGGAGATGCAGCGGTGGCGCACGCCGGTGAGCCTGGTCTGTTCCACCACCTCCGCGATCTGGCGTTCCAGCGCCCCACCCCGCAGCCCCTTGGCCTCGCCCACGAACCGCAGGTATTCCACCGGGGTCTCGTTCAGATAGAGGGGTGGCTGCTCCGGCAGGTAGCCGATGAGCCGCTTGGCCGCGCCGGGCTCCTCGAAAATGTCGTGCCCGTCGATGCGCACACGCCCGCTTGTGGCGGACAGGCAGCCGGTTATGATGTTCATGGTGGTGGACTTTCCCGCGCCGTTTGGCCCCAGGAAGCCGTATACATGCCCCTCCTCGATTTCAAAGGAGAGATCGTCCACCGCCAGGAAATCTCCATAACACTTTGTCAGGTGTTCCACTGTGATCATGGTTGACCTCCTCGATTCCATTTGAGTGCATGGCACCTGAGGTCATTATAAAGAGGAATGCTGAAACGACGCTGAAAGCCCGGTTCTCCGGAGGAGAAAAAGGGGGTGCGGCCCAGCGGGGCCGCACCCTCAGGCTGTCCATAAACCCTCCTGCTAAAGCGTTCGGAGGGAAGGAGAGTGTGAAAGGGAACTGTCAAGGTTCCCTGAAGGTGAATTGGCCGTAGGCCAAGAGAGACCGGCCTGGGCCGTTCGCGTTGGATCAAGCGACATTTTGAAACGTTTTCAGAGTTTCAAAATGTCCCCCCAGCCTGTCGAAAAGACTTTTTTGACAGGCTGGGGTGCGGCCCAGCAGGGCCGCACCCTCGCGCGGTCGTTCGGAGCGCCGCTCCGGTCAGTCATTGGGGAAAGCGGCGCGGTAGACGGCCTCCTGCTCCGGCAGGTGGGTGACATATCCCACCGGAATCCGGTTCTCGGTGGCCTCGATGATCCTCCGCGCGCCGTCCGGGCCGAAGGCGCCGCACAGCTCGATGCAGCCGACGCCCTGCTCCAGCAGCTCCCGCGCGGCCGCACAGGCGCCCTCCAGGGTGGAGACGCCGCGCATCTGCGCCGCTCCGCCGTGTATGGCCGCCCGGTCGGCCTCCGGGCGGAAGTCCCCCAGGATCAAAAATGCAAATTTCATACACATGCCTCCTGTATCTCTGATTTCATTCTCTGATTTCCAGACGCGCTAACTCCGGCGCCGCTACTCCTGCCGGCAGGGCAGCTCCACCCGGAAGCGGTTAAAGCCTCCGGCACACGTTACGTCAATGGTTCCGTGGTGCTGGGCCACAATGCCCTCGGCAATGGACAGCCCCAGGCCGAAGCTGCCATTCCGGCTCCGGGCCGGATCAGCGCGGTAAAAGCGCTGGAAGATCTGACGGCGGGCCTCCGGCGGGATCGGTTCCCCCTGGTTGGCCACCGTCAGCGCACAGTGATTCCGCCCCCTCCGGTGGAGAGTTACCTGGGTCTCGCCGCCGGGGCTGGAGTACTTTTGTGCGTTGTCCAGCAGAATCTCCAGCACCCGCCGCAGCGATTCCTCATCGCCGCTGACGGTGATCCCCTCGTCCACCTGGGAGATCAGGGTGAGGCCCTGCTCAAAGAACAGCGGCTCAAAGGGCAGGAGGCTCCGGGCGGTCAGACCGCTGAGATCCACCGGCCGGAGCACAAGGTGGGATTCGGCGCTGTCCGTGCGGGCCAGCTCCAGCATCTGCTCGATGAGGGCGCGCATCTGCCGGGACATGGTCAGGATGTTGGACAAAAAGCCGGCCTGGCTGGCTGCGTCCTGGCCTCCGTCCTGTAGGAGCTCCGCATCCGTCATGATGACGGTCAGCGGGGTTTTCAGCTCGTGGGAGGCGGCCGCGACGAACTGCCGCTGCTGCTGCCAGGCCCGCTCCACCGGGCGCACCGCCCACTTGGAGAGCAAAACGCTGACCCATAGGAAGGCCAGGAAGCTCAGACCGCCGATCAGGAGGCAGGTTCTGCGCAGTCCGTCCAGCGTGGCCCGCTCACTGGAGATGTCCGCGAACACCAGGAAGCGGCTCATGGGTGCGTCGGAGCGGTAATAGCGCAGGTTATACTCCTCCAGCACCCCCAGGCGGCGGGGGGAGGCCGCGGCGGCCTGGGCCAGGCCGCCCAGAAAGGCGTCGTCGGACAGGTCGTAGTAGCCGCCGCTGGCGTCCAGCAGCTCGCCGTGGGGGCCGAGCTGCAGCGTGAAGAAGGGCAGGCGCACGTCCTCCCCCAGCTCGCCCGGTGCGTTCATTTGAAAGGGCTGGCTGGCGATGCGCTCCATCATACGGATGCTCTCGGTCTCCAGATTGGCGCTGGTGAAGTAGAACACCAGGCCCAGCATGGCGCTGAGCAGGATGGTGGCGATGCCCATGTTGATGACAATGAACTTCAGGCGCAGCCGCTTAATCATCGCCGCTCACCTCCAGGTGGTAGCCCAGCCGGCGGATGGACTCGATGCGGATGTTGGAACCGATGCTGGCGAGCTTTTTCCGCAGAAAGCAGACGTAGACCTCCACATGGTTTTCCACCGCGTCGGAGTCGTACCCCCATACCCGCTCCAGCAGGGCCGCCTTGGACAAATTGCGCTCGCCCGCCTGGAGGAGCAGCCGCATGATGTCGAACTCCCTGGCGGACAGCCGGATGCTGTCCGCCCCGCAGGAGAGGGCGGCGGTGGACAGATCCAGAGATGTATTGCCCAGGGTGAGCTGATTGACCTGGGCGCCCTGCCGGCGCAGCAGGGCGTTGACGCAGGCCAGCAGCTCCCGGGTGTCAAAAGGCTTGGTGAGGTAGTAGTCGGCCCCCGCGTTCAGACCGGTGATGCGGTCCTCCAGGCCGGAGCGGGCGGTGA
>ERZ808040.2244-NODE-2244-length-11212-cov-3.415177_pt1 | contig 11212 bp, 6 predicted proteins | sample MGYA00380191_ERZ808040 | MGnify/ENA primary metagenome ERZ808040 (study PRJEB31490, sample SAMN06133395) | mouse gut metagenome | isolation source: J6 | host: mice | place: China: Chengdu | collected 2015-05 ... | reverse complement strand
TGTTCCCATTATTAGGTGTATTTGCATACACGCCAAATGCCATCCCAGATGTAAATTTTGCTGTAAAATCAATTACATATTGGTTGGATTGATCTACCCACTGGTATACTGCTACTGTTGTACCACTGCCGCCATTAGAAGCAAATTCCAAAGCCTTTGTCCCATCTGCATCTTTTACAAGCTTTAGGGTCCTTGCACTATTTGATCCATAAATTGACCAATTATTTAATACCAAATCTTTTTCATTAATTTCTTTTGCAGTCCCTTGATAGCCTACCAAAGAATCTACATAATCATTCATATCTGCATAATAGCCTGCTGCAGGTGCCAAGCGGTTTGCATCTACGCCCATTCCACCAATTACAGCAAATGGTGTTTTAATAATATAGCTATCATCACCATAAGATACCTTTGCCTGCACATAACCAAAGTAATTGGATACTCCATTCCTTACATTAAAGTAGGCTGTTGTCCCATCTGGGGCTGCACCTTCTGTACCCGCGCCAGTCCCTTCTGCTTTTGTAAGGGAAATATAACCATCTTCTTTTTCCAACCCTACTACAGACCAGTCTACGGTTACTTTATCTGTAATATCGCCGCCTAAATTACCATTTGCCTTTACTGTAATAGGCATATGTACTGCTGCCCCTTCGGCAGGCTGTGTAATTGTTGTATTCAGTTGTGTGGCAAACTCAGCACTGGCAAGGGTTTCTGCACCAACCTGCCCAAATGAATCATCTGCTGTTACTCCACGTACCACAATATTATCTACTGCATGTACTGCATTGTACCTTCCTGCTAACATATAAAGCCCAGCAACATTCCCTTCCCCATCATATGCAACAATTGTCTTATCTGCAATACTGCCTGTTACAGAACCATTAATTGTAACGGACACTAATTTCTGTGTTTTATCCACATATAACTTATAATGGCACCATTCACCCTCTGGAATCGTCACCTTTTGTGTCCCATTTAATGTATATTCTGTTCCTCCCTTTCCAGTATTTACCAGATTAAGCAAATATCCACTTTTTGCACCATCATTTATTGTTTTAATATAGGCAAAATCTGTGCCCTTTACTGTAAAATAGGTGTTCTGATCACTTCCTGGGGTAATTGCTGCATCAAATTCTACAATATAATTCCCTTTATCTGCAACAGTAAGCCCTGCAAAATCCATATATGCCCCACGGCTATTAGACGAAACAGAGGAAAAATCAAATGCCAAATAATTTCCATGTTCGCTATCTTTTGCAATTACTAACTGTGTTTGTGCATTTGTAGAAGTTGCTACATCACCTGCATTTGTAACTGCACTAAAATCTTGGGAATACCAAGCTTCCACAGCATCTCCATCCTGCTTCCACTTTGCATATAATGTCATATTTTTTGATACAATCCCTGAATCAAAATCCCATACATTCGTACATTCTTTCTCTATATACCAACCCTCAAAAAGATACCCTATCGCTGTTGGTGCTTTTGGCGCAGTAAGCTTAGAATCTTTTTCCAGCTGCACTGCTTTAATAGCATCTCCATGGCCATTCATATTAAATGACACAGTAACCATGTTCCCTGCTGTTTTCCCTGTTGCAGAACAAGAAATTGTATTGCCCAGAGTATCTGTAAAGGTATACACATAATCTGCGTTAATTAAATCTTGGTATCCTTGTTCATACAGAGACTGTGCCACCAAAGACGCCCACTTATTGGCCCCATTATACTTAGAGTGCAATTTATCTGATACATTATAATTATTTAAAACTGCCGTTGTATCTGAGCCATAAGTTGCATACAAAAAGTCATAACTTAATTTTGAAAGGTCTACATAGGTAGCCCCAGTAGAAGCTGCTACATCAGCCATAAAAGGCGTCCATGCAACGGCTTCTTTATAATCATGTGCAGAAGCATTAGGGGATACCAATATTACTTCCATTCCCTTTGCCTTTGCCTCGTTTGCCATTGTAGTAACTGCATTTTTCATTATAGTTTCTGTATCATATGTCCTATCATTATATCCACTCTCTAATATTAGGACATCACCAGCTTTAGCACTCTCACGCACTTGTGAAAATGCAGAACCAAGCAAGCCATTTGCTGTAGCACCGCTGTTTGCCAGATTTACTACATCTACGCTATCTACCAAATAATCAGAAAGCACTTGCCCCCAGCCTGTCTGGAGATCATGGGAAGCATCTCCGCCATTATAATAAATACAAACAAGGGAATCTCCCAATACATAGATTTTCTTTGTCCTTTCTACAATAGAAGGAGATTTTACAACTTCAACCTGAATCTTTACACTATTTGCATTTTGCCCGCTAGAATAATCCGCTGTTGTAATCTTTGCAACGCCATCTGTAAGGACAATGTCTTTTACTGCTAAACTATTTACTGCAGAACCGCCTTGTAAAATATTATTTACTAGCATCTGGTCATTTACATACACATCACAACGATTGCCTGATGTATTTGTTACGATAAAATTATAAGTTCCTGCTGGGATAGGAATATCATATCCTGCGCCAAGTTCTCCATGTTCTCCTACAGAACCCATATTATAAAAGAATACTGGGGCAATTTCCAATTTGTCCGCGCCAGTGGTATCCACGCTGGCAGGTACACTTGCTACTACTGTCTGCTTTACCAGCACTCCTGCTTTAGAAGTTGTTATCTGATAACCATTCACATTTGCATTTGAAATTAATGCAGAAGTATCTACTGTTGTTGTGTTGCCAGATACATCCATAATAATATAATATGCTGCAACTGTTACTTCTTTTGTTAGGGTAGAAACTGCGCTGCCATTTGTAATTGTCGCTGTCAAGGTTGCTGTTCCTGAACCGACAGCAGTTGCCTTGCCATCATTTGTAATGGTTACTACATTTGTATTGCTTGAAGTCCATTTTGCAGCAGGAAGAAGCTTTGCCACATCATCCCCATAAGAGTCAATCGCTGTAGCAACCGAATATGCTACTCCCTTGCTCTCTAATGTCAATGCCCCTGCCCCAGAAATAACAGCCTTCTTTGGATCAATTGTCTGGAAATCACCAATTTCCACACTTAAATCTGCTGTCTTCCCTGGATTTAGGTTACTTGTTGCAGTAATGGTATAAGTCCCTGCTTTTGCTGTATCTGTTACAGAAAGCACCCCATTCGCTATAGAAACACCTGTAGTATCGGTTCCTGTTATATTCCAGCTAAAAGTTTCCTCAGGAATTATCTCTGTCTGGCCTAATGTATATTCCCTTGTTACAGTCTGCCCAGAAACCTTTGCAAAATCTGCATCACCTGTAATTGCTAAATAATCACTGTTTGGCTCTTCAATTAATATATTTTTTACTACAAGAGCACCACCATTCCTATACAATCCATACTGTAAACCAGTAATTTTATCTGCGCCTACCGTAAATGGCATAGATACTGTTTCTGTACCACAAGAAACTGTAATTGTCTGTGTTTTTCTGTTAATTGTGAAAGTAACCTCTGTTACTTTTCCATTCGAAACTATGCCACTCTCACTAAATTTACCTACATCAGTCTCCTGATTCATATTTGAATTACCTGTCCATCCCGTCCACGCAGTAATTGTATAATCCTTTAAACACTGGACACCTGTCAATTTGCCACCATTAGAAAGAAGTGCAATGGTAGACTGCTTTTCAGGTTCTGACTGATATTCCAAACCTAATGTAATACTTGACACCTCTGGAAGCGAAACAGCTGTATCTAAATTTTTTGTAAGATTTCTGGTTGCTGCTGGTATTTCCCAATTTATTGGATCATAATATATTATATTGCAATTTCCAATATAAAGTGTTTTACTTGCACGTTCATACTTATCTTCTGTAGATGCCTGTGCTGTCACTTCATAAGCAGCAACTCCATTTGTTGTATTAAATGCACGCGAAACAGAAACTACACCATTTCCATCAATTGTAACATTTGGGTCTGCTTTTGTTGTACCTGCCGGATAAATACTCCAAGTTGTCCCATACTCATCAGGAGTCATTGGAATCCCCATCTGATCCTTTACGGAAAAAATAAATGCTGTAGTCTTTACAGGGTCTCCTTCTTTAGGAGCTGCAATAAAATTTTGCCCGCCACTTACAGATACCTCACCTGGATACTTTACATAAGACTGGGATAATAAAGTTAATTCTACTGCCTCTGTTGTTGATGATACAATAAAGTTTTCAATCGCATTATCTCCCTTTCCTGCAGTATGCTCATATCCTGCTTTAGAAGCTTCTACAGAATATGTTCCATTTGGAAGTGCAAATACAGCCTTTCCAGAAGCGTCTGTCTGCACTGTACATTCCCCAATTGTAACATCTACGCCTGCTATAGCATTGCTGCCATCCTTTACAGTAACTGTTACTAACCCTATATCCGCAGATCTTGACATTACTTTTAAATTATCAATTTGTGCTTTTGTATTGTTTGTATAAAAAGTTGCTCCTGTAAAACCTGTTGATGTTAAATCTTTTACAGAAGATAATATTAAATCTCCGTTTATTTTTGTAATAATTAAATATTGCTTATTATTTACTGCATCAATAACTGCCTGGACATGTGCTTCTGAAACAGCAGGAACTTCCCCAAACCCCGTAATCTCAAAATTTTGTGTAGAAGTTACATCCATGCTAAGTTCCAGAAGTGCACCTTCATTACGTAACTCTGAAATAGATGGAACACTTTTTGCATAGTTGAAGGTAAAAGAAATACCCCTACCTGAACTTGCATATCCATCTTCATTAATATCCAAGCATTGTCCGTCATTCCCATTCGTTATACTTGCAATACAATTAATAAGAGCTGCATTCGTTCTTCTACCCGCATAATATGTAATCTGCCCTTTTTGTACAGGATTTGGTGCTGCTGTAACATCATTACCCACAGCACGAATAATTTCGCCTGTCCCATAACCTTCAAAATCTTCATCAATATACACATTGTCAGCCATAGCATATGGTGCCATTGTGTTTGCTTCAATCTCTTTTGGTAAATTATTATTTACCTGTATAGGTGATGGAATGGTAACTTCCGTAGAAACAGTGCTTTCTATAGGAGTACTGCTTTCTTTCTCCCCATTTGCCCCTGTATTATCCAATACGTCACCATTTACTTCTGTAGACGATGGGCTAGTTTCTTCTGGCACACCATCTTCTTTAGGTAATGAACTTGTTTCTTCTTGCTCATCCCCTGCTTCTGTAGACAATGAACTTGTTTCCTCCTGCAAGTCATTATCCTCTTCGGTAAGTAACGAGCTTGTTTCTTCCTGCAACTCATCGCCTTCTGTAGATGAGGTGCTTGTTTCTTCCTGCAACTCATCCCCTACTTCTGTAGGCGATGGGGTAGTAGTACTTTCTAGCAAACCATCATCCTCTTCGGTAGGCAATGAACTAATAACTTCCGTAGAAGTTGGGCTATCTGCAGAAACGATGCTTATACCCACCCCATTTGTAACCGGAGTTATTAGCATGCTAAAAGAAAGCACAAACGATAAAATACTTTTGTTTAACATTTTTTCCCTCCTATTTTATAATTTTAAATCTTCAAACCTAAAAATATAAGGCTTTTCCATTTTTTCTCCCAAAAGCACTTGGCAATTTTAGGTTTATTCAATTTCACGAAAAATTATAAGAATATCTCCTTAAATTTTCCATTTTGTTAGTATATTATAACACTCCTAAATTAGAATAACAATAATCATTATGTTGAATATGTAAAAACAAAGAAAGATTATCCTGTTTTTTTATACATTTTGTACATGATTTTTAAAATTTCCAAAACAAAACCAAATTTTCTATTATTTACCTACCAACTTACTTTTTTTATTCTTTTTCCAATTTTATCCCTATAATCACAGGAGAGTAGCTCCTTGATATTCCCATGGCATCTGCTATTTCTCTTTGTGTTACTTCTTGTGCGCCTGCCAACCCATACCGCAAACAAATAATCTCTTTTTCTCTTTCTGAAAGAAGCTTTTTCATAAGTTCATATAGCCTTCCCGTTTTCTCCTCCATGTCTACACGCTCTAATATGTCCTCTTCTTCACATTCCAAAATATCTAAAAGCCGGATCGAATTCCCTTCTGCATCGGTTCCAAGCGGCTCATATAAAGAACTTTCCCTTGTTCGCTTTTTTTCGCTCCGAAACAGCATTAACAGTTCATTCTCCACACATTTTGAAGCATAGGCAGCCAGCCTATTATTTTTATCTGTATTAAACGTATTGACGGCCTTAATTAACCCTATTGTTCCTACAGAAATTAAATCTTCCATATCCCTGTCTGCCACATGATATTTTTTCACTAAATGTGCCACAAGGCGCATATTACGTTCTATTAAAATTTGTTTTGCTTCCTTATCGCCTTCTTTGTACCGCTTCAGGTAATAACGTTCTTCCTCAGGTGTAAGCGGAGTAGGAAATAATTTCAAAAAAAGCACCTCGGGGAGTTTTCTTATAGTTTATGCTATAAAACTCCCTAAAGTGCCTTTCCCATTTTAATCTTTCTCTATCTTATTTCTTCTTTTCTTCTCAATATATCAAATGGTGACAATTCTTGCCCTAAATCCACATATAATAATTGTTTTGGATGTGGTGCACTTTCCATATTGTTCCCATCTGCATCTGTAATTTTTTTTACAGGAACCGTTAAATTCCTGCCGTCTGGCTTAATTACCTCAATCTCCTCCCCTACTACAAATTTATTTCTCTGTTCTATCGCATACAGCCCGTCCTTATTTGCTTCCCCAATAATGCCTAAATACGTATATTCTTTTGTATAGGTATTATTATCATAAATCTGTGTATTTTCATTTGGCTTGCCAAAGAAAAACCCCGTTGTAAATTGCCTATACGTACATTTTGCTATTTCTTCCCGATAGAATGGCAAACGGCTCTGATAAAGTTTTGGGTCTTTTTTATACTCATCTATAGCTAAACGATATGTCCTTGCCACAGTTGCCACATATAAAGCGGTTTTCATCCTTCCTTCTACTTTCATGCTGTCAATCCCTGCTAACAATAATTCTGGGATATGTTCTATCATGCACAAATCTTTAGAATTAAAAATATAAGTGCCTCTGTCATTCTCAAATACTGGCATATATTCTCCAGGGCGGTTTTCCTCTACCAACGCATATTTCCATCTACATGGATGGGTACATGCTCCTTGGTTAGCATCTCTTCCTGTAAGAAAACTACTTAATAAGCATCTTCCAGAATACGAAATACACATAGCCCCATGGACAAACGTTTCTATTTCCATATCTTCTGGAATATTTGCCCGTATTTCACGGATTTCTTCTAAAGAAAGCTCCCTTGCTGACACTACTCTTTTTGCCCCTTGCCTGTACCAAAACTGATACGTCCCATAATTTGTATTATTAGCCTGTGTACTAATATGGATTTCTGTTTGCGGGAGCACTTCCTTAGCAATAGTAAAAATGCCAGGATCCGATATAATAAGGGCATCCATCCCCACCTCTTTTAATTCCTCAAAATACTGCCTAACCCCGGCTAGGTCTTGGTTATGTGCAAGAATATTAGCAGTAACATAAACTTTTACCTGATGGGCATGTGCAAACGCAACGCCCTCTTTCATTTCTTCTAACGAAAAGTTCTTTGCCTTAGCCCTTAGTCCAAATGCCTCACCGCCAATATATACTGCGTCTGCACCATATATTACGGCAACCTTTAATACTTCTAGGCTGCTTGCTGGAATTAATAATTCTGGATGTCTCATTTTATCTTCTCCTTTATTTTGGCACCAATTTTTACACTAACAGAAAGCCCATCTCCTACTGGGAGCACCGATGTCTGAAGCTGTGGCGTATGGGTCAATACATAGAGATATTCCCTCATTCTGGCATGTATTGTACGGTTCCTCCTTGTTACCAGATAACGGGATTCCATAATATCCCCATCTTGTAACACATTATCTGATACCAATATCCCGCCATTTTCCAAAAGGCGCATAACCTCTGGGAAAAAATTCAGATATTGCCCCTTTGCCGCATCCATAAAAATAAAGTCATAAGCAGGTGTAAGTGTTTTTAAAATTTCAATTGCATCTCCCTCTAACAGAGTAATTTTATCCTCCATTTTCGCATCCTGAAAATTTTGATATGCCAAAGGAATACGCTTTTCATACTTTTCTATTGTAGTAATCTTGGATTCTTCTGGTACATTGGCTGCCATTACAAGTGCTGAATACCCTATTGCAGTCCCTACCTCTAAAATATGCTTCGGCTGTTTTAGCCGAAGCAATACTTTTAGTAATTGTTCTGTTTCTTGCCGGATAATAGGTATCTTATCTTCCTCTGCCTGAAAGCGGAGCTTATCTAGAAATTCCCCATTCCCACTATCTAAAGAATGGATATAGGATACAACCCGTTCTTCCACTATCATTTTTCTTCCTCTGTTTTTGATTCCTGCATTAATATATCTAGCATCTCCTCTGGGGTCATTGAAGTATTTAATGTATAAGTCCCTGGATAAAGTGTAGCCTTATATAACACTGTCTGTACTAGGAATACTTTATAATCTTCAATTAATCCTTTACTTTCTAATAATTTCGCCACATCCAGATCCGAAGCCCCTTTTTCTATAATTACAATCATATCCCTTCCATTGCCAGGCGAAGATACCGCAGCATTAGAAAAAATAGATTCCCCAAAAGCAAAGCCTTTTACTCCTGCATCATATAAAAAAATAACTACTAATGCGCATACAATCATTTGCAGGGAAATAGAAATAATTAATCCTGCTGCTTTCCTAATCATAGTTTTCCTCCAGAAATTCTACATCAAAATCCAAATCTTCCATTAGAAGTTCTTCTATCTGCTGAATCATCATACATAAATGATGCTCATATTGTAAAAACCCGCTTACTCTTATATCCCGGCGGACTGGGGCAAAATCATTTTGTATCTTCCCCATTTCATCATACAGCTTTTCTGTCTCCCCTTCTATCTGGAGTAAAAAATTATCCCTTCGGAACCGGTTTACCCTTTTATAAAGCTGTGGCTCTTCTTTTAATAATTCTCTGCACAATAAATAATTTTTGTAGTCTTGGCTATTTCGGATTAAATTTGCCAGTTCTTTTGCTTTTTCCTCTATTTTCGAATCCATTCATTATACCTCCATTATAATAGGCAGAATTATCGGATTTCTCTTCATTTTCTTCCACAAGTAATCATTTAAACTATCTTTTATTACATTTTTTATTTTTGTCCAATCAGAAATATTCCTCTCCAGGCAATCCTCAACTGCTTCGCTTACTACCAGCCTTGCTTCTTCCATTAAATCCTCAGATTCTCTTACATATACAAATCCCCTAGATACAATATCTGGCCCTGCCAAAAGCTGGTTACTATACTTTTCTAGGGTTAAAACTACAATAATAATCCCATTTTCAGAAAGATTTTGCCGATCCCGAAGTACAATATTCCCCACATCCCCTACTCCTAGGCCATCTACTAGAATACTGCCACTTGGGACATGCCCTGTTACGCCTGCTTCCTCATTCCCTAATTCTAATACATCCCCAGAACGCAAAATATAGATATTCTCTTTTGGGATGCCAAGGCTTGCTGCAATTTCTGCCTGTGACTTTAAATGGCGGAATTCCCCATGTACTGGTACAGAATACTTTGGATGAAGTAAAGAATAAATTAACTTAATTTCTTCTTGGCAAGCATGGCCAGATACATGCGTATCTTGGAAGATAACTTCTGCACCTTTCATGGATAACTCATTAATCACCTTGGATACTGCCTTTTCATTTCCCGGAATAGGGGTAGAGCTTAAAATAATAGTATCATTTGGCTTAATTGTCACCTTTTTGTGTATGGAAGCTGCCATCCTAGAAAGTGCTGCCATGGATTCTCCCTGGCTTCCAGTCGTTATCATTACAATCTGCTCATCTGTATAGTTCTTCATAGCTTCTATATCAATTAAGGTATTCTCAGGAATATTAATATATCCAAGCTCGCTTGCCGTACCAATTACATTCACCATGCTCCTGCCTTCAATAATTACCTTACGGCCATACTTATATGCTGAGTTAATAATCTGTTGTACCCTGTCTACATTAGAAGCAAATGTAGCAACAATAATGCGGTTACTACGATGTTCTGAAAAAATATTGTCAAATGTTTTTCCTACTGTCCGTTCCGACATAGTAAAGCCTGGACGCAACGCATTGGTACTATCACATAATAGTGCTAACACGCCCTTTTTCCCAATTTCCCCAAACCGCTGTAAATCAATCATATCCCCAAATACAGGCGTATAATCCACTTTAAAATCCCCTGTATGGATAATTGTCCCTGCTGGCGTATAAATAGCAAGCGCCGCTGCATCTGCAATACTATGGTTTGTCCTAATAAATTCAATTCTAAAACAGCCTAAATTAATAGACTGCCCATATTTTACCACTTTTCTTTTTGTTGTTTTTAAGATATTGTGTTCCTTTAATTTATGGTCAATTAATGCCATTGTAAGTTTCGTCCCATACAGTGGCGCATTTAACTCTTTTAAAATATAGGGGACTGCCCCAATATGGTCCTCATGCCCATGTGTAAAAACAAATCCCTTTACCTTATCCACATTTTCCTTTAAATATGTGATATCTGGTATTACTAAATCAATCCCAAGCATATCATCACTTGGAAAAGATAACCCACAGTCTACCACAATAATATTATCCTCAAATTCAATGACTGTCATATTCATCCCAATCTGTTCCATACCACCTAAAGGGATAACTTTCACTCTTGAATTATTCTCATTTTTCAATCATTGCACCTCCTTTTCCTTTTAATATTCTAATTCCATATCATCAAGCTGCTCTGCAAAAACCCTAGATACTGCCTCTAGCTCTTCATCATCATCTATGATTTTATAAACGGCTTCTGTTTCTTCTTCTTTTGACATATCCTTTAAAATATATGACTTTGCATCTTCATCTTCTTTACACAATTGTAGTCTAAAAAAACACATATCACTTTGAAATAATTCGGCTTTTTCATATAACTTTTCTATTCCCATTTGTTCAATATAGTCATCAGCATCAACAAATTGAATATATTTTCCTTGGGCAAACTCTAAACCAATATTTCGTGCTATAGCGGTTCCCTGATTTTTCTCTATAACATGAATAAATATCCTATTGTCTAATTTCTCATATGCCCGTAAT
>ERZ808040.2241-NODE-2241-length-11226-cov-4.445331_pt1 | contig 11226 bp, 10 predicted proteins | sample MGYA00380191_ERZ808040 | MGnify/ENA primary metagenome ERZ808040 (study PRJEB31490, sample SAMN06133395) | mouse gut metagenome | isolation source: J6 | host: mice | place: China: Chengdu | collected 2015-05 ... | reverse complement strand
TCGAGTTTGTGGCAAGCAACGCGCAGACACAAATCTCGCGATTGAAAATTTTAATTTTCAATCTTCCCTCCATGCCGAAGCAGTTTTTTGCGACGCACTCCAATAACGCTCCAACCTTCAGCCTTCCTTTCTCATCTCCCTGCGGAACACATACTGTGCTCCCGCAAATAATGCTGCGATCGCAGCCAGACAACCCAGGTAATAGACAGGGCTGTGCAGGGACGTCTCAAAGTATGCGTTTTTCAGTCCCATATAGATATGAAAAAAGGGATGAAAGTAAACCCAGTCCGGCTTTAACGCCGTATTCGCAGACAAGAACACCGGACTCGCCACAAAAATGGCAACCACCAGATAGGCCAGTGTGAACTGTCGGAAGTCTTTTAAAAGCAGGGCACAGATCAGTCCGGTCAGAGCCATGATCAGGGACAGGAGCGCTGTCTGCAGCAGCACCCCGGGCAGCAGGGATGCGGTATCCGAAACGCCCACATTCAGCACGGTGAGCAGTATTGCAAAGACCAGATCGGACAGCAGGAAGATTGCCAGCTTGGACAGGAGAAACAGATTTTTCCGCATGGGCAAAACCGCATGGACGCGGATAATGCCCATACTTTTTTCCTGAAACAGCACAGAGGCAATCCCCAGAAATCCGACCGCCGCTATTTCAAAAAACAGCAGCTCACAGGTAATCTCTTTCCGCGCCTTTTGTTCCGGCGTATTGGAGCCGATCACCTCGGCGCTGTGATGCCCTGACGGCCGCAGGAGAGAAAGCGCGTAGTCGGCCCGGTGCCGGTCCATACTTTCTTCCATCTCATAAAACACAAGCTGCGGCTCTCCGGAGCTGGCGTCAATGCCAACACCGCTTGTATCGTCGCGTAAAACCGCAGCAAGCGCTTCTTCTGACGACACCTGCTGAACCAGGGCTGAAACCGTTGTCTGGGTTTTTGCCGGGTCATACAGATATACGTTGTACAGCCGGACATCCATAAACCTGACATAGCCGAAGTTCACGTACAGGGTATAAGCCGCCAGAAAGCCAAGCGACATGAGGAAAAATTTCCCGGACAGCATCATCCGGCAGTCTTTTTTGAATAAGGAGCAAAAGGTTTTCCACATCAGGACAGCCCCCTTCCCGTATATTGGATGAACATATCTTCCAGCGTCGGCTCCTGGGAGTGGATGCTCACGATCTCGTCATGTGCAAAAGGGATGCCGGCCGCCAGTTCCGGAGCCTCCATCGTCTTTTCTTCCCGCCTCCCCTGATACAGATAGCCGATCACCACACGGTGATCGCTGTTGCGCTCTTTCAGGTTTTTGGGCGTGTCCAGCGCCACGATATCGCCATTGGATATAAAAGCCACCCGGTCACACAACAGATCGGCATCCAGCATATTGTGGGTTGTCAAAAATACCGTCGTGCCCTTTTTGCGTTCCTGCTCAATGATCCGGCGAAACAGGACCGCACCGGAGGGGTCAAGCCCGCTGGTGGGTTCGTCCAGAAACAGCAGCCTGGGATTACTGATCAGCGCCCGTGCCATGCTTACCCGCTGCCGCATCCCCTTTGAGTAGGACGAAACCGGCTTCTTCATAAAGTCCGTCTTAAATTCCAGTTCCTCCAGAATTTCCTCGATACCGCGTACCTGCTCTTTCGGATAGAACGAGGCAAAATATTTGAGATTGTCAACGGCGCTTAAATTGGCATACAAATAGGGAAACTCAAACAGGACGCCGATCTTTCGGAAAAATTCCTGCGTATGTGCCGCGGAAATATCCTGCCCGAACAGCGATACTCTGCCGCCGTGTCCCTTCAAAACTCCGGTCAGGATTTTCTGGGTCGTTGACTTCCCGGAGCCATTAGGCCCCAGAAAACCAAAGATTTCCCCGTCTTCCACCGTGAAGTCCAGACCGTGCAGCGCCTGTTTGTCCCTGCCGTAGGAGAAAGTCAGCTCCTTTACTTCAATCATGCATCATCACCCCATTTCCCGCGCTGCTCCTGTTTCTTTTCCTGCTCCCGCCTGCTCCACCACTTCACAAATTTAATCTTGCACGGGACAGCAACTGCCAGCACCGCCACGATCACCAGCCACCAGTACCATTCCAGTCCTGAAAATGTCATAACGATTCCCTCCTTTGTCTGCGGGTTCTCTCTGCCCGCCTGTTGAGGTAAGTTTATGATGCGGGGGTGAAGTCGACGTGAGGCCGGTGTGAAATTGGTGTGAAATTTCCCGCGCGGTAAGCTGGAGAATAGTCGAATAAGAACGGATAAGGAGTACTTCACATAAGGAAGTGTCCCTTGTAGGATTTCAAGCATCTGTTCAACATTGGTACAGACAGATGTTTTTGTTTTCTTAAAACGATAATTTCAATAATTTTATCAATAATTAACTCATAACTCCATATAAAAATTTTATATTTTCGAAAAATCCGATAATTACGTTGACTTTTTGGATTTGATGGATATATTATAATATAGAAATGTTCTGTTTTTGGAGGTAAAGACTAATGTTAGTAATGTTTAAAGTAAAGAACTACACCTCATTCAAAAATGAATCTATACTTGATATGAGGGCAACTGCGTATGTGCAGCATCCCACTCATGTTATACGTGTAAACGGCAAACCTGATCTTCTAAAAACAACCGCTTTGTATGGTGCAAATGCATCCGGGAAGTCTAATTTAATCTCGGCAATGTTCTTTTTTGAACAGTATATATTTTCTCAGTTTATCAACAAAAATGAGAACGGGGATTTTGAGTCCAACGAAATCGGCATGAAAATGAAACTGGAACCCTTTGGTTTATCAAATGATACAAATAATGCTTCGGAGTTTGATATTATATTTTTGCACAATGATAACCAGATACAATATGGTTTTGAGTGCACATCTAAGGAAGTTTTAAATGAATGGTTATTTATTAACGATAAAAAAGTCTTTGAACGAACCGGTACGGAACTTTCTTTTGGAACTAAATATCAAAAGATGCTGGGAGCTTATAAAAAATTACCTGCTGAGAGACTTTATGTTGCTGTACTGGAATATTTTCTGGACGACGAAGCTAAAAAAGCGGTGCTCGGCGATTTTATTGCTTTCTTTAGCAGGGAATACAATGTGTTTACTGAGATTCTTTTTGAATCTACAGTAAAAGGGCTCGCAGGAATCATCGGACTTTCTAAAAAACTTGTTGGTAATACAGCATATAGAAAAAAAGTGGAACATTATCTCCGCTTAATTGATGTCGGGATCAAACGGCTGGATGTGCAGACAGAAACGATTTTTGACGAACATACCGGTAAAAAAAGGGACGAAAAAGTTGTCCGTACTGTACATGATATTTATGATGAAGCTGGTAATATAGTTGGAGAAAAACTGTTTGATTTACGTCAGGAATCTACCGGTACACTCCGCTTTCTGGCCTATATCCAAAATATAATTGAAATGATTTCAAATGGTGGAGTATTCATTGTAGATGAAATGTCTGCAAGGCTGCACCCACTGTTAACTAAGTTGATTGTAGATATTTTCTGCTCAAGTCAAAATAAAAAAGCCCAGTTGATTTTTACTACTCATGATATTTCACTGTTAAACAATAATCAATTTCGACGTGATGAGGTGGTATTTGTAGATAAAAATGAACGTGGGGAATCCAGTTTATATGCTCTTTCTGACTTAAAAGTGCGTGAGGATGCAACTTTTAATAAAGATTATCTTCAAGGGAAGTACGGAGCTATTCCAATCTTTAATTATGATGACATTATTGGTGGTGAGTTAAATGGGTAGAACACAATTATCACCGCAACGGCTTTCAGAAACAAAGAAAACCAATATAGGACGTATCATCATATTTTGTGAAGGAAAAACCGAGAAATATTATTTTGATTATTTTGCAGAGATTATTAAGAAAAACAAGTATACTGACGTAGAAGTCATCCTGGAAACTGCTGACGGAAATGCACAGACTGTCCTGAATTTTGCAAATAAATTTATGAATAATGAGAAACACAATCAGAAATTCAGTACTTATGGTAAATATCTGGCCTTTGATTGTGATGCGCCGCCGGATATCCAGTCTGTGGTGTTGGCCGCTAATGAATATGAATTACTGATTTCTAACCATCTGTTTGAAACATGGCTGCTTATGCATTTTGAGGATGTAGAAAAGAAAATATCAAAGAAAGAAATTTATCGGCGCTTATCATTCCATCTACACGATGCTTATTCTAAAGGACATAAGGGCAAAATCCGTGAAATAGTTCAGAACGGCAATATAGAAAAAGCTATTGATAATGCAAGTGCTTTGGAAAAGCAGTATGCTGCTGAGGGAAAAAGTATCTTTACAAGCATCAAAGATATGAATCCATATACAAGTGTCTATAAATTGATAGAACAGTTTATGGTTGAAATATCGGAATTCTAATATACCTATAGTTAACGGCATCCATTTCCACACAGGCAAAAAGCCCGCGGGACGGATACCGACGGAGGTTTGCCATGCAGAAGATCATGATCATTGAAGACGATCCGCTGATCCGGGAGGAACTTTCTCTCCTTCTGGAAAACGAAGGGTACGGGGTCGTCTCCGTCACCGATTTTACCGATATACCCGGGCAGATCCGGGACTGTGCCCCTGACCTGCTCCTTCTCGACCTGGGGCTGCCGGAGCAGGACGGACTCACGTTATGTGCCGGAATCCGGAAAAGCTCCGCCCTTCCCATCATCATCGTCACCAGCCGGGATTCCTCCGCGGACGAATTCCGCGGCTTAAGCCTGGGCAGCGACGACTATATCACCAAGCCCTATGACGTGCCCGTTCTTCTGGCCCGCATCAAAGCCGTGCTCCGCCGCAGCGCCGGCGTACCGGACGCCGACGTGCTTGCGGTAAACGGTCTGCAGGTCAGCCTGACCAGAGGCACGGTCTCCTTAAACGGCCGCAGCGAAGAACTCACCCGCAACGAATTGAAGATTCTGGCCCATTTGATGACGCATGCCGGAGAGATCGTCTCCCGCGCCGATCTGATTGACGTGTTGTGGGAAAACCAGATCTATATTGACGACAACACCTTGAGTGTGAACATCACCAGGCTGCGCACCAAACTAAAAGATCTGGGAATGCCGGACTGCATCCGCACAAGGCGGGGAATGGGGTATCAGCTATGACCATACGCGAATTTCTATCCGACAGGCTGGGTAAGATCACCGGGCAGCTTTGTTGCACCGTCGCCGCTGCGCTCTTTCTGCTGGCGACCGGCACCTCTTCCGGCGTGATCGTCCTCCTGCTGCTCTTTTTGCTTCTTATTTTTATTACCACACAGGCCGCCGAATATCTGAAATGCCGCCGCCGGTTATCGGAATTGAATGTGCTGATGCAGGGGCTGGATCAGAAATATCTGTTCAGCGAGTGTGCACCGCCGCCCCGTACTGTCTATGAACAGAAGCTTTTTGCGCTGATGCGCTGTTCCGGCAGGGCCATGATCGGCGCCGTCTCGGATGCCCAGGCTTCCATGCAGGAGTATCGGGAGTATATCGAAAGCTGGGTACATGAGATCAAGACGCCGCTCACTGCCGCCAAACTTACCTGCCGGCATCTGGAGCCTGACAGCCGCCGTAAATTCTCCGCGGAACTGGCACAGATCGAGGCGCATGTAGAACGCGCCCTCTATTATGCGAGGGTCAAAAGCCCGGAGCAGGACTGTATCATCCGCCAGACTGACCTGGCCGACATCGTCTCACAGGCTGTGGGGAACCACCGGACGCTGCTCATCCAGAGTCAGATGAAGATCGAGACCGGCGATCTGGACTTTACGGTCTACACCGACAGGAAATGGGCAGTATTCATGCTCGGACAGTTATTGCAGAATGCATCCCGCTATCGAAATAACAATTCCCCTTCCATCCTCCTGACCGCCACGCGCTGTGGCCGGCAGGTACGACTTACTGTCTCCGATAACGGCATCGGCATCCCGGCCCATGAGCTGCCCCGTGTATTTGACCGTGGATTTACCGGCAGCAACGGGCGGACGCGGGGCGGTTCCACCGGTATGGGCCTCTATCTGTGCCGCAAACTGGCGTCTTTGCTGGAAATCGACCTGCAGATCTCTTCCGAAGAACAGAAAGGCACTGCCGTGACCCTCACTTTTCCGGCCAGGCAGGCCGCAGAAACCTTACAGGATTGTAAGACAAATCCATACTGATTCGATACCTTTCTTCTTCCTGTTTCTCTATACTGGATATACCCTCATTGAACAAAAGAATACACGTACCTTTGTTCACGAGGGTAACAACGGACGATATTGGCTCCCTTCAACAACCGGGGCCGACGAAAAGAAGAAGTCAAAAGACTACAGACAGAACAGGAGGTAGCACATGCTGCAGGTAGAAAATATCGAAAAATATTACGGAAACGGCACGAGCGTCACCAAGGCGCTGTGCAGAATCAGTTTCCGCGTGGAGGACGGTGAGTTTATCGCCATTATGGGAGCGTCCGGCAGCGGTAAGACGACGCTGCTCAACTGCATCTCCACCATCGACACAATAAGCGCCGGACGGATCTGTCTGGACGGCACCGACGTCTCTGCCCTTTCTTCCGCCGAGCTGGCCCGTTTCAGACGCGAGAAGCTGGGGTTCGTATTTCAGGACTTCAACCTTCTGGATACGCTGACCATTGAAGAAAATATCGGCCTGGCCCTCTCTTTGACACACACGGAGCCGGCGGCCGTACAAGATAAGGTCCGGGACGTGGCAATGAAACTGGGCATCGCCGATATTCTGCCCAAATTCCCCTATCAGGTATCCGGCGGGCAGAAGCAGCGCGCCGCCTGTGCCCGCGCCATGGTGGCGGGACAGTCCCTGCTTCTGGCCGACGAACCCACCGGCGCGCTGGATTCCAGGGCGTCCAAAAATCTGCTGGAGATCATGACGCAGATGAACCGGGCCATGCACGCTACCATTCTCATGGTCACCCACGACGCCTACAGCGCCAGCTATGCCTCCCGCATCCTGTTCCTCAAGGACGGCCGGCTTTTCAACGAACTGATCCGCGGCGGCAGGGACCGCTCCGTGTTCTATCATGAAATTCTGGATGTGCTTGCCCTGACAGGAGGTGATATCAGTGACGTTATCTAAACTCTCCCTGCGCAACGCAAAACGCCAGACCGGCGATTATCTGGTCTACTTCGTTACGGTCACGATAACGGCCGCCCTGCTCTATGCCTGCAACGGCCTGATCTTCTCACCGGAGATCCTGAAATTGTCCACGCTGATGAAATCACTGCCCGTAACGATCGTTCTCGCCAGCATCGTGGTCGTCTGCATCATGGGCTGGCTGGTCCAATACACCACGGGTTTCATGTTCACGAAGCGCAGCCGGGAATTCGGGACCTATATCCTGATCGGGCTGGAAAACAGACAGGTGGCGCGGCTTTTCTTCCTGGAAAATCTGATCGTGGGCGCCTTTGCGCTGCTGTTCGGCATCCTGCTTGGCAACCTGGTCTTTCAGGCGCTGCGGGCCATCCTGCTGGCATTGTTTGGAATCCCCTACACCTTTGCCTTTACCTTTTCTTTCAGAGCCGTAGCGCTGACGCTTTTTTACTTCGTACTGATCTATCTGTCTGCGCAGCTTAGAAGCCGCAGGCGGATCCGTTCCATGAAAATATACGACCTGATCTATTTCGACCGGCTCAATGAAAATGCCGCCCTTGCGAAGAGCGGCCGGCGGAAGAAGATCTTCTCCGCCTCCATCGTTTTCGGGGTGGCCGGAACGCTCCTGCTCCTGACAAGGAGCCTGCCCACCGGCATTCTGGGAGCCGCCTGCATCATCGTGTTCCTGTACGGCTTCTTCTTAAGCTTCTCCTCCGGCGTCCCGGCCTGGTTTGACCGGCGGCCCGGCCGTAAGTATCAGGGACAGACGCTGCTCATTTTCCGCACGCTGTCCGCCAAATTAAATACCATGGGAATCGTGATGGCCACCATCGCGCTGCTGTTCACCGCCGTGCTGATCTCACAGGGCACCGGCCTGATCTTTGGCGCCATCTTCGAGAGCCGGCAGACTGCCGAAACCTGTTTCGATATCTTCATCGGCACGGAGACCCCGGAGCAGGACGGCAGTGACCTGATCGCATATATAGAATCTTCCATCCCCGTCACGGCCGCGCATTCTTACAGTATCTATCAGGGAACGGATGCCCGTATCACGGACTATCTGAATGAAAATACAGACTATTATCCCTGCTATCCTTATGATACATGGATGAAGTTCAGCGACTACGCCGCCCTGCGCTCCATGCTGGGATACCCTGACGTTACCCTGGAGCCAGGCGAATATCTGATCCACTGCGTACCATGGCAGAAGAGCGCCGTGACGGCCTGCGCACAGCCGGTCACCGTTGACGGAGCGACGCTGCAGCCGGGCAGTATCCATACGGAGACTCTTAATCAACGTCTCTGGAATGTCAACGGGACGGACTTTATCCTCATCCTGCCGGATGAAGCCGCCCTCTCCCGTCCTGTCAGCCACAATCTGTACGCTGCCATGACGAAAGAGCCTGTCAGCGAAGAGCAGTATGCCGCCCTGTGCCGGATCCGGGACGACCGTGAGCTCTATCGTCATATTACGCTCTACACCGCGCCGCAGGTGCAGGCAGAGTATGCAAGTTCGACGGCAATGCTGGTCCTCCCGCTTTATTATCTGGCCCTGGTCCTCATCATGACTGCGGCCACGATCCTGACCATCCAGCAGCTTTCCGAGACGGACCGCTACAGACGGCAGTTCCTGCTGCTTAAGAAGCTGGGCATGGACCGGCAGGAAATGCACAGGGCGCTGCGCCTGCAGTTTACGATCTACTATGCGATGCCGGCCATTCCGCCTCTGTTTGTCAGTATCCCTTTTCTCCTGTGCCTGTGCAATGCCACGGATCCGGGCGTCACGGAAGGATTTTACCGGCCGTTTAACATCATCTGCCTGACACTGGCGTTGTTTTTCATGATCTATGCCGTCTATATTGTGATGGCCTACCGCAGCCTGAAACGAAATGTGCTGCCATAGGCCAAAACCGCCGGACTTATCACGTCCTACTGTAATACATCATAGATGCGGATCTCAATCCCGTTGCCTGTGGGCCAGACCTCGGAGCGAAATCTCGCCTGACACAGAAAGGCGCCCAGCACGGGACTGTCCGTCATAAATCCGGGACAGGCATGGAAGAACGCCGCCTGCCTGTCTGCCTTTGAGAAGTAACCATTGTTTTCTACAAAGAGATGACAGGCATTGCCTTCCCGGTCTTTTCCCTGAAACATATATTTTGCGCACATGTTCCTGCTGCCGGCAGGATTTTCCACCTGTACATCCACCGCGCCCGGCAGGATTTCGCCGGTGAAAAGTTCTGATTCCACTCTGCCCGTAAAAGGGATCATTGTCACTGCCCCATAAGGCCCTTCCATACTCGAAATCTGTGAATTCTCCACAAATATCTGAAATGTCATGATCGGTTCATTCATTGGCTCGTTCATTCGTCTGTTCCATCCTTTCTATTCTGCTATCCTTTCTACTCTGCCATCCTTGCCGCCCCTTCGAGACGATCATGCCGGCCGTCCCGAATCCTTTCTCCTGCATGGAACAGCGCTCAGATACCGCCAATCAGCTCGCTTCGTCTTCCATCCCGTGTAAATACCGGAATCTGACCGATCTCAGCCGATACTTTCACCGTCTGTCCGCCCGCAAATTCGCTGCCGTCGTAGAGCAGCTGCCAGCCTGCCCCTTCCGGCAGGTACACTTCCCTTTCATAGGTATCTTCATAGACGATCGGCGCCACCAGCAGGTCACCGCCAAACATATACTGCTCCTGAAGGTTCCAGCATGTCCTGTCGCCGGGGAATTCATAGAACATGGGCCGGATCACCGGACGCCCCAGCTCATGGGCTTCTTTCATCAGCTCCCGGATATAGGGCCGCATCTTTTCCCGAAGACGAATGTACTTTTCGAGAATCGGCGTGTTCTCGTCGCCAAAGCTCCAGATCTCGTTGTCCGCTCCGGTAGCCATCGTCGGAGAACCGTCTGCGTGGGTAAGAGGCGTCTGCGGAGAACGGTCGCCGTGCAGGCGCATCACCGGACAGAAAGTCCCCCATTGGAACCACCGCACCAGAAGCTGCCGGAACGCCGGATCCTGCGGATCGCCGCCGTTGAAGCCGCCGATATCCGTAGTCCACCACGGAATGCCTGCAATCCCCATATTAAGGCCCGCGCACAGCTGTCTGCGGAAGGTCTCCCAGTCGCTGTGGACATCGCCTGACCACACCAGGGCGCCGTACCGCTGACTGCCCGCCCACGCGCAGCGAAGCAGATTCACCGCCGTTTCCATCCCGGCAGCCATCTGTCCGTCATAAAAAGTCCTTGCGTACAGCTGCGGGTAGATATTCCCCACCCTGGTTACCGGCCCCGCAAAATAACGGTAGTTGTCATAGTCATAGGTAGAGAATTCCGGCTCCGCCTCATCCAGCCAGAACACCTTGATGCCGTAATCGTAATAATTCTTCTTGCACAGTTTCCAGACATAATCTCTTGCCCTGGGGTTGGTGGCGTCAAAGAAGCTGTTCTCCCCTTCAAACCGCATGGCGATCTCCACCCCGCGCTCATTCTTGATCAACAGGCCCTTTTTGCGCATCTCCTCATAATTTTCACTGGTAAGGTTGATCTGCGGCCAGATGGATACCATCAGTTCCATGCCGTATTCCTTCAACTCCTCCACCATCGCCTTCGGATCCGGAAAATCCGCTTCGTCAAACCGGAAGTCCCCGCACTTGGGCCAGTGATAGAAATCCACCACGATCACATCTACCGGAATCCCGCGCTTATGATATTCCCTGGCGACGCCAAGGAGCTGCTCCTGATTCCAGTAACGCAGCTTACACTGCCAAAAACCCATACCATACTCCGGCATCATGGGAACGGTGCCCGTCACCCGGGCATAAGCCTGCTCAATCTCATCCGGCGTATCCCCTGCCGTCACCCAGTAATCCATCTGCTCCGTGTTCTCCGCATACCACTGGGTCAGATTCCTGCCAAAGACCGCCTTCCCAATGGCGGGATTATGCCAGAAGAAGCCATACCCCTTATCGGAAAGAACAAAAGGCACGGAAGCCTGAGAATTCCGGTGGGCAAGCTCCAGCACACAATGCTTCACATCCAGAAGCTCCTGCTGGTACTGCCCCATGCCGAAGAGCTTTTCTTCCGGATCGGCG
>ERZ808040.2240-NODE-2240-length-11231-cov-18.410615_pt1 | contig 11231 bp, 13 predicted proteins | sample MGYA00380191_ERZ808040 | MGnify/ENA primary metagenome ERZ808040 (study PRJEB31490, sample SAMN06133395) | mouse gut metagenome | isolation source: J6 | host: mice | place: China: Chengdu | collected 2015-05 ... | reverse complement strand
TCTTTTTCCCTTCACCTCCGCCACAAAACTACATTTTTTCCTCGGCGTTTTCTTACATTTTATCACTGGCGATGACACGGTACCGTGCTGGATCCCTTCACGGGCAGCGGCACCACCGGCGTAGTAGCAAAACGCCTGCGCCGGAATTTTACCGGCATCGAACTCAACCCGGAATACCGGGAGATGGCGCTGGCCCGGATCGGGGCCGCGGAAACCGAATACGAGCAGATGGAGCTGCGGGCCGGGCCCGGTGCATATACCGGGTTCGGCCATTCTATCACAGAATCGAGGTGAATGACCATTTTTATTTGGGATTTTGTGGCCTCCACCATCCTGGACGAGCTGCTGGACTGGGCGTACAGCCAGGCGGTGGGCTTCCTGGGGGCGTTCTTCGCCCTGATGGGCAACATGGGGGTGGAGCTGTTTGACCTGCCCTGGGTGCAGGCCATGGTCACGTTTTTCAACCAGCTGGGCTGGGCCCTGTTCGGGGTGAGCCTGGTGGTGTCCGGCTTCGAGTTCGGCATCGAGTATTCCTCGGGCCGGGGCAATCTCCGCCACACCGCCATTAACTGCCTGAAGGGGTTTATGGCGGTGGGCCTGTTCTCCACCGTCCCCGTCCGGCTCTATGCCCTGTCCGTGTCATTGCAGGCCAGCTTCACCGCTGGCATCACCGGGCTGGGCACCAGCATCGGGGCGGTGGGGCAGAACATCATCACCAAGCTCACCACCCCAGGGGGGCTCATCGCCTCCGGGGTGGATTTCATTTTCGGCGGGCCGTCCTTCAACCCCATCATGATGCTCTTTTGCGTCATCCTCATGGCCTACGCCGTGATCAAGGTGTTTTTCGCCAACCTGAAGCGGGGCGGCATCCTCCTGATCCAGATCGCGGTGGGGGCGCTGTATATGTTCAGCGTCCCCAGGGGGTACACGGACGGTTTCACCCAGTGGTGCAAGCAGATCATCGGCCTGTGCCTCACCGCCTTTTTGCAGGCCACCATCCTGGTGGCGGGGCTGATGGTGTTCAACGACCACGCCCTGCTGGGGCTGGGGCTGATGCTGTCCGCGGGCGAGGTGCCCCGGATCGCCGGGGCTTTTGGGCTGGACACCTCCACCAAGGCCAGCCTCACCTCCGCTGTCCACACCGCCCAGATGGCGGTGAGCACCACCAAGGTCATTGCCCAGGTGGTGGGCAAATAATGCAGGACAAAAAAACATTGACGATGGGCTCCCTGTTCGATGGCATCGGCGGCTTCCCGCTGGCGGCGGTGCGCCATGGGATCACCCCCGTCTGGGCCAGTGAGATCGAAGCGTTCCCTATCCAGGTGACCAAAAAGCACTTCCCTGACATGATCCATGTGGGGGATATCACCAAACTGGACGGGGCCAACCTGCCCCCGGTGGACATCATCTGCGGTGGCAGCCCATGCCAGGATCTTAGCGTTGCCGGTACCCGTTCCGGCCTCGCAGGGGCCCGTTCCGGGCTTTTTATGGAACAAATCCGTATTGTAAAGGAGATGAGAGCGGCAGATGTGCAAAGAGGGAGAACAGCTCGTTTTATTCGACCTCGGTTCCTCGCTTGGGAAAACGTGCCCGGCGCTTTCAGCTCGGGAACCCCGAAGGGGGAGGACTTCCGGATCGTCCTCGAAGAAATCTGCAAAATTAATTGCGATTCCGTTTCTATCCCTCGACCTTACCCCTGGCCATGGCAATTTGCTGGGCGAATCATACTGGGAACTTCTTTCTCCCTGGCTTGGCGGGTCATGGACGCTCAACACTGGGGTCTCGCCCAGAGAAGGGCGCGTATCTTCCTTATCGCAGATTTTGGAGGACTCACCGCCCCGCAAATATTATTTATCCCGGAAAGCCTGCCTGGGTATCCTGCGCCGGGCCCGTGAGCGGGGCAAGCCCCTGCCGCCCCAGCTGGAGGCCGCGCTGAAAGCACAGGCGGGGCTGACGGTGTACCTCACGCCGCTGGAGCCGCCGCTGGCATTCCATATGAATCAGAGGGACGAGGCCATCGACCTGGGGGAGACCGCCGGGGTGCTGATGGCAACTAACAATATGCAGATGCAGACATTCGTCACAGCCTTTGCAACAAATCAGAGGGATGAAGTCCGTGACCTGCATGACGTGGCAGGGGCGCTTTCGGCGCAGCCTGGGGTGAAACAACAAACTTATGTGGCTGGCTGCCTCAATCCCTGGGATACCCAGCAGACCCGCGTTTTCACACCGGAGGGCACCGCGCCAACGCTGGCAGGGGCAGACGGCTGTGGTGGCCGGAATCCGGGAGGGTTGGTGTTTGATGCCGATGAGGCGGAGCCAAGAACGTGCCTCACCCCCTGGGACACCCAGCAGGCCCGGATCACCACGCCGGGGGGCGTGTCCCCCACCATCAACAGCGGCGAGGCCAAACCGGGCGGGCGGGTCTTTGCCGCTGGCTTCTGCGCCGGGGCGGGGCCGTCTGCGGGCGGGATCGGCTATCATGAGGAGCTGGCGCCCACCCTGAAAGGCTCATCCAGCGGCAATATGATGCCCTCGGTTCTCTGTATGGGCAGGCCAAATGGGGCCCCCGCGCAAACCCAGCGAAGCGGTTTGCGTGGGGAAAGGAGGAGCGGCGGAATGAGCGAGCCCCCGCCGTCAGGCGGGGGTGAGGGATATGGAGCCTGCGACGACGCTATGATGCCCTCGGTTCTGTGCTTGAATGACCAGGGCGGGCGGGTTATGGAATGCTCCGAGGACATATCTGGCACCCTGCGGGCACAGGAGCATGGTCATCAGCCGTTAATTTTTGAGAACCACGGGATCGATGCGAGATATACCGGCCCCCATAAAGTGGCGCCCACCTTATCTGCCAGGGCTGGTACAGGCGGCAACAACCTCAGCCTGGTCATGCAGGAGGAGGAACCCGTGTTCTGCATCACCGGGAACGCCATCGACCGCCAGTCGGAAAACGGCGGGAACGGCCTGGGGGTACAGGAGGACATCGCCTACACCCTGACCGCCACCGACCACCATGCCGTCTTTGCCCGCCAGCGGTGCGACAAATTCCAAGAGGGCGGCGTGGCCTCCACCCAGAGCTCCCGCCAGCAGAAGGAGGCAACCGATCTAATTTATCAGGAAACTGTCGGTACCTTCACCAGCAGCGACAGCAAAGGCCCCAACGCCCAGTACGTCTCGCAGGATAAGCTGATCGTGGAAGCACCCCTTTTGATCCGGCGCCTCACCCCACGGGAATGCGAGCGTTTACAGGGCTATCCCGATGATTGGACCGCCCTGCCCGGCGCGGCGGACTCGCCCAGATACCGGGCGTTGGGCAACTCGGTCGCCATCCCGTGTGTGGAGTACCTGATGCACGGGATGGCGCTGGTTCTAAAAGCGGGCTAACTGTTGGTATTGCTTCGTTTTGACGGAAATCTTCGTTGCTTATGGTGAATAGCATTGCTGCCCGGTTATCGGTATACTTGCCCTTACCAAAGCGCGGAAGGAGGACACACAATGGCAGAGAACCAAAAAAATCTGTGCGCCATGATCCCGGCAGAGCTCCACAGCCGGGTCCGGACGGCGTAGGAGCAGGCCGGGATGACCTTGAGCGCGTACATCACCGAACTGCTGACCAACTATTTTGAAGGAGGGACAGAGAAGATGGAAAATGGGATGCGTACCATGGCCTTCCAAATGCCAGAGGAAATGTTCATCCGGCTGAAGAAACTGCTGGAACAGGAGAGCCGCCGCACCGGCAAAAAGGTGAGCCAGAAGGAGTTCGTGCTGGGCCTGATCCAGCGGGCGCTGGACGAGGCGGATCGGGAGGAGGCGGCAGGCCATGGCACTGACGTGGAATGACAGGAGCCGGAAGGATCACTCCGGCCAGACTGTCAGCGTGAGCTACCGGGCCGAAGTCCCCCACTGGGGCGAGGCCAGCGTCCATACCCACATCCACCATCCCGGCGAGATGTTCCTGGACTGCCACGCCCTGGGGATCGAGATGCACCCCCTGGGCCGGGTGGAGCCGATGGACGCGCCGAACCCCGCGGAAATGGCGCTGCTGCGGACACTGAAGGAACACGCGGTGTGGTGCCTGGACGCCATGGCCGCCATCGGCGGCGCGGAGGATGGGGAGGCCGCCAAAAGCCATTGACAAAACAGCGGCGCACAGGTATAATCATGACAGAAGGGCACTGCTACGGCGGTCAGCCCTTACAAGACAGTGTGTATAAGCAAAGCCTATACTGACCGCTTGGGGACCAGCCAAGCGGTCAGTACGCTTTTGGGGCCGTGGCTATCATCAGCAACAGCGCGATGATGAACCAAAACAAGATACGCAGGGCTTTCACCCAGCGCCTGTGTCCCATTAGCCATCACCCCCTTTCACAAGGGAGTGGCCAACCGCTTTTTATGTAACAGTACCCTTCCGGCCCCTCGCGGGGCAATTCACATTATAACTGACGATTGGAATATTGTCAATTTATGCCGCCTGATTGCAGGCGGCATTTTTCATTCCCTGGAGGTGGTTTCCATCTATATCTACCCCAACAACCTGAAGGCGAAGCCCACCCTGTGGCTGTGGGCGCTGCGGGACGTGGCGGTGATCGGCGTGAGCTTCATCCTGTCAGTCTTGGCCCTGGCCCAGCTGGGGCTGGTGCCGCCGCTGATTGCCACGGTGCTGTACGCCTTCCTGAGCATCCGCCTGGAGGACGCCAGCATCCTGGACTTCCTGCGCTACGCCCTGTGCTTCCTGTTTTTGAAGCAGCAATACTTTGAATGGAGGGAAAACGAAACTTGAACCGAAAACAGAAAAAAGAGCTGCGGGAGCGCCAGTCCACCCGCCAGCTCATGGGGATTACCCAGCTCACCGAACACGGCGTGAAAACCGCCAAGGGGGAGCTGGTCTTTTTTATGCTCCGGCCGGACAATCTGTCCGTGCTGTCCCCCGAGGGGGTGCGGGGCCGGGTCACCGCCCTGACCAACCTGCTCCGGGCCACCCCCGCGGTGCGCCTGCTGGCCTTGGACTCCCGGGAGTCCTTCCAGGCCAACCAGGACTTCTACCACAGGCGGCTGGAGGAGGAGCAGCTCCCGGCTGTCCGGGAACTGCTGCGGCAGGACGCCGCCCACCTGGACGACATCCAGGCGTCCACCGCCTCGGCCCGGGAGTTCGCGCTGGTTTATCCCGTGGATAAGGACAGCGCGGCGGATCCCCGTCAGACGGAGAAAAGCCTCCGGGACGGGGGCTTCCACGTCCGGCTGGCGGACACCCAGGACATCAAGCGCATCCTGATGGTGTACTACCAGCGGGACATGGCTACGGAGTCCTTCCCCGATTTTGACGGTGAGGAGGCGGTGTGCCATGGCTAAGAAAGCGCAGAAGAAGAAACCCGCGGCCAAACCCACATCCCCGCCCAAACCCAAGGACTTCCTGGACATGGCGGCCCCCTCGGCGGTGAAGTTCAACACGGACTGCTCCATCATCGGCGGGGCGTACCACGCCTTCCTGTCCCTGCGGGGCTATGCCGCCTCCACTGAGGAGCTGGCCCTGCTCAGCCGCCTGGGGGCCAAGGACGGGGTGAACGTCTCCCTCTACGCCCGGCAGGTCACCGCCGCCGAGGAGAAGCAGATCATCCAGAACGCCAGCAATAAAAACCGCCTGACCCGATCCAACACCAACGACCTCCAGCAATCTGTGGCGGCGGAGAGCGACCTCCAGGACGTGGCCGCCCTGGTCACCCAGATGCACCGCAGCCGGGAGCCGCTGATCCATTGCGCGGTGTTCATCGACATCAGCGCCCCCGACATGGCGAGGCTGTCCACCCTGAAGGACTTTGTCACCGCCGAGCTGGCCCGCTCCAAGATCACCCCCGATCCCCTGCTGCTGCGCCAGCGGGAGGGCTTCCAGGCCGCCAACCCCGCGGGGTTCAACGCCTTTGGCTCCCAGTTTGAACGGGTGCTGCCCGCCGGGTCGGTGGCGAATTTGTACTTCTTCAACTACTCCGGCAAGACCGATCCCCTGGGCTTCTACGTGGGCCGGGACCGATACGGCTCCAACGTCATCGTGGATTTAGACCGGAGGGCGGAGGACAAGACCACCGCCAGCGTCCTGATCCTGGGCAATTCCGGCCAGGGCAAGAGCTACCTGCTGAAGCTGCTGCTTTGCAACATCCTGGAGAGCGGGAAATCCGCGATTTGTTTGGATCCGGAGCATGAGCTGACCGACCTGTGCGCCAACCTGGGCGGGTGCTTCGTGGATCTGATGGACGGGCGGTACCGTATCAACCCGCTGGAGCCCAAGGTGTGGAGCGTGGACGGTGAACAGGATGACGAAGCGCCGGAAACCTTCCGACAGCGGACGCTCCTGAGCCAGCACATCAGCTTTTTGAAGGATTTCTTCCGTTCCTACAAGGATTTTTCCGATGCCCAGATCGACACCATCGAGCTGATGCTGGGGCGGCTGTACGCCACATGGGGCATGGATGACAACACCGACTTCGCTTCCCTGTCCCCCGGCCAGTTCCCCATCCTCTCCGACCTCTATGACGTGATCGAGGGGGCGTATGAGAACTACGGGGACGAGGCCAGCCCCCTCTACCCCAGGGAGCTGCTGCGGGAGATCCTGCTGGGCCTCCACTCCCTGTGCCGGGGCGCGGAAAGCAAGTTTTTCAACGGCCACACCAACATCACGTCCAGCCGGTTCCTGGTATTCGGGGTGAAGGGCTTATTGCAGGCAAGCAAAAATGTGAAGGACGCCATGCTGTTCAACGTCCTGTCCTTCCTCAGCGACAGGCTGCTGACGGTGGGCAACACGGTGGCCACCCTGGACGAGCTGTATATCTGGCTGTCCAACGTCACCACCATCGAGTACATCCGCAACACCCTGAAGCGGGTGCGGAAGAAGGAGTCCGCGCTGATCCTGGCCAGCCAAAACCTGGAGGACTTTGACGTGGACGGCATCCGGGAGCTCACCCGGCCCCTGTTCGCCATCCCCACCCACCAATTCCTGTTCAACGCGGGCAGCGTGGACAGGAAGTTCTACATGGACAACCTCCAGCTGGAGGGCTCGGAGTACGAGCTGATCCGCTACCCCCAGCGGGGGGTGTGCCTGTATAAGTGCGGCAACGAGCGGTACCTGCTGGAAGTCCACGCGCCGGATTACAAGGAGAAGCTGTTCGGAAAGGCGGGGGGACGATAGCCCGGCCCGTCTATAGCCCAAAAGCCGCGTCATACCTCATAGTGCCGTGCAGTTCCGCCGCCCCCGGGTTCAGTTTGATCGCCATAAAGTTTTCATCGGCCACATCGAACGGGGCCTTGATCCCGAAGCGGCTGGCAGGACGGTAACCAGCCTTTGGGTAATATCCTGCGTGCCCCAGGACAACGGAATAATCAAAACCCAGTTTTGTTGCAATTCGATGCCCTTCGGCCATCAACGCCTGTCCGATCCCTTTCCGCTGATACGGCGGCAGTACAGACAACGGTGCCAGCGCCAGCACGGTATGCCCATCCACATCAGCTTTGGTAAACAGGATGTGCCCCACGATCCTGCCATACTCCTCAGCTACGAGGGACAACTCCGGTACAAATGAACCGCTGTCCCGCAGCGCTGTCACCAGGTCTTGCTCGTTGCCATCGCTGTGTTCTGCTGACGCAAACGCCGTTTTGATAACTGCGTAAACCGCGTCATGGTCGGTTTTTCTTTCCTGTCTGACTGTCACGATTCCACACCCTAACGTTATTATTTTACGAATTGATCATATCACAGCACCATCCAAATTCCAAGTGGGCTGGCGCTGTATCTACATCGAGGAGGAGATATCATGGAGATCATTGAATTTGACCGCTGGAAGCCCTCCCTGGATAACCCCCGGAAGCTGGAGTACGTGGGCCAGCGCACGGCGGAGGAGGTGTTTTCGGAGCTGAAGCACCGGCTGGAGGGCATGGGCTATCTGCCAGACGAGTATTTTGAGATGCGCGGCGGGTGGGAAAATGGCCGGGAGATCCCCCGGGACGCCGGCCTGTTCTGCACGGTGGACTACGGGGCCAGCGAGGGCGTCTATGTGGACGTATACCTGAAATGGTACGACAAAGCCCAGGAAAAAAGTGTCACCGAAAGCTTCATCGTGGGTAAGACCCTGGGCGAGAATGGCAACGACCTGGACAAGATGTTCCTCACGGCCTCGGCCATCACCAAGGCCGTCCACGGAGATCATGCCACCCACGCGCGGTACATGAAGATCGGCGGCGTGGAGGATGATGTTGGCGGCAGGGTGGTTCACCTGAGCCAGCAGGAGGAAAAGGTGATCATCGCGGCGCTGGTGGAGCAGCGGGAGCGGCAGGAGGAATCTATGTCCCAGACCGAGCAGCTCCTGCGGCGCATGGCCGGAAGTATCACCGCCTATATGGACGCCGTTGGACAGAGGCCATTGCATATCAGTGATTACGACAAGGCGGTGCTGGCGATCCGGGACGGGGAGCTCCCCGCCTTTTTGGAGCTGTACCCCAAGGTGCTGGGAACCCACGCGGCTGACCTCCTGATCGAAGCGGCGGGCCGCCCCGGCGCGGTGGGCCGGAAGATGACAATGCTGCTGATGGTGGATGCCGGGGGGCTTTCAGAGGAAGGCTACCGTATGGCCTGCCAGAAGGCTATTGACATCAATGATCCAGAGAAAGTGGCCTTTCTGCTGGAGCAGGCGGAAGGCCATGTTGAGGGGCTGTCCCAAGCTTTCCATGGCGAGATGGCCTGTTATGCCTTTTCGGATCACCGCCATATTGCCCGGAAGATCATTGAGCAGTGCGGCGAAAAGCAGATCGCCGCCCCACCTCCTGGAGCAGTTCGCTATGGACGCCGACTACCGCACCATGTCCATGCTGGTGGAAAAGGGGATCTCCGGGGGCGGCTGTGCCGGCCGGATCCTCCATATGCTGACCTATGAGGGACGGAACAACTGGATGGCGGAAGAACTCCTGGAAAAACGGATGTGGGTGGATGTCAACGACTACCACGCGCTCTACTCCTGCGTGGAAAACGGCGCGGTGAATGTGGCGAAACTCCTGCTGGACAACGGGACAGACTTCGGACGCTACCGCCAAATCTACCCCAACAGCGGCAGCCCGGAGGTTATCCAGGCGCTGGAGGAACACTGGGCGGGGCTTCAGGCCCAAGCCCAGGAACAGGGCCAGGATCAGGGCGAGGGGCAGGCCCCTGCCGAAAGCGGGGCCCCCATCGAAGCCCAGCGGAGCGGGTTCGATGGGGAGAGGAGCCCCAGCGAAATGAGCAAACCCTGTCCGCAGGACGGGGCGAGTGATATGGAGCTTGGGGCGACGACGGGGGGGATGCAGTTTGGTTGATCCCGTCCTGGTGGCGAAAGCCGCCGCCACCCTGCTTACCAATGAGAAGGCCCGGAAGGGCGTGGGCTGGGTGGTCGCCGCCATCCTCTCCCCCATCATCGTGCTGGTGGCCCTGCTGTGTTCCCTGGGTTCCGGGGCGGCGGATCACAACATTTCCGCCGCCCAGCTCTGCTTCCAGACCGGCCCGATCCCCGCCGACGTCCCCGCGGAATATCGGATCTGTGTCGAGCAGATGCGGGCAAATTTTGCCGGGCTGGACACGGTCATTGCCGACATCCAATCGAATATGGACGAGGGAAACAGCCTCGACCCCATCCGGGTCAAGGCTGTGTTTTTCTCCCTGTATTTCGGCGTGGAGGCCCCGCCCGTCACCCAGTTCGCCCACTGCTTTGCCGCCAGCGAGACCCGGACGGAAACGGTCACCGAACAGGATGAGGACGGCAACGATGTGGAGGTGGAGCGCATTTACAACGTGTTCGTGCCCATTGAGGATATGGGCACGGTATACTCCCGCATCACCGCCTCGCTGGGCGTCACCGCCACCGGGGAGCAGCAGTCCAACGCGGACAATGTGTACAGTCTGGTCAAATACGGCTACCCCGCGGCGGGTGAGGGCGGCGCGGCGTTTGAGGGTGCGGATGTGCCCTACGTGGGCGCGGACGGGTTCTGTTCCCCGGTGGGGGCGGGCTGGCGGAACATTGTCACCTCTGAATTCGGCGGGCGCATCGACCCCATCACCGGGCAGCGGGACGGCCACACCGGGATGGACTTGGCGGTGCCCACCGGAACCCCCGTCCGGGCGGCGCTGCCCGGCACGGTGCGGGTGGCGCAGTACGATTCCAGCTACGGCTACTATGTGACCATCGGCCACGAGAACGGCCTGCTGACCCTGTACGGCCACAACTCCCGGCTGCTGGTGCGCCCGGGCCAGCAGGTGCAAGCCGGGGACGTGGTCTCGCTGTCCGGTTCCACCGGGCGGTCTACCGGGCCGCACCTCCACTTCGAGGTGCGGATCAACGGGCAGCGGACGAACCCGAGATATTATCTGCCATAGGAGGAAATGCAAATGAAAATCAGAGCTGAGATGGGACGCAAGCGCGCGCCCCTCTGGCCCCATGAGTACCAGGTGGACAAGGTGGTGGAACTGCCCAACACCGCCTTCGCCAGCTTTATGATCCAGCCCCTGGACCGCTACGACTTTATTGAGCGCAACAGGGTCGAACCCCACCAGGGCACCGGCCTGAACCACTGCCTGCTGCTCCTCAGTGACGAGCGCACAGATGGCGCGCTGGTGCAGTGCGGCGATGATGGCCGCGCCATGTACACCGCCTATGTGGCAGGGGCGCGGGACATCGTCAACGCCGAGCTGAACCGGGCGGTGGATCTCATCATCCGGGAGGGCACGGAGAATACCAGCGGCGGAAACTGGTGCGTTTATTTCGATGAGCTGGAACGGCGTTTCGGCCTGACCATCCGGGAGGGCAATGGGCTGGACGGTATGCTCCTGGACGCCATGCGCTCCCGCCCGGAGGTTGCGGATGTGGCGCTGGCCAACGGCTGTGTGGATACGGTCTATTATCTGGCATACTGCAAAAACCTGGACGACCAGGAGGGGGGCACTGACGCGTTCTCCCCGGAGCGCGCATCGGAGCTGCTTGACAACGCCGTCTCCGCCGTGTGCGAGCTCTACGAGGGCGGGGAGCTGTACGCCATGCTCCATGACAGCTTCGGGCTGACTATCCGGGAGATCCGGGAACACGGCATCCTCTCAGACCAGGATATCTCTGATATCTGCCATGTCCCCCAGCAGGTGCTGGACGGCGGTATCGTACTCTATGAGTGCGATTTTCAGTCCTCCGGCGTTCCATAACCGGATTTCTTGAAGTCGGTGTTTGGAACCG
>ERZ808040.2238-NODE-2238-length-11241-cov-7.704317_pt1 | contig 11241 bp, 11 predicted proteins | sample MGYA00380191_ERZ808040 | MGnify/ENA primary metagenome ERZ808040 (study PRJEB31490, sample SAMN06133395) | mouse gut metagenome | isolation source: J6 | host: mice | place: China: Chengdu | collected 2015-05 ... | reverse complement strand
AAGCGGGGCATCTCCGCCGCCGCCATCCACGGCAACAAGAGCCAGACCGCCCGGGTCCAGGCCCTCAGCGACTTCAAAGCGGGCCGGGTGCGGGTGCTGGCCGCCACCGACATCGCCGCCCGGGGCATCGACATCGACCAGCTCCCCTTTGTGTTCAACTACAACCTGCCCGACGTGCCCGAGACTTACGTGCACCGCATCGGCCGCACCGGCCGGGCGGGCCGCGAGGGGGAGGCCGTCTCCTTCTGCCAGTTCGACGAGAAGGACGAGCTGAAGGCCATTGAAAAGCTGCTGGGCAGGCCCATCCCCGTGGTGGAGGACCACCCCTTCCCCATGGAGAACTTCGACCCGCCTCAGAAGGACAGGCACGGACGGCCGGTGAATTCCGAGGACGCGGAGGCCCGGGCCGCCGCCAAGGAGCGCCGCCGCCAGCGGGACGCGGAAAACAAGGCCCGGGCGGAGGAGCGCAAACGGGAGGCCGCCGCGCCGGAGGCCCCCGCTCAGGTTCTCCCGGCGGGACCCGGCCTGGAGGAGGACGCCCCCAAACAGAAAAAACGCCGCCGGAAGAAGTCCGGCGGGGCCCAGACGGACGCCCCGGCGGCGGAGGCCCCCGTCCGGGGGGAGCCGCTGGTCCTGCGGGACAGGCCCATCGGCCGCGGCGTGCGCCAGGGACGCATCCATGACACCCTGCCCGACGAGCCCTCCGTGCCCGTCACCGACTTCCACAAGCCCAACCCCCTGGACTCCGACGTCATCATGGACGCCACCGCCCGCCTGCTGGCCCCCCGGCGGCCCGCTCCCCGGCCCCAGCCTCAGGGCCAGAGCAGGCAGGGCAAAGAGAACCGGCCTCAGCAGAACCGCCCCCGCCGCCAGGGCAAAAAGCAGGGGGCCCCGGCCCAGCCGGTTCGGGAACCGGCGCTGCCCCCCTCCCTGGCGGGGAAGAAGCGCCGCCGGCCGGACCGGCCCCGGCCCGTCGAGGCCCCGCCCCGGGCCGACCGGCAGAAGGACTCCACCCAGCACAAGAGCCTGATGCGCCCCTACTATCTCCATGACGACGACTGACCGGGGGAGCAGACCCCGCCGCCGGAAAAAATTCCGTCCCCTGATGTGGATTGCCGTCCTGCTGGCCCTGGCCGCGGGCGGGGCGCTCTGGTTCCAGTGGCAGTGCTGGGGGCTCCAGACCACCCGCGTCCAGGTGGAGCTGTCCGGCCTGCCCCAGGGCTTCGACGGCTTCAAAATCGTCCACCTCTCCGACCTCCACGGCCACGAGTACGGGGAGGGGAACCGGGAGCTGCTGGACCGGGTCCGGGCGGAAAGCCCCGACCTCATTGTGATCACCGGCGATCTCATCGACCAGAAGGAGCAGCTGGCCATGGCGCCCGCCCTGGCCCGGGGACTGGCCGCCATCGCCCCCGCCTACTACGTCACCGGCAACCACGAGTGGGCCCTGCGCTCCGGGACGGTGAAGGAGCTGAAAAATCTGCTGGGCCAGTGCGGCGTGACGGCGCTGTCCAATCAGGCGGAGCTTCTGGAGCGGAACGGTGCGCAGATCGTGCTGGCCGGGGTGGACGACCCCAACGGCTACGCCGACCAGACCACCCCGGAGGAGTTGTACGCCTGGATTCAGGAGAGGCATCCCGGCGCGTTCACCCTGCTGCTGGCCCACCGCAACGACCGCTTCGGGCAGTACGCCAACGCCGGGTACGACTTCGTCATGTCCGGCCACGGCCACGGCGGCATCATCCGCCTGCCCTTTTTGGGCGGGCTCATCGGCACCGACCGCAGCTTTTTCCCGCCCTGGACCGCCGGGGTCTATACGGTGGGGGACAGCACCCTGTTCGTCTCCCGGGGGCTGGGGAACAACACCGTGCCCTTCCAGGGGTTCCGCGTGTTCAACCGGCCGGAGCTGGCGGTGGTGACGCTGAAGCAGGGGTAGCCCCCCTGCCGGGGGCGTTCCTTTCTGCTCGTGCAGAAAGGAACCGAAAGACACGCTTAGGGGGAGGCCCGCCGGTTCGACTTCGGGAGCTAAGGGCGCTCCCTCGCTCACAGGCGGGCTTCCCCCTAAGAACCCCCTGTTTTTACGGGAGAGCCCGATACGAAGCGGGGTGCTGCCCTTCCGGCGCCGGCGGCTTTCGACTGGCGTCCCCCTATTTGTGCTGCCGCTTGTGTCTGGACACTGACAGGCGGGTGCGGTCCACCTCCCGCGCCTCCGGGGCGCGGCCTTTCACCGGGTCAGCTCCAGCGCCAGCCGAAACCCTGCCCGGAAATACGCCCCCTCCCGCAGTTCCCCGATTGCAATCTGCTCCACCAGCAGGTCATCCATACGGGATGCGGCGTTTTCGCCCAGGTCAGCAGTCAGCCGCTTCACCGCATCATCCTGACGGCTTACGCGGACAAGATACTTGCCATCCTCTTCTAAAATATCCGCCACAAGGGTTTTGCCGACGCTGGTATAAAAGGCATCCATTTGTTTGGTCATAGAGATCAGTCCTTTATATTTAGTAGTTGATATGCACGAACTATGCGTATTATAATACGCACAACTATTGCATGTCAAGAGGGAGAATAAAAAAGTGAAGCTTGCAGAGCGTTTACGGGAGCTGCGCGGCAAAAAAGGCGTCACCCAAAGCCAAGTAGCCGAATATCTGGGATTGAAATTGCGGGCGTATCAATATTATGAAAGCGGTGAACACCGCCCCGAGTACGAAAAACTCATGGCGCTGGCAGATTTTTTTGGCGTAACCACGGACTATCTGCTGGGCCGGACGGACGAGCCGGGGTAGAGGGCCGGCGTCCGGCGGTCAGCCCCGGCGCGAGGGGTCTGCCCCGGAGGCGCGGGGGGTGGACCCTGCCCGCCTGTCAGTGCTGAAAAACAGGCGGCAGCGCCAATAGGGGGAAACCGGTCGTAAAGCCCTGCGCGCCGGGAGGGTATCCACCGGGCCATCGTACCGGGCTCTCCCGTAAAACGGGGGATTCTTAAGGGGGGCCCGCCTGGAGCGCGGAGCGCGACGGGGGCGGGCGTCCCCCTTAAGTGTGTCTTTGCCTACTTTCTGCACAAGCAGAAAGTAGGTCCTCGAAGAGAGAAGAAGGAGGCCGCGTCATGCGCTATGACGCAGGACAATTTGACATTGCCGTCATCGGCGCGGGCCACGCGGGCATTGAGGCCGCCCTGGCCGCCGCCCGGATGGGGCTGAAAACCCTCTGCTTCACCATCAACCTGGACGCGGTGGGCAACATGCCCTGCAACCCCGCCATAGGCGGCACCGGCAAGGGCCATCTGGTGCGGGAGATCGACGCCCTGGGGGGCGAGATGGCCCGCGCCGCCGACAAGGCCTGCATTCAGTACCGGATGCTCAACCGGGGGAAGGGCCCCGCCGTGTGGTCCCTCCGGGCCCAGGCCGACCGCCGCCGCTACCAGGAGGTGATGAAGCACACCCTGGAGCTCCAGGAAAACCTGTGGGTCAAGCAGGCGGAGGTGACGGAGATCCTCACCGGGCACGGGGCGGTGTCCGCCGTGGTTACCGCCACCGGGGCCGTCTATCGGGTGAAGGCGGCGGTGATTGCCACCGGAACCTACTTGGGGGGCCGCACCATTGTGGGGGAGGTCACCCGGACCTCCGGCCCCGACGGCATGGCCGCCGCCCTGCCCCTGACCCAGTGCCTGGGGAAGCTGGGGCTGTCCATCCGCCGGTTCAAGACGGGCACGCCCCCCCGGGTCAACCGCCGCAGCGTGGACTTCTCCAAAATGGAGGTGCAGCCGGGGGACGAGGCGCCCGTGCCCTTTTCCTTTTCCACTCAGGCGCCGCCGGAAAACCGGGCGGTGTGCTACCTCACCTACACCAACGAAAACACCCACCGGGTGATCCGGGACAACCTCCACCGCTCCCCCCTGTTCTCCGGGGTCATCGAGGGGGTGGGGCCCCGGTACTGCCCCTCCATCGAGGACAAGGTGGTGCGCTTTTCCGAAAAGCCCCGGCACCAGCTGTTCATCGAGCCCATGGGGCTGAACACCGAGGAGCTGTACATCCAGGGCTTCTCCTCCTCCCTGCCGGAGGAGGTGCAGGTGGAGATGCTCCACACCATCCCCGGCCTGGAGCGCGCCGAGATGACCCGGTGCGCCTACGCCATCGAGTACGACTGCGTGGACCCCACCGAGCTGCTGCCCACCCTGGAGTGCAAAAAAATCCCCGGCCTGTACGGCGCGGGGCAGTTCAACGGCTCCTCCGGCTACGAGGAGGCCGCCGCCCAGGGGCTGGTGGCCGGCGTCAACGCCGCGCTGAAAATCAAGGGGGAGCCGCCCCTGATTTTGAGCCGGGGGGACGGCTACACCGGCGTGCTCATCGACGACCTGGTGACCAAGGGCACCAATGAGCCCTACCGCATGATGACCTCCCGGACGGAGTACCGCCTCATCCACCGGCAGGACAACGCGGACCGGCGGCTGGCCGCCTATGGCCACCGGGTGGGGCTGGTGAGCGGGGCGCGGCTGGCGCGGATCGAGGAGAAGTACGCCGCCGTGGACCGGGAGATACGCCGCCTGGAGCACGCCGGAGTCCCGCCGTCCCCGGCGCTGGACGGGCTGCTGGCGGAGCGGGGAGAGCCCCCCTGCCCCCACGGGGCGCGGCTGGTGGACCTGCTGCGCCGCCCCCGGCTGTCCTACGCCGATCTGGCCCCCTTCGACCCGGACCGGCCCGCCCTTTCCCGGGAAATTGCCGAACAGGTGGAGATTTCGGTGAAGTATCAGGGCTACATCGACCGCCAGACCCGCCAGGTGGAGGAGCTGCGCAGGCTGGAGGACAGTCCCCTGCCCCCGGATGTGGATTACCTGTCCATCCAGGGCCTGCGGCTGGAGGCCCGGCAGAAGCTGGACAAGATCCGGCCGCTGAACCTGGGACAGGCCAGCCGGGTGTCCGGGGTGTCCCCGGCGGACGTGACGGCGCTGTTGCTTTTTCTCGAGAGAAAGCGCGACGATAGCCGCGCAAGGGAGCCTGGACCGTAGCGAGGGCAAAAACCCAGCGCCGCGAGGCGGGGCGGATTTTGCCCGAGGCGGAGGGAAAGCGACCTGGCCGCGCGGCCAATCGGAGCGTGACAGGGATGGAGACAACTGAGAAGGAGTTTTCGGAATGAAATTGGTTCTGGCGGTTATCGTGTGTAAAATTCTGCGCTTCATCGGCGGGCTGGTGGGCAAGGGCAGCTCCCTGCCGGGGCAGTTCGCCCTCAAGGTGTGCCCCGACGCCCTGGGCCGGGTGAAGCTGCCCCCCCACATCATCGCCGTCACCGGGTCCAACGGCAAGACCTCCACCGTGGAGATGACCGCCGCCATCCTGAAGGCGGACGGCAGGCGGGTGGTGTACAACAAGGAGGGCTCCAACCAGATCGAGGGGGTGGCCACCCTGATCCTGTCCAACTGTTCCCTGAGGGGCAGGATGCGGGGGGACGTGCTGCTGCTGGAGAGCGACGAGCGGTACGCCCGGCACACCTTCCGCTGGTTCCACCCCACCCATTTTGTGATCACCAACCTGTACCGGGACCAGCTCACCCGCAACGGCCACCCGGAGTGGGTATTTGACGCCATACGCGCCGCCATTTTTCCGGAGACAACCCTGGTGCTCAACGCCGACGATCCCCTGGTGTCCTGCTTTGCCAGGGACCACGACCCGGACAAGGTGAAGTGGTTCGGCCTGGACGAGTGCCCGGCCGACACCCGTGAGCACCGGGGCGTGTACCACGACGGGGCCCGCTGCCCGGTGTGCAGGGGCCGGATGGAGTACTCCTGCTACCACTATGCCCACATCGGGCACTATTCCTGCCCTTCCTGCGGCCACAGGCGGCACGATACGGATTTCACCGTCACCGCCCTGGACCTGAACGCGGGCAGGCTTACCATCAACGGAGAGACGGACATCTCCCTGGCCTTCAAGAGCATTTACAATGTGTACAACATCCTGGCGGCCTGGTCGGTGTGCGCCCTGGCCGGGGTGGATCAGGCCGTCATGGCCGGGGTGATCAACAACTATATGTTGAAAAACGGGCGGATGATTACCTTCCGTCTGGGAGATCACCGGGGGACCCTCCTCACCTCCAAGCACGAGAACTCGGTGGCCTACGACACCAATCTGGCCTATATCGCCGCCACGGACAGACCGTGCACGGTGCTGGTCATCGTGGACGCCATCAGCCGGAAGTATTTCACCGGCGAGACCAGCTGGCTGTGGGACATCGACTTCGACCGGCTGAACTGCCCCCAGGTGCAAAAGGTGATGCTGTACGGCAGGTACTGCAACGATCTGGCGGTGCGGTTCAAGTACAGCCAGGTCCCGGCGGACAAGGTGGAGGTGGGCGAGAGCATCGCCACGGCGGCGGAGTATTTGAAGGAGAACGGGGACGAGGACGTGTACGTGGTCACCTGCTTCTCCGACCGGGATAAGCTGTTGGAGCACGTAGCGCGACGATAGACACGCAAGGGAGCTTGGAGCGGAGCAAAGGGCGGTGCTTGCCGGTGGCAAGCGTCCACCGCCGACCGAACCGAAGGTGAGACCCAAAAGCCCAGGGCCCACAAGGTGGGGCCGGGTTTTGCCTGCGCCGCAGCGAAAGCGACCTGGCCGCGTGTCCAATCGGAGCGTGGTCATGCTGATAATGGGTACGATAATCTGAAGAATATCAAGGAAGGTTTTTATGGAACTGACGATTCTGCACCTGTATCCCGATTGTATGTCCCTGTACGGCGAGTACGCCAATGTGGCGGTGCTCCGGCGCCACCTGGAGGCCATGGGGGTGTCGGTCACGGTGGAGTCCGCCCTGTTTGAGGATACGCCGGACTTTGAACGCGCCGGCTTCATCTATATGGGCGCGGGCACCGAGCGCACCCAGAAGGCGGCGCTGACCGCCCTGCTCCCCCATCAAGAGGCCCTCAAGGCCGCCGTGGACCGGGGGGCGGCGGTGCTGTTCACTGGGAACGCCATGGAGCTGCTGGGCGCCTCCGTCACCGACGGGGCGGGCAGGGTGTGGCCCTGCCTGGGCTTCGCGGATTTTACCACCACAGAGCATGAATGGCGGTATCCCCGTGATGTGGTGGCCGAGGCCCAATTGTGGGAGGGCGGCGTAGTGGGCTTCATGAACAAATGCTCGTCGACGAGGGGTGTGAAAACACCCCTGTTCCGGGTGGAGGCGGGATACGAGGGCAATACGGGCGACCCGGACCTGGATCTGGACGGCGGGGACAACGGGGAGGGCTATGTGGACGGCAACGTGTTCGCCACCCACCTGACGGGCCCGGTGCTGGTGAAGAACCCGGATTTTGTGGACTTTTTCATCAAACGCATCTTTTCCCTCAAGGGGTGGGAGCTGCCTGAAACCCTCCCCGTCCTGCCATACGAGCGGGAGGCGTACGCGGTGACATTGAAGGAACTGGCGGATCAGGAGGCCGACACCCCCCCCAGGGCCGTACGGTGCATCTACCCAGGCGCAGGTTGAGGACCCTGCCCGCAATCAATGACAGGACACAAGCGGCAGCGCCAATAGGGGGACACCAATCGTAAAGCCCCACGCGCCGGAAGGGCATTGTAAAAGGCGCGTATAGGGCTCTCCCGTAAGCGGGGGATTCTTAAGGGGGCCCGCCTGTGGACGCGGCCCGCTCTTTGGGCCGTGTTCACCGGGGCGGGACGCCCCCTTAAGCGTGTCTTTGCCTACTTTCTGCACAGGCAGAAAGTAGGCCGCCGGAGGCCCCGGATGGGCCGGGGAAACCCAAACGTTACATTCCGAAACGCAAAATCTCTGGTCAAACGGGCCGGATTTGGTATGCTGGGAGCATCAAATCGACGAGGTGATACCATGAGCTTAGGAAACAAGCTGGCTCAGGCCCGGCGGGCCAAGAACCTGACCCAGGAGCAGCTGGCGGAAAAACTGGAGGTGACCCGTCAGGCGGTGAGCCGGTGGGAGTCGGACGCGGCCTACCCGGAGACGGACAAGATCGTCCGCATGGCCCAGATCCTGGAGGTCAGCTGCGACTACCTGCTCCAGGACGGGGTGGACGAGACGGGAAAGCCCGCCGGGCCCGCCGTGACCCGCCTGCTGCGGCAGGCCCAGGGGAAGCGGGTGAAGCTGACCTTCTATGAGGCCGACGGAATGCCCGTCGTCCATGACTGGTGCGTCATCCAGGACTTCGACGGGGCCTGGGCCAACGTGGAGGTGGTGGTCAACAAGAAGAAGCCGGAGAAAAACGAGGTGCGGCTTATCCCCCTGTCCGCCATCAGCACCATCACCTTTCTCAGGGACGGGGAAGTGGCAAAGCGCTCCCTTCTGGAGCTGAACTGAGGAGGGGCGGGCGATGGAATACTTTGGAATATTCTCGTTTATTATGGTGCTGGTCCTCATGGGCAAGGTGAGCCGCCTGGAGCGCATCCTGCGGGACAACGGGCTCGGCGTCAAGGGGGCCGCGGGACTGGGGGACCAGCTGCGCAAGCAGGTGGGGAACACCGTCACCCTCACGGTGGAGGCCGGCGACGGCGACCTGCTGGGCAAGGAGTGCAAAATTCTGGACGCCGATGAGGACTGGGCGCTGGTGCTGGCCAACGAGGGCAAGAAAAACGAGTGCGAAAAGCTGATCCGCTTGGACAGCGTAAAACAAATTAAGGTGAAATAGCGGAAAGGTATGGGCCCGCCCGCCGTATAGGGCGCCCCCCGCCGGAGGCAGGCCCTCCAGAAAGGAGCCAATGATGGATACTTGGCTGGAAGTGACCCTGCCCGTTCCGGCGGAGAAGCTGGACCGGGTGTGCGATATCCTCACCGCCAACGGCATGGCCGGGCTGGTGGTGGAGGAGGAGGGGGATTTCCTCCGCTTCCTGGAGCAGAACCGCCAATATTGGGACTACGTGGACGAGGGGCTGGCCCGGCGGATGAAGGGGGCCAGCCGGGTGAAATTCTACGTCCCGGACAGCGCGGAGGGGCGGCGGCAGCTGCGCCAATATCTGGCGGGGCTGGAGGAGTACGAGCCCCAGACCGTCTCCCTCCGGGAGGAGGACTGGGCCACCTCCTGGCAGAAGTATTACCAGCCCATCCCGGTGGGGAAGCGGCTGTACATCGTCCCCGACTGGATGCGGGGCCAGCCCGTGCCGGATGGACGGGCCCCGCTGTACCTGAACCCCGGCCTCACCTTCGGCACCGGGGCCCACCCCACCACCCAGCTGTGCCTGGAGCTGCTGGAGGAGGCCCTGCGCCCCGGGGACAAGGTGCTGGACCTGGGCTGCGGGTCGGGCATTCTGGCCATCGCGGCGCTGGCCCTGGGGGCGTCCCGGGCGGTGGGGGTGGACATCGACCCCAAGGCGGCGGACGTGGCCTTTGAGAACGCCGCGCTGAACGGCGTGGGCCGGGACCGGCTGTCCGTATACGCCGGGGACGTGCTGGCGGACCGGAAGCTGGCGGCGAAGCTGGAGCCGGGCCAGAACCGGGTGGTGCTGGCCAACATTGTGGCGGACGTCATCATCCCCCTGTCGGAAAAGGCCGGGGAGTTCATGACCCCCGGCGGGGTGTTCCTCACCTCCGGCATCATTGAGGGGCGGCAGGAAGAGGTCAAGGCCGCTTTGGAACAAAACGGTTTTGCCGTCACCCGCCACCTGGAGCGGGGCGGGTGGCACGCCTTCGAAGCGCGACGATAGGCACGCAGGGGAGCTTGGACCGAAGCGCGGACAAAAGCCCGAGGGCCGCGCAGCGGGGCCGGGTTTTGTCCGCGTCGGAGGGAAAGCGGCCCGGCCGCGTGCCCAATCGGAGCGTGACAAGGCCTCCGCCCCCTGCCAGGCCCCGCCCTCCGGGGGCCTACTTTCTGCTTGTGCAGAAAGTAGGCAAAGACACACTTAAGGGGGCGGCCTCCGGGTGGAGCAGGCCCCAAGGGCGGGCCAGCTCCACAGTCGGCCTCCCCCTTAAGAATCCCCCGTTTTTACGGGAGAGTCCGATACGGAAGGCGGGCGTGGACCCTTCCGGCGCGCGGGGCCTTCGACGCAGGTGCTCCTGTTTGTGCTGCCGCCGGTGTCTGAACACTGATGATGATGCGCCTAACAGACTGCGCCTCCGGGGCGGACCGTTCGGGCCGGGGCGGGCGGGCCGCGTTTTTTGTGAAGTTTTTCCGGGAAAAACGGTTGACAAATCCCCTTTGCGCCTATAATATAAATAGCGTCCGCTCCACAGGGGCGGGCGCAAGGCAAATCATATATTCTTAACAGGCTTGGATCAGGACGAGTAACCGGCTGAACCCTCTCAGAGAGCCGCCCGCACGGTGCGAGGGCGGCGGGGCGGACCCGGTGAAGATCCCCTGTGAGCCGCGGACCCAACGCTTTACGCCAGTAGGCCCCGCCGGGTGTGCCCGTTACAGCGCGTACAAGTGCCGTATTGTCACGCTTCGCCTGTTCGCGACGCGGTTCTAAGGTCTCCGACTGCGCAAATTGTCCTGCGCCGCCCTTGGCGGCTTCGGCCAATTCGCTCCGCTCCGGCCTTAGCCCGCTGCTCACGACGGTTCAGCGCTTCGTGCGGAACAGGAGTGGTACCGCAGAGGTTTGCGCCTTTGTCTCCGTTTGGGGACAGGGGCGTTTTTGCTACTGTGGAAGGGCCAGACGAATCCCTACGGCAAGGGCGGTGCGCACCAGGGCCTCCCGCTCCAGGGTGTCAACGCACAGCTCCGCCTTTTGCGCTTTTTCCAGATGTGCCAGCTCTTCGCCGTCCAGGTGTTCTTCCAGCCAGTTCCTGTGCAAGGACGCCTGAAACTGCTGCTGGCGGTATTCCGACTGCGCAAAAAAGGAGGGAAATGCGCCCCGCTCGATTTCCTGCACCAGCATATCGAGTATATCGTCCATATTTTTCACACCCTTATAAAACTATACCCGTTTGGGTATGATTATTGTACTATACCCGAACGGGTATGTCAAGGGGGTTTATCATGAAATTAAAAGAAAGAATGAAGGAACTCCGAACGGAAAGAAATCTCAGCCAAAAAAAGGCTGCCGCCGAGCTGGGGATCGGCATCACGACCTATTGCCGGTATGAATTGGGGGAACGGGAACCCGGCGCTTCCCTGCTGTGCCAGATGGCGGATTATTACGACGTCAGCGTGGATTATCTGCTGGGCCGGAGCGATACCCGCAAATAAAATGTAGGGGCCGCCGTCCCCGGCAGCCCGCCCCCGTCCGAGGTCGATCTGTCCATGAAACAGCGGTGCGGTGGGGACACCGCACCCCTACCGGGCCGGAGCGATAC